>TARA_R110002003_G_scaffold1679_3_pt1 | contig 21186 bp, 17 predicted proteins | sample TARA_R110002003 | Tara Oceans TARA_R110002003 (sample SAMEA4396441) | marine metagenome | biome: Westerlies Biome; feature: [SRF] surface water layer (ENVO:00010504); material: water (ENVO:00002006), including particulate matter (ENVO:01000060) such as... | depth 5 m
GGTCGTGAGCTCCGAGCGCAGACGCTCTATAGAATAGGTGTCTGTATATGGGAGCTCGATTCCTCCAAGGCTGCGCGGCGAGATAGACAAGGCGCCTACTCCAAGTTTCTTGCTGCCATCAAGGCGAATCCAAACTATGCGCCATCTTACACAATGCTGGGCATCTTCTACGAGGACTACAACAAGGACCGTAAGCGTGCGCGGCAATGCTTCCAGAAAGCCTTCGAACTATCGCCATCTGAGATCGTCGCAGCTGAGCGCCTTGCCCGACTATTCGCCAACCAGGGCGAGTGGGACATTGTTGAAGTCGTCTCCCAGCGAGTGGTTGACTCGGGAAAGGCACGGCAGGTACCTGGATCAAAGAGGAAGGGCGTCAGTTGGCCCTACTCCGCGCTTGGCGTAGTTCAGATGAACAAGCAAGAGTACCAGAAGAGCATCGTCTCGTTTCTCTCTGCACTTCGGATCAGTCCGGACGACTACTACTCCTACGTTGGTCTTGGAGAGAGTTACCACAACTCAGGCCGATACAATTCTGCATCGCGCGCGTTCAACTATGCAGAGAACCCAGTGGACGGTGTGCTCAAGAAGCGGTCCGATGATGAGAGCTGGTTCACAAAGTACATGCTTGCAAACGTAAATCGCGAGTTGGGCGAGTTTGATGAGGCTTTGTCCGGTTACGAAGCTGTTCTGACAACTCGACCGAAAGAATTCGGTGTCTCGATTGCGTTGCTGCAGACGCTCGTGGAGAAGGCATGGCGCTGCATCGAGACCGGCTTTTTCGGCGAAGCTGTCGATAGTGCTCTCCGAGGCATCGAAGTTGCTGCGACGATCACAGAATACAAGCCCGACGCTTTCAATTTGTGGAAAGCGGTTGGCGATGCCTGCAGCTTGTTCAGTTGCGTTCAAGAGCGGCTTAGCGAATTCCCAGCCCACGACGTTCAGGACCTGCTTAAGAGCAAGTCTGAGATTGGAGTCGACTTCGATGCCCAAAAGGATGTGGATGGTATAGGGTGTGATGGTTTGAAATCATTGAGCTCGGAAACAGAGTCAATGCTTTCTCGAGTGCTGGAAGCTTCAATCCTTGCTCAGAAACGAGCGATCGCCAGTTGTGCGCACGACATACATGCGCAAGCTGTTGCCTGGTACAACCTGGGCTGGACTGAATATCGAGCTCATGTCTGCTTGGAGCAGGAAGGAGATAATGATGGAAGTCTCACTACCTTTCTTCGAGCGGCGATGAAGTGCTTCAAGCGCGCCATTGAGCTTGAAGCTGGCAACTCCGAATTCTGGAACTCGCTTGGAGTCATCACGACGACATTGAGTCCCAAGGTTGCCCAACATGCCTTCGTACGCTCGCTGCATCTCAACGACCGGAGTGTGCACACGTGGACGAATCTGGGTGCGCTGTATTTGTTGCAGAATGACACGGAGCTGGCTCACCAAGCTTTCTCCCGTGCACAGTCGCAAGATCCAGACTACTCCCTCGCGTGGGTGGGGGAAGGCATTGTCGCACTCCTGTTTGGCGATGCCAATGAAGCTCTTTCTCACTTCACGCACGCATTTGAGCTAGCCGAGTCTTCGCTGCTGCTCACGAAACGGCAATACGCAGTTTCAGCGTTTGACTTTCTCATCTCATCCTCATCTGCCACCGGCGATATCACCAATCTCATTCAGCCACTCTTTGCCTTGCAACAGCTGAACTTCCAGGCGCCATACGACATCCCTCACAAGCATCTGGCGGCGCTTTTCTTGGAACGAGTCGGCAATCATGACGCAGCTGTGACGGCACTGCGGTCAGTCAGCGAGACTGTGGAGCAGGACTACGAGAAGTCCGAATCACCAGAATCGTTGGCTCGTGTTGCGCAAGCGAAGACCGACCTTGCGCGCAACCTCCTGGCCACTGAGGCGAATGAAGATGCTGTCGAAGAGGCCGAAACGGCATTGGACCTACTCTCGGAATTTGATTCCGGTGCATCGGGATCGTCTCTGACATCTGACCAGCTCGCAAAAGTCAGGCTCTCCGCCCGCCTTACAGCAGGACTGGCACACTACTTCAACGGCACCCTCGACGCAGCCATCCCTTACTTCCGCACGTCCCTCGAAGCCACCGGCTCAAATCCAGATATTATCTGCCTGCTCGCCGAAGTCCTATGGGCCAAAGGCGGTGACAACGAAAAACAAGTCGCGCGCGACCAGCTCTTCACCGCAATCGAAAAGCACGAAGGCCATGTTGGTCTGCTGACCCTCATCGGCGCCATGACCGTCCTTGACGACGATCTAGAAACAATGGAAGCTTTTCGCGACGATCTAGAACGACTACGCACGAACAAGTCCATCACAGACCACCAGCTCGCTCGCGTCGAGAAAATTATCGACGCCATTTCCATTTCTCTGGGCGGAGAAGTAGAAGAACTCGACGAAGCACGTCGTAGCATTATGCTTGCGCCGTGGAAACATACAGGCTGGTCTGAACTCGCGGATGCGGCAGGTGGAGATGTGTTTGCTAGTACGTTGGCGAGGGAGACCGCGATGCGGAACGCGCCCCCAAATGGAACGTTGGATGCGGTTGGTTTGGCGGGCGCGGTTGCTGCGACGGGAAGGGCGGGAGATGTGCAGAGGGCTGTTGTGTTGGCGCCGTGGAGGAGGGAGGGGTGGAGTGCGTTGGTGGAGTGTGTGGGAAGCGGGTGAAAGGCACTGTGTGATGTGTGTTCACTACATGATACCCTTGGTCTTGCTCTATAATTTCCCTTCCCGGCACACAGAGTCCCCATTCGGGTGGACTGTCTTTTCACAAACAGAGAAGCTTGAGGACGGAGTATCTATGTAAGATTTGCTGTGGAATCCAATATGTGAGGCGGGTTTGTTCGCAACAGAAGCGACCGGTGGTGTTGGTAATGTACACGTGACCTTGGCCTTGGATCATATGGCGATTGCCTCGTGTGCATCTCTACACCACGTCCGCTCAGCTTGAGTCAACGCGACCATCTTCACCCTTTCTACGCAGATTCAGCAATTTTCGCGGCCTGTCTTAAGTTCACAGCCTGTCCAACTATGGGACCTTAGTGAATCTAGTTGGTTAAAAAAATATGTTGACTTTTGGAACTTTACCCACCAGGTCGCCCGACAAAGCACTGGCACGATGGAGACACTCAACGTTACTATCCCCAGGGTCGTTCTTTGGAGCGGCTTACTTATCGCAGGAAGCTCATACGGAGGTATCCATCTCTTCACATGGAACGGTCCATTCCCTACCAAGTCCCAGCGGCTCTTGTGGCAAACATCCTGTCTGGTCATTGTCAGTCCAGTCGTTCTCATTGTCACTGGATTCTTACTAGCGCGCTGGTATTACATCCTCGTCAAGCCCTGTTTTGATCGTTTCACTTAGTCGCAGAAAACCAGTCATTAGGGTCGCATGCTTGACGACGTGTTTGTTCACACGGTTTGCGCTGCATTAGGTATTCTCGGCATCCTTTACATCACTACACGGCTCTATCTTGTGGTGGAATGCTTTATCAACATCGCTCATCTCCACGAGGGTGTATTTGAGGAACCAAGGTAGAGTCGGTACGTTCCACATTTCGGTGCGGGATAGGGGGAGCTAACAGCAATTTCCGCAATGCTACGATGATTTATTCAAGGCAATTTGTGCTCTCAATTTCTTTGCCAACAATACAGATGCCGACATTTTATAGATACAGACAAAAGAACTCCACATCAAAGTACTATAAAACCAAACAATATCTTACAGCCCAAGCCTTACTCATACCCAAGAACTGAACACAAAGTAACGAAATCAGAAGTAATCGAAAGTCCTCTGCACTATTTCAACACCTCAAACCCCCTTTCTCAACCTCCAGAGCAAGTCTAATCCAACCAACTTCCCAAATCCGTTGTCGAAATCGGAACCCCAACATTCGCCCCATACTGATTATTGATATTCCCCGGCGGCGCATAATTGCACACCGTAAACTTATTCAGCGTCGAACTGACACCATTAACCACCATATTCGCGCCACAATCAAGCGACACACACCCTACCCCCGTCGTGCCCTTCCACAGCATCTGCGTAAGATGGCCGACATCGTGAAACACAGCAGTGGGAACATTCGTCGCGCCAAAGTACGGATACATAGCCGCGAACTCGCTCTTGTACCAGAACTCGGTGATGCCGGCGGTGACGTTGAAGTAGCGACCGGAAGTCGTGAACAGGTTCTGCCCGTTGCGCACGCCCGTCGGGATGTAGTGTGCGAAGGTGCAGGTTTGGGCCGCGAGCCGGGCGTTGGCTTCGCAGGCGGCGTCCCAGACGAGCGGGGCGGCGTTGTGGTTGGCGCGCGCGGCGTTGTGGTGGTAGAGGATGGCGGCCTGGTATTCTGGGCCGGCGGAGAGGGCGGCTTGGGAGGCGCCGGACATGTGGGTGTCAGATAGCGGAGCGGTAGGCGGGGATGTCGGTGTGGGTGTGGAGGCTCTGGATGAACTTGGGGAAATGGCGGGCCGGATTGGAGATGGCTGTTGGAGAGGCGAAGGTACACTGGCGACTGGCCTGACCGAAGATGGCCGTGCCGGAGGTGTAGACACACGGAGCGGACTTGGAGTGACGAACGACCTGACTGGAGTAGATCGTGACGGAGGTGCAACTACACGATTCGGACTTGTAGTAGCGCCTGGTCTTACTGGAGTTGATCGTGACGGAGGTGTGGGTATGGCCATCACCCCCAGGTCAGCGACTGGACTGGACTGAAGTGTAGTTGAAGAAGTTGGAAGCGGGAATCCGGGGATCATGGTAATGTAATTATAATATTTCGACAGGAAGTACGCCAGCTCATAGTCCTCAGCATTCTGGCGATGGGACAGTTTTCCTTCCGTGTCCGCAGTGATTTCGGCGACGGCAGGGCCGGCGGCGGGTCGTGGCCTAGCCAGAGCGCCCACAGCAATTGCGGATGTGACAAGAATGGAGAAATGCATTGTGAAGTATCTTATCAAGCTCGAGATGTACTCTTTCGGGGCGTATTTGGACTTGGGTACTGTAGCACCGTTCGGAGATGAAAGGATTGATTGGTAATTTGATCAAACAAGATGGTGATGAAGAAAAAGTAACAGGAGATGAGTGCGAGGGTACTTATATATTCATTGCGAGAATCTTGCCAATTTTAGAACTCGGCTTCAACTCGATGAAGAATGATACACCTAGCGTCCTCGGAACTGCCAACTGCAGCTATTGCGTCCTTGAGACAAAGGGAACGTCTGTAGTTGCGTAAGCAAAAGTGCAGAACATCCAGGCATACTGTACAAGCAGCGATGAGATATGCCAGATGTACGATGCGGTTGGGCAATCGAGTGCAGCAGACGGGGCTGTTGTCAAAGGATTTCGGAGGCTAAGATCAAGCGTTATGGGAGAGCGAACATCCGACACGGCAGTGAGATCACTTGCCACCAGCATTGAAAGGGAGCGACGAGTCATTTGCTGTTGACTGCTGTTGATGGAATGGACGCGATGTTTGTAGGCGCGGAGATAAATCTAAACACAGGATGTACTAGCCGCGCTAGGCCAAATGCGACTATATTTGTCCGCTTTCGTCGACAACTCATGCTGCGTACCTCGTCATCAAGTAACCCAGCAACTTGGAAACGTATTTGATTTCTCTGACGTTGTTCAAGTTTGGATCTGTCTTCCTTGGCTGCGTAATGTGCGATGAGCATTTCACTATTGCGGCGTGCGCTATCCATAAGCTGCATACACTGAAAGCTAGTCACATGTTCGGATCAATCAGAATATGCCTCAGTCGTGTGAAGAGCAAGTAGAAAAACCATATAACCGACCTGAGCACATCTCTTTGCCTCTTCGTGCAGCGTACGTATCAACACTGGCAATCCCTCTACCTACATCGACAATCACAGGTTGATTCACGAGCATAATCTGCATCAAAAACTAGCCGTCCCGTATCATGCTCCCTACCATCCTCCCCACGAAGACAAGCCCGTAACTATCCGTCTCCCAACCGCGCTTAGGCCGGAATCGCCACTAACGCATCTGTCCAAACAGCCGAGCCCCCAAGGCACGACGTCGTCATGCTGCCCAAGTAGCCGCAAACGGCTCGATCCGTACGGACACGGAGATATACGACCTATTAGCCAAGACTCGCACACTATTGTTTGATAAGCATTATTGCGGCCTGGGACAACTTTTGAACATGAGTACAGTGTGGGAGGAGGGAGGTCAGTGCTATAGGTAGACACGTGCTAGCGTCTGATGCGTACCGGTCTATCGTATGCCCGTGATCAATAGAAACGTGGTAATCACTCTCAAATGAAGCCTACGGCGTAGAGGTCTTGCGATCTGAGTCCACGGCGCAGTGTCTCGATGCTCGAAAGCATACTCGCACTTCCGATGGGCAGTTCGCGTTAACCGCAAATCCACCACGCGTAGGTAATCACACCCCCACAAACCGCCAGTATCAACCCCTCGCACTCGCACTCGTGTGATGCTCTTCAAATCCTAAACACCCCACCGTCAATTTCAACACACGTCTACAGCTCAGCTATGTCAGCACTTCAGTCAAGTCGGCTTGAGCCCAGACTATACTCCTTGCTCCAGCGTCCACTCCTTTCCTCCATGACCACAGTCGTTAGTAACTAACCTTGATTTAACAGATTGGATCGGATTACTTGAGTTGCTTGAAGATATACCCAAACAAGTACCTCAATCGAGCACCGAGCTGAATCCCAATCACGAAGCTCGACTTGATTGAGTTGGGTGTTGACAAGTGTGCTGTTGAGGTTCGGAAGCACCCCTATCATCCCGTGCCCGTGCCCAAAACTCGAAAAGCTATACACAATATCGTCTACTCTGGCTGCGCTGTGTCGAAACACGCGCTATATCCTGAGTTCGCGCTGGCTTGGCTTGGCTTTCGAGGTCATTGACATGTCTGCTTCTGCTTAAAGCCTTGGTTTCTAGACTAAGTCGCTGTACGATGCGAGAGTCAGTTACTTGTACATAAACCGGATGGAAGACGCTACGCACAATGTGCGGCGCTGCGCGGTCGTACTATCAAAGCACAGTTGCATACATTCCGGCAGTGTGAGGTGTGGTGGAGAGGGATGTGGAAGGATCGCATGGCAGGGAAATGAAGGCGAAAACAAGGTATGATTTTGATTAGATAGAAAGGAGAGCTGGGGAGAGATTCACCACACCGCCGATGACTCTTCGCCATGGTATGTCGAACTCGGTGATATCTCTCACCCTCAGCACCGAATGCTCGTCCAGCTCTGTGACTCCCCTCATGAGCACACCCATGCAACACCATCCTTCCAACGCCCACCCCTCGCCACCTCAGCCCTCATACAGCGCCGCCATACGCATCTGCACATACCCCCACGCCGTCACACTCTCATACCTCCTCGGCCTCTCCCCATCCCAACACCCCGGCAACGCCTCAATAACCGTCTCCGGATCCGCCGTCGCGAAGAACGGAATCGAGTAGCGATCAGGGACAAGCACATCCGCACCCTCTCCGTTCTTTGCACCGTGAAGACCCTGCGGCAAACCGACGCGATGCACCGTACTCCTCCAGCGATCATTACTCCACCTTGCCACCAAATCCCCCACATTAACCAACACCGTCCCCTCCACCGGGTCCGCAGCTCTAAACCGCCCCTGCTGCGCCGGATCCTCGACTTCCAGCCCGCCAACCCCGTCCTGGAACAGCAGCGTCAACGTGCCGAAATCGCTATGCGCATTAATCCTACTCCGTCTGTGCTGCGTGAACTCCCCCGCCGCCACAGCCGGATAATGCAGCAAGCGCAGCTGGAACAGCGAAGCTGCATGCGTAGCGCTTAGACCCGGATCAGGCACGTTCAGGGCGATGCTGAGCGAGTCGAGGACGCGGTGCACCAGGTCGGCGCACACGGTGAAGTAGTCCTGCATGAAGGGGCGGAAGCCCGGGAGTGCGGAGTCGGGTGGCCAGATGTTGGGCTGCGCGGTGTCGTGCTCGTTGCCGGACTCGAAACTCTCTTTAAAATCCGGGACGGAGCGTAATTTGTTCAGTTCGTTGATGTCGTACTCGTGCTGGCTGACTTTCTCGACGCCGGGGGCCGAATAGCCCCGGTGATGCGCGCCGCCGGGGGGATGCGGGGCGAGCATTTTCGTTGAAGGGGGGAGAGCGAAGAAGGTCGCCGACTGGAGGAGGGGGGTTAGATTGGTGGTAGGAGGGAAGACAGTGAAGAGTGTGGAGAGACGGACCCAAGTGAAGCATTCTTGAATCATATCGAGCGGTACGCCGTGGTTCTTCAGATATACGAATCCTACAGTGCGAAATGCATCGTCGATTTGCCTCGCGACATACTCCTTCTCTTCTCTCGTGCCGTTGGTCGCTTTAGTAAAGTCGACGATCGGGATATGCGCCATGTCGAAGGTTGAGAACCGAGTTTCGAGTGGGCGGTGTGTGAGGAGAAGAATGATGCAGGAGCCGAAGAAGGCAGCGACATGACGTTCAGAGGTCTACTCCTGCGAGGAAGTCGCACTGTGCTGACTCGCATGTCATACTATGTCGTACTACGGCTTGCAGCCAATCAGCGATCGATCGGTAAGCAGCCGGAGTCCATCACTGTGACAGCAGCTGACGTCGATCTTTCGAGCGACACACCGCATGGAGCAAGTTTGAGATGTAGGCGATAGTAATGCTACCTATCAAGACAGCCAGTGTGTTTCTACTTCATAGTAAGACTAGGACCACTGAGTTGGATAAAGATAATGCCCGTGCTATGCATACAAAGCTTCAGATCATGCCACCCAGAGCGAAAGAGAGCCATCAGACACCGCCGCCCCGTCGATTTGACGCCTTCGGTTATTTCTCACCCAGCGCTTCGTACAACCGGTCCTCGCGTCTGTCTCACGAATCGCCAAACATGTCGGCCACGCCTGCTAAGCCTGGGCTCGTCCCCCGCACAATTTGCGCCGGCTGATCCACGCTCATATACTGCTCCTGGAACGCAGTCTTCTTCTTCGGAGCAGCGCGCTGGATCTTGCCTTGCTCATGGATACTTACGCCCTTGATGCTACTGAGCAGATCCAACACTATTGACCGCTGCATGCGTTCATCCTGCCTGTTAGCACCTCTGAGCTTGGACAGCCGTCTGTCGACACGGTACTGGTCGCCCATGCCGGGCAGTGATAGGATGATGGAGCGTGGAATGTCTTCATCGAGGTGGATGATACCAGCGATGAGGGAGGCTAGTTCTTTCTGGCAGTCTACGAAATATGGCTCGTGGAGGGATGTAATAGCGGATTTGAGGATGTCGTTGCAGTAGTAGTCTCGAATCGGCGATTTCTCTTTGAAGCGTGGGAGCAGTGTGCGGAGAACTCGAACGATGGTCACCACTGATCGCGTATCGCGGACACGGATGGTGGAGTTGCAGAAGAGCAGTATAGGCTCGAGTACGGCGGGCATTGCGAGGATGAACTCACACATAGGGGGGCTATCGTGGTCTCGGCGAGTCTCGACATCTTGACGAGCGAATTCTGGAATAAAGTCAGTCAATCCAACCGGCATGTTCGGAGGCAGCATGAAGGAGGCGCGACGAGTTCCTGACCTGAACAGCCAGTACTAAGGCTTACCTTGTCTAGAGTCAAGCAAGACAGCGACAAGCGAGACAGACGAGTATGTGAGTTGGCGAAGAATACTCTCCGTCTTCATCTCGTCTGTTAGATTGTCGTTGTCCCCTGACTCGGCTACCTGACGTGCAACCTCATCCCACTCCGCTGATATCTTCCTATCAAGTTCTCTGAACAGCCCTTGGATCATGGGTGGTAAGAAATGCGGTCGGAGTTGGGATGGGCAGCCTTCGATCAGGTGTGTCGATACTGTAAGTAGAACCGAAAGATGGTGCGCGGTCAATGCGTGAGCGTGGCCAAACAGTGCTTCGCTTAGTGGGCCTGGGAGATCTGGTATGCCATAGAAAAAGTCGCGGAACCGTGTCAGCGAGTAGAGAATGTAGTATGAGCTCTCGCGAATCTGTCGCACAGTGCCTCGCACCGTGGAAGCAAACCCTTCGAAAGTCGACTTAGAGCCACTAACCCTTGCGAAGAAGTCATCACGGCTCTCTGTCGAAATGCCTGCCTGCCAGAAGCGATCCGTCAAGACCCGGCGAATGACTTGTTGAAGCTCGGGAGGGAGATGGGACCAGTTGCTATCGATGTCATTGAAAGCCTGCGCATGACTAACAAGCTGCAGCAGGTTTGGCAGCATAATCGGGATTGCCTCGGCCCAGAGTATGGCGGCACTTTCGTAAGCCGGTGTCCCGTCTCGAAGCTTTTCTGTCGATGCTGCAAGAAGAGTTTTGGTAAGTCGTAATGGGAGATGCTGCGACCGTTCCAATATCGAGGCCTGCAACTCCTGTCCATCACTACCCAACGGTTGATATGACCAATCCTGGACTTCCTTGAAGCTGTTCGCGCTAAGAAAGTCAGGCAATTGGCCCATGCCCAGGATGCCACAGAAGGACTGGAAGTTTGAAATTGCACCGGCAAACTCGTCATTCCGCCATGCGTCCTTGACCTTGTTGAGCATGATACGCATCCGTGCTTCTTGTGTATCGCGATCCAACACCGTACAACGGTGGATGATGATGAAAAGGAAAGCAGAGTATGCCATGCGTTGGCGTTCGTCAGTTGTTGGGTCATTGATCATCTCATTGATCTTACTCTCTAGCTGCTCGTAGACGTTCATGAAATCGTCGGCAAATTTCATAGCAAGCTTTTGCATTTCCAGACTGCAGATTCGCTCGAGATCCTTGACTGCATCCGAGTATTGCGGGTAAGCAATGTTGTCCGCTAGTCGGATGGTAAGCATGAACTCGAGGAAGGTTAGTGCAAAAGCAGGCCGATCACCGAGAGCCTTGGTTGATAGCGTTGACATTAGCGAGATGACCTTTCTCGCAATCTCAGGGTCATCGAAACGCGTCTGGAGCATCTGCCGACCCCAATGTTCGAATGAGTTCTCTAGGACATTACGTTTGCGCTCGTCTTCTTGCATATCTTCGCCTTGTGTTGACAACCACTTGAGATATCCTTTCAGCGCTGCGTCGATCACTGTGACCTGGGCATCGACCTTGAGGACGACCGGAGAGTTCTTGGCGAAAGTCTGTGGCTGGAACTGTGGCTGGTTTTGGTAAAGGTTCGAAAGGATATTCGTCGCTTGGCCCAGGATGTGCTCCGTGGCCTCGACGGGTATCCATCTGACAAGGGTCTCAATCAAGTCCGCACAGAATCTTCGATAGTTTCCAAGGAATGCGTGTCGTTCGGGTACAGTGTCGATGTCCTCGTTCAGAAACTGCAGGGTGATATCCCCAGTATCTTCTGGCAAGGATTCGTACCTTATGAGTCTCGAGCAAGATGTTTCGAGCAAGCCGCCGATCATGGACTGTATTGTGTTGTTCTCTCTCACCACTGGTGACCTCAAGAGCTTGGTCCAGCAATGGAGAACTGGAATCGAAACGACCAGACTCGGGTTGCGCATAAGGTCGTAGAGAAAGCCGAGGCTGCCAGCAAAGTCGCTGCCGTCGGGGATCGCCCGCGGTTTCGATTCAATGAAGAGTCCTAAGCTATTGCCTAGCTGCGCAGATTAGTAAGCATCAGGAGCCAATTCCAGGGCTGCACAAAACACACCTCTGAGAGCTTTTTGCACAGCGTGTACTTCTGGTCGTCCAGGTCATTGACATCCAGACCTGCGATTGTCCAGTTGTACACTTCGCGCAGGAGAGAGACGCTTCCAGGGGTAAACATAGGACACACCAATTCGACAAAATCGTCCTCGTGAAGATGGTGGCGTGTGTAGGTTGATTGGAGAACGTCGACGGCAGCCTAGGATGGTTAGTCGCAATCAGCGTCAGTGTTCGGAAGAGATGTACCAGCTGCAGTTCCACAACGGGCACGGCAAGCACTTTGCAGAGAGTCTCGACGACGTGCGTTGCTACAATAGCCTTTGGTATTATCCAAGGCATCGCTGCACGCAGGGCGTTCATTGTCTTGACGGCACAAGTTCGGATCGGCTCTTGATTCTGGTAGTCTTGCTCCAAGCACCAGTTGAGGTTGTCGCAAAGCCTTTGCAGCCACCCCTCCTCTCCACACCGCACGTCCATGCTCTTGTCGCGCGTGGGAAGGTGTTTGTGCAGTACGGCCAACGGTGTGAAGATCTCGACACAGGCACGTCCCAGATCGCTGCCTCGCAGGCCTGCAGTTGCATCTTCGCGATTGAAGACCTCTTCGGACAGCGTCTCAAGGACATACAGCACCACGGCCTGGTGGTGCAGTGAGTTTGTCCACAACGAGACCAGCTGCTCGTCCATGTCCAGCCACTCTGCACCCCAGCTGCGCTTCGCGACTTCGGTCCATAGCTGCGCGACCTTGTTCCGTATGTATACCGGGTCGTTGTCGGCAATGTTCCTCGCCAGCTCGATCACATAGCCTCGCAGCGCCGTGCCCTGCTCGACGGTAAAGTCTTCCCAGTTGTACTTGATGGAATACTCCAGCATGGTGAGGCCATAGTGGCGCAGCTGCGCGGGCTGTGAGCGGTTGTTGGCGAGGGTGTAGCCTTGCTGCGGTGCGTCGGGGTGCCGTTTGGCCTGCTCGAGGTATTCGGTGGCCTGGCGGCGCGTCTCGTTGCTCGACTGCGGGGCGTATATGGCCTGCAGCGCCTCGAGGACCTGGGAGAGATCATTCTGCGCGTTGCCGTTCGGATGGCGGTGTTGCTGCACGCTGCCGCCGCCATTTGTGAGGGCTGTTTGCGGGGCTTGGTCGGCCCCAGCATCCATCATGGAGGCGGCTAATCGGAGCCGAGGCTTGTGAAGCCTACAGGTTGCAGGGAGTCTTGCGCGCAGGAATCGCGGGTGGCAATCTGCGTGTCGCTGCTGATGTCTGGGGCAGGGCTGGTGAGTGTTGCGGAGATTGCACGAAGCGCGAGCGGTGGACAAAGTTGGCGCGCGAACCAAACGTCGGTGAAGAGCACAGGCGGCGAATGCTTGACTCTTACTGTCACCGTCACCGTCTGCCGCGCCGTTGTCTTTGGCGTGTACTTTTGTGAGCAAAACTGTGACTCGAATTTCACGCGACAGGCACCAGCGCGTTTTGATGCGAACGCGGTGTCACCTGGTCTGAAGATCGCTGCTTCCGAGGACCTGGTAGGGATATGCAGCTACACCTATATACACCATCATACATTGTTGCGACCTTCACTGCAACGCCTGGCATGCAGAGCCCTCTAAAATATGTCGAGCATCCCCTCCACGCGGACGGCTGATATGCACATCGCCTAAATCGCTCATCCGCATCGTCGCGTGATGGAAAGACCACGATGATGTCATCTTGCATCGAATTAGCGCCTCAACACCAAGCCCATATTGCGAACAACACCTTTACATGACCGCGCAGTTCTGCTTCTGGCATTGCTGCAGGTACCCCTCGTCTTCTTCTGCGTCGATCGCGCTCCCAGCTTTGCGCACAACTCCCTTTACCGTGATGTTTTGGTCGCCCTCAGCGTGCCACCACCTCAGCGTCTGTTGCAGTGCGCCATTTGACTCCTCTGAGCTGATCGTCCATTTGCCGCCACTGACTTCCACGCTCGTTTGCCCCGACGGAAATTGGAACTCCGGCAGGTAGACGGTTGTCGGTGCATCTTCTGCTGTGGAGCTTGGTGCACTCAGGGCAAGTTTGAATAAGCAATTTCTGAGATCGAACACGTAGGATGAGATGTCGCCATGGACAGCGACCGGCGCAGGACGTATGAACGCTTCAGCGGCCCGCAGTCCACGCACGTCGCCATCCATTCGTCTTGTAGTCATACGCTCCTCGGTCACCGTCTTCTTCAGATTGGAAGGAGTGATGCTGAGGGTGTCGGTGGATTGTGCTCTTGAAAAGGAAGGGGAACCCATATCTAGCGATGCGCGCGAGTCTGCGGGTGAAAAAGGCCCTGCTGGGACAGCCTTGTCGTCGAGCGAGAAAATGGAAAGGTCTTCGCCGTTCCAATTGTCGCCCCAGTAGTGATTATTCTATGGTGGATTAGCACGGCAATGTAATCTTGATACGAACAGCTATACCGTCGCAACGTATGTCCACAGCGTGAAGCCATTCGCTTGGCTCTCTTCGAGCGCAAAGTGGTTCGCATCCAGCGCTGCTATCTGGCTGCTGTAGTTGCCAGTCTTGTATGCGTACTTGTCGTCCATGTCATATGGTATGCCGATCTCGGTGAACACGCAGGGATGAACACCCGTATATTCTGTGCCCTCTTCTCTTATCGCCTTGAGTTGCCCGGCGAAGCAGTTTCTGATGGCATTTTCTCCAATCTTGATAGCAAAGGCTGGTGTCAAGTACTTTCCACGTAAGACGCCAAAGACATCGATGTTCCAAACACGGTTCCTGATTATGTCAGCGTCCCTTCTGAACGTGAATGCTGGAGACTCACCATTTCTTAGTCAACAAGGTAATGCCATCGTAAAAATGTGGCGAAAAAATCATGTTCGGATCATCGTCCTCGGTCCCCTTTATGCTTGGTGGTATCTCTAGTACCGGAGGCTGGAAGAACATTAACGAGTCCGGGAAGATCGACTTGACCATCTTGCTGTACTTTCGATAATGCGGCAGCCAGTAGTTGTTTGTATAATACTCGTAGTCGATTGTCGCGCCATTCTTGGGATCTTTCCCAAAATAGTCCTTCTTGAGAACGGTGTCGGTCGTAGGGTCCCACACCCCATGCTGCGCCCATAAGCATTCGCCCAGTCGCCACTCGGGATCGCGCTTCCAGCCGTATTTCGTATCGTCGTAACTTGAAGATAACCAGGCGCTCTTGCCTTCGGGATCAATCAAAACCGAGCCAGATTTGTAGGGTCCCATGCCGCCAAAGTCCCAAGTCTCGATTTCGCAAGCCTTACCGGATCCGGTAAGTATCGCTTGCCAGGCAGTTGGTGTAGTGCCCTTCTTCAATTGCTGCTCTTTGGGTATCAGTGTGATGTCCTGGTAACTGATCAGGCCTCGATTGGGCTCGTTCATGCTCTCCCATCCAACTACTGGGTCGTACTCCAAATCGCCTGCGTCGTGTATGCGCTTCGCAAGATGTCCGCATGCCGCGATATAGTGGTCCTGCAGGTAATCTTGGATGTTCTTGCCGTCGATTATTGCTTTCGGCGCAAAGTCCTTGCCTCCGAAGAATAGCGTGAACATGACCTGGCAGACCAGTCGCGTGTAGTTTGTTGCCCAGATCATTTTGGGATACGACGCTGGATCGGGGTAGGTGTTCTGCACAAGGGCAGCTTCGGTGACGGCGAAGTATTCTGGGTCGAGTCCGCATGCGTACAGAGTCCACATGGGTGCACCTGACCCGCCAGAGAACCGCGACCACTGCAACATGTCAGATGCGTGAACGTCCGGAGTTGAGCCTACATACAACGTCCTGGTGCGGGTCCATGAAGATGTAGAAGCCATATTCCTTCGCCTTCCGTAGTATGCTTATCGTATGGTCTATCCACTCCTCGTCAAACTTGCCCGGCCCGGCGTGTTCTATAGCCTCCCATGTGAAGATGTAGCGAATGGTGTTGTATCCCCAACTCCGCAGCCGCGAGAAGTGTGTGGCCGCATCTTCCAGGGAGAATGGTCGGTTCACGAAGGATACGTTGTCGCCATCGAAGAACCGCTCGGAGACGTGCGACGGTACATCGGGCGTCGCAGGGAACTTTGCATCGGCAGCCGCATTGATTCCGTGGAGGATGACCTCGCGGTTCTGAGCATCGCGAAAGGTGCGGCCGTCTATGCGCAATCTGATATGCGACATGATTTAGGGAGAGGAGGGAGGAGACGAAGGGAGACAGCCACGCGGCATACGTACGGCGTCGACCCCATATATTGGTGGTAGTTCTGGGCAAGGCTTAGGCGTTCGGACGTCATGCACCCGCACCGCCTGGCCCCTGCTGCATTTGGCGGCAGGAGATACTAGCCCCTTTCGGACTAGCTGGCCCGCCGCGATGTGAAAGGACAAGTAACAACTTCATTCGCGATTGCCAGATATAAGCCCACCCGCCCCACTGCCATGACTTAGCGGACACCTTCCAACACTTTGCTTGTGTCAGTCTCCAACCAACCTACAGCCACTCATTTTACCCCGCCACACAGCAATATGATACTGCGACTATCCTCCCTCGCCCTCGGGCTGCTTTCCGCCGGACCCCTCGCAAGCGCGCTCTCTCCCTCGGACATACCTGCCGATACTCCCGTGTCGCAGCTTATCAAGGATGCCAGCGTGAGGCTCGCGACCGGTAACGCCCAAGACGCGCTTACATACTTCGACGTGGCCATTGCCCGCGACCCGAAGAACTACCTCACCTTCTTCAAGCGCGGCGCCGCTTACCTCTCGCTCGGCCGTGCCACGCAAGCGCAACACGACTTCGACAAAGTACTAGAACTGAGACCTGGCTTCGAGGGCGCATTGGTGCAGAGGGCAAAGATAAGAGCAAGGAAGGCCGATTGGGCGGCGGCGCGCAAGGACTACGAGGCTGCGGGCAAGGCCGACGACATCGCACAGCTGGAAGAGGCGCAAGGTGCAGCGATACTCGCGCAAGAGGCGGCGGACAAGGGCGACTGGGAAGCATGTGTCACACACGCTGGCACCGCCATCATGGTAGCGGGCGCAGCCTACGACATCCGCAAGACCAGGGCGCGGTGTCGCTTCGAGAAGGGCGAGGTCATTGAGGGTATCAGCGACCTGCAGCACCTTCTCCAGATCAATACGGGCGACATTGAGCCCCACCTCCAGAGCTCAGCCATGGCCTTTTATTCTTTGGGTGAAACCGAGAAGGGCCTCAAGCACATCGCGCAATGTCTACAGTCAGATCCAGATTCCAAGGCCTGCATGAAGCTACGTAGGAGAGAGAAGAATTTGGAGAAGGATCTGAAGAAGGTTCGAACGTACTTTGAGAAGCGACAGTTCGCCACCGCATCGAAGCTTTTGATCGATCGTGGCGAGGAAGAGCCCGGCCTGTTGAAGGAGGTCAAGCAAGACTTCCAGGATTACATCGACCAGGGCTACATCTACAAGAACTCACCACAAGGTCTCTACAAGGACCTCGTCGAGATGACGTGCGAAGCGTACGTCGAGATGGGCAATCTGAAGAAGGGCACACCATACTGCGCCGAGGCCCTGCAACTCAACCCCGAGTCCCTCTACGGCCTGATCCACAAGGGCCAAACACAGCTCGAAGCCGATGACTTCGAAGACGCCGTGCGCACCCTCGAGCACGCAAAGGAACACCACCAACAACACCAAAAGATCCACGACCTCCTCAACAAAGCCCAAACCCTCCTCAAGCGCTCAAAGACAAAAGACTACTACAAAGTCCTCGGCGTCACCCGCGATGCAGACGAGCGCGAAATCAAGCGCGCCTACCGCAAACTCTCCAAATTACACCATCCAGATAAGGCCGGCGCCCAGAACATGACTCCCGAAGACGCACAGAAGAAAATGGCCGCCATCAACGAGGCCTACGAAGTCCTGTCCGATCCAGAGCTCAAGGAGCGATTCGACCGCGGCGACGATCCGAATAGCACCGAGGGTCAGCAGGGCAACCCGTTCCAGGGCAGTCCGTTTGGCGGGCAGCAGTTTATGTTCAGGCAGGGTGGGGGCAGCTTCAAGTTTCAGCAGGGTGGAGGTGGCTTTCAGGGGTTTCCGGGTGGGTTTGGCTTCTGAGGAGTTCGTTTGGGTGGCAGTTCTGGAGTTTTGGTGTGCGAGAGGCATATTTGGCGTTTTTGGTCCGAGTGAGGCGATTTGCTTCGGCAGTCTTGGTGTATTACTACAGTTAGGCAATGAGAGGTCTTTTAAGCTTCACTTGATAGTGGTTGTGCAATCGGTGGTTGAGTGGCAGCACAGTCATCGCTCATCTCGCTCGTAGATCGGCGGAGCATATTCATGCCTCGGCATGTCTTGTTTGTCATGGCTGTAGTATGCATAGCTGCAGCACTTAATTCTGGCCAACATGTATGTTATGTATCTTGCCTGCGCAGTCGTTTTGATACTCTCATTTTCAATCCGTTGTGGTCCGCTATTGGCCGTTTCGCTTCTCTTGATCACATTCTCGGATCGATTTTACCCATCATCCGTGGCTGTCACGCATCTGCTATTTGCCAGTTCCCTTGCCGTGATGCAATGCTTGATGCTTTTGTCCAGCGTCTGGCGCCTATCTGCTCATCCCTTCACTCTCTGCGCTTGTCATCACACGGCCTTCTGCTCACTGATCCGTAATGGTCATCGTGTCATTGCTCGAGACTCTGTTCTCTGCGTTATCATCTTGCTCTGCGTCGTTGAAGTAGCTTGCCAGCGATTCGTCCTTCCAAGGCGGAGGTACAGTCGGAGTGGTTCTGTACTTGGCCAATGCCGCGATGAGATCCACCATGAACTCGCCGTCGTTATTCGCGTCCAACATTTTGATGCGCCTTGAACTAGGTACCGAACGAAAGGCGCAGAAGTCGACCATGAGACGCCTCGCAGCCAGGCCAGGAGGAGTGCTCGCATAGATTGTTCGAATACTCGACAGGCCTGGATGAAACGCACGGTTGAAGCGATTGATCATGGCGAGTACAACGGTCCTTTGGAATGTCTCGTCCATGATTCGTTCACCGAGGACGTATGATTTGGCGAGAGAAAGGTGACTCAGCTTGCCGGTCATCTGCTTAGTGTATAGCCACTGGCTGTATACTTTGAACGTTTCTGGATCCACGTCGGAAAGATCAACGGGCTTGAGAGGTTCGGTTCGCCACACGGGCTTCATCGCGTTCTGAAAGAACTTGGAGCTGCTGACGAGCACATTTTGGTGCACGTGGAAGGTCTCCTGGCCGACCAGCACCGCAGCTGTACCGCCAGAGACACTGTTCTCGTTAGACTCCTGGGCATTGACGGGCCGCTTCAAGACGGAACAACTTACTCGGGCAGCTGTACGGCTGTCGCAGGGACTGGCGACATAGCGGCTGCGCGGCGTGTCGCAGGGGGTGAGGACGGTATGGTGAACACCTGCATGATATACTGATCAAAAGCACACTAAGCAGTTAGCATATAGCTCACTGAGGCTTTCTGTGATTTACGTAGGCCTTACCTGCTTGTTGCGGACCAGAGGGTTGAAGAAGGTGGCAGAGATGCAATCCGCCTTGGGAGAATGGATCTCAGCGACGGCCGGAAAATCAAAAATGCGGATTGTTGAGGAAGTTCGTTTGTCTCGTGACGTACCTGCCGTTCGCGCCTTCCGGGTTTCACTTTCACCTTTCACTACACATTCTGCGCAAGACTATCCATTGTCATATCGATTTTCATTGTGGTAGTACTTGTAGTGAGGGGATGATCCTCGCTGTACATGCATATCGAAGATGGCGTCCATCTCATATTCACTGTCGCAGGTGCTCCTAGGACCGCCAGTGTTACCTCTTCTGCCCGAGGATGCGGTCAGTCTTCGCCGACTAGGAGATATCCATGCCGTCTCCGTCCACGCCCTCGATATCGAGTCCCGTCGCTGGCTCAGCTACAGGTGTCGGCGATGAAGGACGACCTCTAGGTACTTGGCTATTGCGTCCACGCTCGCCCTTATCCGTGGCGGTCTCCTGGTAAGGATGTGGCAGCTCGTTCCACGGCCTCGGTACTGACTTCTCGGGCCTGGTGCGCTGCGTAATGAGGACCGGGACCATCTCTTCCAGGAAGTCGGTGCCTCGGAAGTCACTCAATTCGTGAGGAGTCTTAACGCCGTGCCACGATGCTAGGGCATTGTACGCCCAGAAGTCGACCATGAGGCGGCGCGCAGGTGAGCCTTTTAGTGGGAGCATTAGTACGCCGTTGCCACGCGTTTGCCAAGGGGTTACGTACCTTGAGTAGTCCCGTCGTAGATGATTTTGATGGCCACAGTAGAGGGAAAGCTAATTGTCGGAGCCTTCTTGTAGCCAATCATGGCGTCCAAGATATTATCCTGGAAAACCATGTCGATAAGTTTCTCGCCCAAAACGTAGAAGTGAGCTAGGTGCAACCATGTCTCGTGAATGGTAGATTTAGCAACTACCTTCTTGGTGTACCTAGACGGATGAGACGTCAGCATAAACCCGGGCTTGTGTCATCACTCCCACTCACAGCCACAGAACATAGCCCTCGAACGTGGCTGAACACTCATCGGTGAGATCGATTGGCTTTGTCGGGTCGGTACGCCACTCTGGCTTTAATGCGTTTTTGAGGAATTCGGAGCTGCGCGCGAGAACGTCTTGATGTACATGGAAGGTCTTGTGACCGGCGAGAACAGCTATTGGCGTACTAGCGATGCTGCAAGAGTTGAGTAACTAGAATACGTACTGTATCGGAGTGGCATTGACTTACTTGGGGAGCTCTAAAGCTTCCTCCACAGACGTTGGAGGTCGCACACGCTGCCTGTTTGATGACGGTGTAGCCATTGTGCAGACAGCAGACGCATTCGGTAGTTGAGGAGAGGGTAGTATGAGAGGCGATGACTTAGAGTAGCTGTGACGTTCGATTCTATCAGCGGCTAAAATTGCACGTGCAAACCAGAAGCATCTTTATGTTTCGTAATGCCGCTATTTATCTCTCTCTTTCACCTCGCTTGCATCAGCTGCGCCACGAGGCAGTCTGTGTGCTAAAAAGACACAACATTGCATGATCCACGTGCGTTTGCCTGCCCTAAAGCACCTGCATAACAGTCTGGGCCAAAAACGTAATTCTCTGTAACACTGGGAAACGGTTTGGTTGTATGATATCAATTGATTAACTTATGAATCTGTAAAACAAAATACACACAAAGTCGTTCTGTGGTCTGGTTTCAGTAAGAGGCAACGTTCTTTGAGATAGCGTCTGTTTGGTAGTACTCGTGACAGGAAGAGGAGCTGTTGAAATTGAGTTGTTTCTTTAAGTGCTAGAAGCGTTGTATATTCGATGCTATTCTGAACTGGGCGCACGACAGTTTTGAATCTTTTTCATTCTCACTCACCAACCTCGCGGTCCTCATTCCAGTGCACAAACTTGCGCACTAGTGTCCATCGCCAGGTTGCAGTTCGAATTCTAGCCCCCCATACGAAGAGCGGCATGCCCAGAATGATCAAACCACCAGAGATGCCAGCCATAGCACCATAAGCGTTAAGATATCCCGACTTCTGTACCCAAGGATTCGTGTAAA
>TARA_R110002003_G_scaffold822_3_pt1 | contig 21185 bp, 18 predicted proteins | sample TARA_R110002003 | Tara Oceans TARA_R110002003 (sample SAMEA4396441) | marine metagenome | biome: Westerlies Biome; feature: [SRF] surface water layer (ENVO:00010504); material: water (ENVO:00002006), including particulate matter (ENVO:01000060) such as... | depth 5 m
TAACTTCGCCTCCGCAGCAGGCGTGTACAGCATCGGTGAGGTATGGGATGGCAACCCGACATACCTGGTTCAATATGCGAAGCTTCTGCCAGGCCTCCTGAACTACGCCACATACTACCCGATGAATCGATTTTACCAGCAGACTGGTAGCTCGCAAGATCTTGTCGACATGATTGACACCGTCAGCAACACTTTCCCTGATCCATCCGCGCTCGGCACCTTCCTCGACAACCACGACAACCCGAGGTGGCTGAGTGTTAAGAATGACCAGACGCTCTTGAAGAATGCATTGGCTTTTGTTATCCTCTCGCGAGGTATCCCGATCTTATACTACGGCACCGAGCAGGCATATTCTGGTGGTGCCGACCCAGCGAACCGAGAAGATCTCTGGCGCAGCAGCTTCAATACAAACACAGACATGTACCAAGCTATCAAGAAGCTCACTGCTGCCCGTACATCGGCCGGTGGCCTTGCAGGCAATGATCATACCCACGTCTACGTCGCTAGCACCGCCTATGCATGGTCGCGAGCCAGCGGCAACCTCATCGTTCTGACCACCAATTCGGGCAGCAGCTCAAACGCACAGCACTGCTTCAACTCCCAGAAAGCCAATGGACGTTGGACCGACGTCTTCAGCGGTAGCAGCACAGTCATCACTTCCGATGGCAATGGCCAGGTCTGCGTGACAGTTAGCAACGGCAATCCGATCGTTCTTCTCGCCACCACCGCCACCACAAATTCGGCCGTGGTCGACTCGGTCGCGTCCACGCCCACAACACTCCTTACATCTGCCGTCACCGCGACCTCCACTACGTGTCCGACATCTGTATCTGTTACCTTTAGCGAGAGCGTTACTACCGTTGTTGGCGACACCGTCAAGATCGTCGGCAATACCACGCAGCTGGGTAGCTGGACCGCGAGCAGTGGACAGACCCTTTCCGCATCGTCATACACGGCAAGTAATCCTGTGTGGACGGTTACCCTGCCGATGACGCCAGGGTCGGCGGTGCAGTACAAGTTTGTGAAAGTGTCAAGCAGCGGCACGGTCAGCTGGGAGAGCGATCCGAACAGAGCGTATAGCGTGCCTGCATGTCAGGCAAGCGCGAGCGTGAGTACGACATGGCAGTGATGGAGATCTTGACCGGACTATTCGCTCATTTAAATGCTCGACATTACCTGCAGCATACCTTTTGAACTTTGAAAAGCATTCCTTAGTATGTTGGTATCTACGTCTTGCTGGAAACAGGTGCGCATGTTCACAATCAGCCGAATGATTTTCAGATAGCGCAGGCAGACTTAAAATGAGAATTATCCTATCACTCTAATCTCGCGACGTTTGGTCTGCCGCTTTTCAACCTTTCACGGTACGCCGTTGACACCACTCCCAGCACGGCTCCCTGCCCTCGGTAAGTTATTACATGCCTTCTGAACACTAACCCACGCATGCTCTTCAAGAAATCACGCCCTCAACTTTCGTATCCAGGGAGTCCTCACTCAGCCTGACTGAACTTTCACTTTAGGCTCGAGCACGACGAACGTCTTAGAGGAGTCCCCAACATCCAGCCTTTAACTCGCCCAATCGTTGCAAACAGTGCACCCGTTCCGATACAAGTGACTTCCGAGCTGTTGTGTCGTCTCCGTGCATACCGCCTCAAGCATAGAGGTCCGCGATCGTGCGAGAGAAAAAAGACAAACCCCCTCCACCGTGCTCTCCGTCGTGCAGCGGAAGTAACTGACCACCCCCCACACCGACCGGAACTTTCTAATCAACACCAAGAATTCGCTAACATGGTAGGTTCTCTTCCCTCCCTCCCTCACTGCCCGTATGACTCACATGGACCAGACATGTAGGAACGAGCACCAAACGCGCGAGAACCGCACGCCCGCCCTCCGCCTTCGCTTTCGTCTCGAGCACATCAGCCACATCTGGGAGCTCCGGCGCATCCGCGCACACAACCGGCGGATCCAGCTGCGCAACGAGGCCCGCCGCCAATTCCACACCTTCAAGATGGCCGTCAAGCACAAAGTGCGCACCTGGCGGAGAGACGTCCACGAACTTGCTCTGAAACTCGAAGCGCTGGACAAGGGTTGGCGCGCAGACAATAACTCAGTGACGCCGGAGGATTGGGCTAAGCTGGTGAACGGCCAGGACAGGAAGATGGCAGTGATACTCGGCAGGAAGTATCCACAGAACAAGTGGCCGAAGAACGTGCCGTACCTTAACATGATCGCGCTGATGCAGTGGCGGAAGAAGAAGCGCAATGCTGCGGAACGCAAAGCTGAAGCTGTGCAAGAGCCCACTGTTCGCAAGCCAAGATCGTCACAGAAGACTGTACAGCGTATATCTCTGCCCATACGCTCTTCCGGGGTTGTTCCGACATCATGGTCGACGACCCCGACGCCGACAAATCTCAGCGTGGAAGAACAGATCCGCACCCTCGAGTTCTCGGTCGCGAAGTCAGAGCAGCAGATTGAGTGTCTGCGCCGGAGTCGAATTTACGGACCGCAGGTGGTGGATTACGATCAGTGGCTGAAGGCTGTAGAGGGCACGGATGCGCTGCAGACAGATGAGAAGATCAGGGGGTTGGTGGAGTTGGCGCGGCGGAGGAAGATGGGGGAGAAGTGTGATGGGTGGGCTTTTGGGATGTATTATGGGGCGATGTAGAGTGCAAGGGTAGATGGTAGCGATGGCTTAGAGGAGTGTGGGGAATTTTGCGAGATGGTGTTAGCTGGATAGTTGGTGTGAGTTGGATCGAAATGCCAGTGTTTCGATCATCCACGCAAGCTTTGTCCTTGAAACTTATGCTTGCTATACCCGATTCTTTACACGTTTCTCCGCTATCATGGAAAAGTCTTCATCGTCGTTCCTAGCATAGTCATCCGGACACTCGTCGTCTCCTTCCGTCATTTCCACAACTATGGGATGACCCGGGCATTCGCCCCCTTTCCTAATGCTCGAGCACAGAAGACGCACAGCCCTTTCCATGCACCCATATATCTTGTGAGCCAGACTGGCCAATAAATGACATTATGATCCTACTATCTAATTATATTGTTTTGCCGATTTACTACATGTTGGTTGCGACTTCGTGCATGCAAGTGCGCACGGTGTAGTGGTATGTCAAGATGTGTGTGGTGCGGCAATGGACAATGGATTACGCATACTACATTTTCAAAATCGTAAACAAATTCACTATTTGCATGTCAAAACGTGCCAAGTGTAGACATCCCTAATGCTGCGAATACAGATACATCCAGCTCGAAGTAACACGGATGCCCGTAGACCACGAAGAATCGACGAGTGTTTTGTTAGGCTGATATGGTGTCCTAAGTGAATTCAGTCATGCAAGCAGTGATCCCTTCACGAGGAGATATGTAGACCATCTTCTGTAGTATGCTCACGGGATCAGGTTTGCAGTAAATATGTATTCGCATCGTCTCAAGGCCCTGTCTGGTACTGCATATACCAAAACGATCTCCCCACTCAACTAGGCACACCCTCATACTCCCACCCACCCACCATTCTCCTCCGTCTGCCCCTCTTGTTCTCGCGCCGATTCGCCGCACACTTGACAAAGAAGGTCAACGCCGCCAGCACGAAAATAATTACAGCCGCAACAGTCGGCACGACCACAATCCTCGTACGATTCATTTCCGCAGTCGAAAGATACGGACACGTGCCGTTCAGCCCTATGACCCAACAATCTTGCACGTTGATGGCATTCAGATCGACGAAGATCGGCTCATTGCCATTCTCGGGTTTGTTCCGCATCGCAGCGAGAAGATGTGCATTTTCGAGCGCTGTGTGCGGCACGCTGAATTGGTATGGCGAGCGACATGCCGACGCAGCGCCGTTGTAGTCAGATGCTCCGTTCGAGATCTCCCAGTTGTAGGGTTCGCTGGGGAGATGACATGCCACACGATGGCGAGTTGAGCAATCTGCAACTCGCCAACGGCCTGGGTGTGGAGACATACCCATCACAACACATCGATTGAGGTCATCGTTGCTTTCAGATGTGGCGTTGAGCGGTTGGCCGGGTGCCCAGGACCACAGGGTGGAGTGCACGTAAGCAGCATATGGTAAAGGGTTCTTGTCCGCTGTTGTATCGGCCAAAGTCTGGTTGAGCAACGCGGTTATGCCGCAGGATGTGAGATTGGCGATCGCGGGTACGGGCACCATAAGGTCTGGATTCACGTTGATGTTGAGTGTTGGCGCGGTTGCGATGGCCCACGATGAGTTTCTCTCGCTGTTCACGCCTGTGTCGGCGGCATCGAATAGGCAGCCGGATGACACGCGGCCATCCGAGCTTACAGATGCAGCGCGAACATCACTAAATGTTCCGGGAGGGAAGATGTACTCGAGATCAGGGCCGATGTTGTACAACCCCATCTGTGAATCGATGTTGCCGTAACCAACACTGACCCGGAAGAACTTTTGGAACTCCACAAATGCTTCAGTCGGCCAACCATCCAGTGTGTATCGGTTGCGCCCAGAGTTGTGCGACACGCTGTAGTATCCTTCCACGGGCCGATTAGGCCAGTCGACGTCGCACCATGATGTGTTTAAATTACCCCGCTGTTCCTGCAATTGCGTTGGAGTATAAGTGACATCAGAGAGGTTACCTCTCATTACATCGCTGAGGAGAGAGCCGTCCTCAGGTAGCTGTACTTGAGACAGTCGAGGAGCTGGCGCATCAGGGTCTAGTATGGATGACGCAGCATGCACATCAAGCGTGAGTAACAAGAGGGAGGCTCCAGTAGTAGTGGCAGTTGAGTCCAGGAAACCTGCTAGAATACCAGTGAGTAGGTCCAGTCTCATTAGCGAGGTGCAATTATACCTCCCGATCTGCATCAGTGGTGGGCCATTGGTGGTTGGAAAGCTGGTGACAGTTGGCCTTGCACTGGTTGTTGCATACGAAGAAGGGGCTACTTGGCCTGAGGAGGCTCCCGCTATATTTCCGGATGCTGGCGTGGTCGACTGCGATGCTTCCTGACGCCGTTCAAATCCAAGGCCCTGGAGCGCAGGTGCTGTTGTCTCTGGAATTTTTGCGCTCACGGTGTCCGTTGAAACGACTATGGTAGGTCCAGGCGTGACAGCGACAACGGCCCCCGTCTCGTTCGACCTTGGCTGCTCGACAGGGCAAAGGCTCCATGTTGATGATAATGCATCCCAGTACGTATCTACTGCGAATCTGCGAAAGCCGACGCCAAGGAGGTTTGAAAAGCATTTCTGGAAAGCATTGTGCTCATACTGATCGTTCGCGAAGCATGCTTGCGTCAAGGATACTGCTGGTATCGTGTGGAAGTTGATGGGAACGCGTAGTCCCACATCTCTTTGTGCCTAGTCCCCAGTCAGCAACGATCTAGGATGGGAAGAACAACAGAAGCAGCCTTCTAGAAATCACGAACTCATGTGCGCGAACGTGTCCAAATGCTAAGACGCATGAATGTTTGCAATCTTGTAACGTTGCATCTGCGTGACGTTCGTCATCGGCGTGCATGATTTCGCAGGATCCCTACACCACACGAAACATGTGATAGCGAACGACATTTGCAATGTTGGGGTATACCCGGTCTGTCACACCTCTTTGCGATTCGAAACTTTCACGCGTTACATTAAGAAAACCCTGGCACCGTCTCACTTACTCTAAAAGCTTCGCTCCAGGGTTGTATCCAACGGGTATCAAGAGCGTTCTGATCCGGGTCATACAGACTATTTCCGGACATGCCCGGCACCACGCATGAGCGAGGGACAGCGTAGCACACCTCGCGTGCGGCTAAAGAACTCAAATACCAATGCCGGCAGGACGTACAGTAAGAATAGACACCGGTGGGATGGACACACCGATGCAATTGATGATGATTGGGATGCAAAGTTGATGTGGTGGTTGCCCTTGCATCTCAAGCGTCTTCGGAGAAATGTCATCACGTGCACGCTAATTGTCCCACCAATCCACTTCCGGCTAATTAGCACTTGACCAATGACGGCCTTGAGCCGCTCCAGTCTCCTTCTGTCTTGCAATTAAGATGTCAATGCATGAGGAAAATACTCCCGTGGCTTGCAGCTCACCTTGCTGCTGTACCATGTTATAAGAAGGCTTCTTATACCGTCCCGAAGCGCGCACGGCGCTGTGATGAAAGGAACGTTGCGAGTACGACCACACCACAATTAACATAGCCGTTATTGCTGGGGTTGGAATTACCGACCCGCGCGCTGATGCTTCCCGTTACCTGGCATCGGTGTCGTAAGCGAGAATCCAGCGACGTCGTCTCACCGGCGTTGTACCACTTGATCGCTCCACGCTGCTCGGTCGCTCGTAGGAGCATGCAGGTCGGCGGCGTGCATCGTGGAAGCGAATTCGTGATAGTGGGGCGAAGGAGGAAGAGCTGGGAATCAGGTGCCTATCTGGCTCGGTATGGCACGGATGCGTTTGCCCGTTGGGATCTTGGAGAGGCCGCCGATGCAGTCTGATGTCTTACCAGGTCATTGGTACTGGTGTCAATGCTGCCACGGCAACGACAATTGCCAGGTACCACGTCGGTTATGCATTCAATGTCATACGGCGTGGAAGGCTTTTCGAATTTCGGAGAACAATACGAACGGACATTGGAAGTCGATTACTGTTTCCCATTTTCGAGTGCATGTGGTGCCTGAAGACCGGTTCGTGGGACGTTTCGTCTCTGACACGCATGCGCGTTCAGGGCACCAATCTGGCCTGGGACCACTGGGGATGAGTCGACTTCGAGAAGCGCAAAGCTCTCCAAATAGTACAATCTATACACCGATCGTCAGGACTCTCATCGGCGATATCGGCCATCCTCCAACGCGACCGTTGTTTCGTACACACGCTCGCGCACGCGGTCACCTGGGACCACAGGAGGTTGTGACAAGGCACTAGCCTAAGCCCAGCGAAACTCACGACAAAGACCTGACTCTCCTCGAATATGGAACCAACCCTCTGAACCTACACCATCCGCACCTCCTCGGCAAACGAACGCCCTCGCGCTCTTCCCACACGGCCGCCTCGTGGAACACCGCGCCAGTGCGCGACGCGCAGACCAGTCGATAGTCTGTCTCGTCGGCGTGGGCGAGCAGGATGCAGAATTTGACGCACGCAGCACCGACCGAGCTAGCAGTAGTAGACTGTTGACAGCAACGGTGCGGGTCAATTGGTTCGCAGACTGTTCACGTTTGGCGACGTTTGGCGGGCCGGGGGTGGGCGCGTGCGGCTTTTATCGCGGACGTTTGGCAAACGGTGCTGGTGCGAGACGAAGTGGACTGAGGGGCAGAACGTTTGACGGCGCATGACGTGCGTAGCCTGAGGAGTGGGGTGTGACGTGACGGATGGGAGTTGTAATGGTGCTAGTGGGTGGAGTTTGACATACAGTAGTTTGAAGGTTTTATTCAAGCTGGGCAAAGGTGTACGTTCTGAGTTCGAAACACATGATTGCGGTGCTAGATGATGACAGCATGTCAGGGAAATGGTGCAGTCAAACTTACCGGAAAGTCTTGTCATGACACGTACCATGAGATGTGCAACTAGGTTGTGCGCACTGTCTCCGAGCACGCGCGCTTGTGTCCGGAGACCAGAGCACTGTCGATGTTGTTTTGCGGCGTGCAAGGTGTATCATCCCTCGACGATGAAGCGAAGCCGCAGATTATTTTCAATGTACCCCTAGGAAGAGTACGACTACAATGCCTTCACCGCATCGACGGCACACATTATCGGAACTGCACAGCAATTTTGCATATGGCTATGATGCCGTAATTTGAAAGATGTTGCGTGTGTCGTCACCCACACTTACTACACAAGCACGCCCCATGATCGTCTGCTTTTTGAAAACGTCCAATCGGAGATCTCCAGAAACCCACTGAATCGCGTTCTAAAACCTGAGCATCACTACGGTAGAATACGTGATTGCGATAGTCGCCGCATCTCGTTACTCCGAGCTCGTGCAAGATCCCCATCGTTGTTCCCGATCAAACCATCCAGAAACTCACAGAGCCCGCCGTCAAACTGGCCAGTCAGTACACGAACAAGCAATCTGAGTGGTTAGCTCAACGTTTCTGTCCGGCGCAAAGCCGAATCCGACCCAGACTGGAAAACCGCTCTGCCAAACTAGCGTCTACGCCGTTTCCTCCTAGCAGCAACCACAACCGAAACTCAGGTTTTCGCCTGGCTAGCCAGAGCGAGAAACCGGGCTAATCACCACATCGACGCTTGCATGCTTTTGGTCGACCGCACCGCCCGTTGCGTCAACAGATATGCGCTAGCGAGCGATCACAAACTCTATTGTACAGGACTGGCTAAGGTAACGGCAGCCGCGTGATGGATGCGGTGTTAGTGCGATTCTGGTCGCCGACTTGAGGTTAGGAGCTGGATCGGTGAGGAGTGGAAGATGAAGGGGTGGAGAATGGGAGCGTTGAGGTGCCGGGTACGACGTTTGTGTGAGTTGGGTGGTGGGAGTGGTGTGGTGGATGTTCTGTGAGAGATGGGTAATGTAGATAGCCTGATTGAGTCTGCAGTTGCGGGAGGCTTGTGATCAGTTCGACGCTGTGCACCACTTTCTCATGACTCTCTGCATCGTCAATCTGATTCAAGGTAAACTCGCATCCGTCATACCGTTGCGCCTCCCCCAAGCGGTCAACGACGTTGTCGTCAACGCCCGACGCTTCTCCACCGTGCCCACCCTACCCACCGAGGCACAATGGAAAAGGGGAGCCAATCACTCCCGCGCGAGCCTTTGTTTGTCCAATAGGACACTTCAACGCGACCGACGGTGCATTTGTTGAAACGTTGCATTATCGTTGCCAATCGGCAGGAGTGTCGGGAATCGGGTTGAAGGAAGGACGGTTGAATCGATCTGCAGTGAAGTGGAGACTGGCAGCCCTCTGTGAGATGAGATGAGATGAGATGAGATGATGGCAACGCAGCCAGAGTGTGATGATGTCCGCTGCATGTCACTGGCGCTGATGCTGACTGGTGGTGTTGACCAGTCCTGCAGATCGAGGACGCGGTCCCTGGTGAGTTGGCCAAGTGCGGTGGCAGTGAATGAAGTCACGCGACAATCACTGGCGAAACAAGGAAGTTGCAACTTGTAAGCCGGACAAGTACAGGTCACGCAGACAGAATGAGCGTTGAAGTGATGAATTCTTGGATTGTCGCAATACTATTGCGAAGTGCTTGTGCACTGTGGGGTATTATTATGCTACTGCTGTACGCTTGACGCCGAAGCGCTCATGATCGCTCGCTGAAAGAGACAATGCGCTCACTCAATGTAACGCCGGGTATTACTGCAACGGCGAACGTGCCAAACACGAGGGAAACATGGATCTGCTTCCATCGCTCAAACATTTTCCGTAGATCCTACAAGGGTATCTTGACGGCCGTAGAAGGCTGAAAGGCCTGTGCCATTTTTGTTTCCTCCCTAGGTGCGTGCCAAACGATGGATGACATGGGTGCTAGGAGATGATGAGACAAGCGAACGTCGATCGTGGAAGCATCGACCATTAATAGATGGTGTAGTGTGAAACGCGTGATGTATAGACAGGAAGGGGTATGGCTGATAGCGTGAAACGTGACTGAAGTGCATCTACATGATGTTTTTGAGGTTCATCTTGTCCCTGGGTGAGACGGGTGCGCTCCTGGACTCTGATGGCAGTGCAGGCCGTGCATAAGGCGACGGAAGTTGCCTTGCTGATGGACTGGCTGCGGCACTCGTCGGGGTTGGCACGGCCAGCGTGGGCTCGGCCAGCGAGTGAAATGGTGGAAGCGCTCGTTGCGCAACGCCAAATGGTGCCGACTGAGGGAGAGAGTGGTGGTGGACGAGCTGAGGCGCAGGCTGGGTGAGCAACTGTGGCCGCTCACGGCGCTCGTAGTTGGGCTCTCGGAATGCGGGCGCTTCGGCGCGATGCAGAGGTGGTAGTTGCAGCGAGCCACGGCGCCTGTAAGCATCCCCAAACTGCGGTGGATAGGCATCGTCTTCGGGCGCGAAACCAGTCGACGGCAGATATCGAGTGCTGGAGTTCTTGCGCTCCTGCCTGTTGCCTACGAGCGGGGCAAGCGTGATGTCGAGTGGGGAAGCGACGCCTCGTGGGGACCGCGACTCCGAGCCGGTATCCGTGATGAGGGAAGGAGCACCATCGGCGGACACAATCGAGTACCCAGAGGGTGAAGGCATGGGTGTTTCGAAGCCTCGGGCCCGTGCAGTGGTGGGGTGGCCGTAAGCTGCGATGTCGAGGGGTTGCGGTCGCGATCCTGGGTAGGGCTCGAATCGCTGAGGCTGAGGCAGTTTCGTGCCGTGAGGTGAGTCCATGGGAAGATTGAGGGAGGGCCTGCGCGAGCTGTGGTAGGACTGCAGGTGGGGCTCATCGTGGTGTGGCATGCTGTGAGGACCTGCTGGGTAGTGGTAGCCAGCTTGCGATGGGTGCATGTGGTCGCGAGGTCGTTGATCAGGCCGCTCTGGATTGCGCTTCCGTCGGTTCTGGCCTCCATTCCACCAGTTCTTCACGGCGTTGTCGCTGCGTCCCTTGAGCCTCCGTGCGATCTCGGCCCACCTCTTGCCCATCTCTGCGACCATCTTCTCGATCATCTCCCCCTCTTCAGGCGTGATTGGATCGTGGTTTAGCGTTGGCTTGAGATTTTGGTGGTACCGCTCTCTGCACTGCTTGGGTGATCGCGAACCAATTTCCTGTGAGATCCGAACCCAGTTGTGAGGACCATTGCGAGCAACGAGGTTGACCAGCCATTGGTCCTCGTGCTGCGACCACGGGCCGCGACGATGTGCAACCATGATGGGCGTCTCAAATGTGTTTGTGCGGTAGCCCACTGCACAGCTGGTCAGTGTCGGTTCGTGCCAAGCATCGTGACCGGCAGCCGGGCGATGGAGCGTAACAGAAGCCATCCAAGCAGCGTACAACGAAGGGGGTGTTGCAATGCTTGCGACAAGATCCCAAACGAAAGGACTGTAAGCCCGCAGGATTGATTGGAATGGGCGAGTGTGAAAAGCTCAACGGCAGTCACGAGCGCCGAGGCAAATATAGCGGGGACGAGGACTGAACATGGATGACTTACATCAAGTGCAGATGTGAACCACTGGTAGCAGGCAGTTGGTTTGGTAGTGTCGATGTCAGCGTGTGTTGTTGACGTGTGGTTTGCAGAACCAGTGGTAGCGTGCCAGAGCGAGGACGGGTATATATCACAGCGGGCGCGGGGAGCGGTAGTGTGATGAACACAGACGCCAAGGCGGTCAAGGAGTTATTGGCTTGTTCGGGACGGGCAAGATGTGTGCGAGGATTCTGCTTTTGAGAGATGCGGCTAAGGCACTGGTGAGATGGTGGTCGGGGACAGCTGGGGCGTCATGCGGCGCTGTGGGTGTCTCGCTGGGCCCTGAGCAGCAGCGGGCTAATGTAATCGCTGTCGTCGACGCACACAACAGCGATGGCCCTGGAAGGGGACCAGATCGTCGGATTCGACAAGTACCCTGTATCACATCGTGGCATGGCGTATGGCGCTGGTCCGGCGCCATCTGGGAGCGGCAGAAAAACGAAAGCCGCGCCGTGCTTCGCAATACCATCCTGGAAACAGCCGTAGTGAATGCTGCCCCTTGCACCGCGCGCGCGCGCAGCCTGGTCGACGCATGGGGCCCTGGCCGTTTAGCTGGCGACTCCGTGCAGCGCAGGGGAGCAACATGGTGAGCACGCGTGTTTTGTCGACATGAAGGACACAGTCATTGATACCCCCACCCCGCGCGATACTTGCACTTCGCGTCCTGCGTCCGCTCCCCTGCGTGCTGTAAAACCAAACATGGCCGGCGCCCAGGCACCGCGCCCATCAGCCAGCCCCAGATGCCTCACGTTGCCCTGGTTCGCGCGGCCGACGTTGCTCCAGTGCCTGCTGGAGAGTCGACGCGCGACGCCTGTATTCCGGCACCCCGGTAGCAGGCGAGGGCCATGGATGGGCTTGCTCGGAAGGCGCCTCGGACTCCAGAGGCAGCCCCGCGCCAGTCGCCCTTGCCTGTGGGAGTACTGCAGAGTAGGTGTCCATGACGGCCGTGTGGGCGCATACCTTCACTGTCACCATCTCGGCATCTTCCACCTGGTGCCCTCCCGCGCAACGTCACGAAACGTCGACCTACACCTACACATGCTCGCGACCAAACACGCACGATGCACGTTGCGGCCAGGCTGCCGTCGATCAAACGGGTGCTGAGGCTGGCGGGGGCCCGGGCGCCATAGTGTGATCGTCACGGCCCTCTTGGTGGAGGACACGAGGTCGGCGAGGTACGCTTGGCGCAGCTCCCTCCTTTTTGGGCCTGTCGTTCTCGCGGTGGGTGTGGCCAGCGCCGCCGACTGCGACTGCGAGCCCACGACCGCTGCTGTTCCTGCTGCGTGCTGGCGATGCAGCGCTCGTTTGCTGAGGCGCGCGGCGTGTGGCCTGCCCCAGCGTGTGTCGTCCATGGCCGCCGTTGCTGGCTGTGATCTGCCGGGGCCTGAGGCGAGCCCGCACTGCTGGAAAGCGCCGTCCACTCAGCGCCTGCCGTTTATTTGAAATCACTGCCCGCCGCTGCCCGTTTCGGACGTAGCGGACGGTTTAGGAAGGGGGCAGTCCGCGGCTCGCGTACGCCTGAACGTTAGCCCGACGTCTGCTCGATGCACCACAGACCACACATCATCGCATCAGAGGCTCCACTCCATCGTCGTCGGCGAGATCCAGCACCCTTGCCCCAAACCGGCCGTCGCCTCAACGATCGCTGCCCCCAGTGGACTGCAAAGTGGGTGCGCCGTCCGCAACGGGCAGCCTGGCCAATGGAGCCCCATCGGTACGTACTGGCTGCACATCGACGACCTTGGTTGTGCTGGCCAATTACGCCGTCGGTCGGGCGCTGGTGCGCACTCTATCTGATACCGGCGTGCAGTGTGTCCCTCCGCTGCTGCCCGCGCCGTCCGCAAAAATAGATGGAGCCTCACACGCGCTCCCTAGCGATCCCACGCGACCTCTGTCGGCTGGATTCAGGCTCAATTGCCCCGGGCCGGCCGACGCATCGCCAAAGCCTGTCGTCGTGGCTGCGGCACAGCTGTGGCTGGTGTAGTCCGGGGAGTTCCCGTCGCTCTGGCTCCCTGTCGCACAGCTACGCCCTCCTCGGCCTAGCGTGTCCCAAGCGCTGGGTCTAGAGGGAACGGGACGCTCAAGTTCCGACGAAACGTTTCGTCACTGGGCAGCCTGCGCCTGCACTCGTGCACCAAAGCAGCAACCTCGCCGTCCAGCTGCCTCAATTTATTCGCCCGCCCATGGCCTTGCTCGGCACCATCGCTTGCAGGACCCCAACGGTTGCTCTGGCCGATCCCTTTTGGGCCCGGACATCTGCTTTGGTTGTGTGAACTGCAACCGTCAAACAGCTGAACAACCTCTTCCGTCCGCCACGCGCTGAATCAGCATTCTTAGCCACGCTTCCCCAACGCGATTGCGACGTCCGCCAAGCATCCAGCGCTCGCGTTCGGATGGCCGTTGGTGGTGTCCGGTAGTTGGACGCCCAAGGTGGGGACCTGGTGCCATTGTTGACCTTGAGTCGCAAGTGCGTACCACAGCATGTCATTCAACAAAGTCGACTCAAGCCCGCTGTTCGCCGGTTGAAGCTGCGATTGTGCTTGGTCAAGAAGGCAGAAGCCCCTGCTGTGCTTGCGACAGTGGTTGGCTGCATTTGCGTCGGCCGCAGCAAAAGCACCTTTCGGCGCCACCATGGAGCCCTTGCTGCAGTTTCCCGTCACCTGGGACTAACGGCTGTTCCAACTATTCAGTTGTGGCTCACGTTGTGGTCACCCCAATGCCTGCGCTTCAGGCGCTACAAGACAATGAGCAAGGGATGTCGCCAGGGTCACGACAGCCATGCTTACTTCACGTCGCCTTCTCGTGCAACGCACGCTCGTTGTGCACGCCGCCGAACATACTCGGACTACCAACAAACCCGGCGCAGATGCTGCACCTGTTCCCGACTCCAGATTGCTGTCCCATGCGCCTTTGCAGTACTTTCCGCTCGTTATTCTCCCATCCCGATCGCCACTGCAGACGTTCACGACTCGCGAAATATTGAGTGTCATTGTAGAATGACCCTAGCAGGGAATACCTTCCCCTCTGACCTGTACACAGCAAGATTTGCGCGGGAGGAAGAGAAGAGGAACGATCCACGGATGGGCGCACGTCGACAAGATTCTCCCTGCAAGTGTCTCGATGCCATCTCCATCACAACGCCATCCAGCATCCACGGACCCATGTCTTCGAGACCAGGGCCGGGAAGCCGAACCCGATAAGCAGGTATTGGCATCGGTGAGCGCGATTACCTTGATGCTCAGTGAAGTACATAGACTACATATGCGTCGTGAAACAGAGAAGGTCGGCGACGGTGAACTCGTGGCTACTAAAGCACAACAGCAAGTTTATGGCGCGCAGAAGGCCGGTTTTTGCTGACTGCCCCACCATGGCTATTGAGAGCTTCATAGGCTGTGCGCTTTGTGACGAGGGTCAGCGAGCGCGATCCCAGTCGGGCAGTCAACACGACAAACCACCTCATGCAATAGGGCCTTCTCCACGGCACAAAATCACAATCGAGACGTGAGGGCACAGCGGCCTCCAAAGGCCAGAAGGTTTGCAAGCCTGTCCCGATGTGGCACGTTCAGCAGCTTAACAGGGAACCCTTGCTACGATCCTTCAGATCAGATTAACGAATGATTCGCGACGAGCCAATGATACACTGCCCGCTACGACCATCATTGTGAAACTGTCCGCCAACACGCATCCGATGTTGCTTGCTTTTCTTGTCTGCTGCCGCGTTTTCCCTGGCTTCCTATTGGCGGGCTCGGACGCCTCGTTTCCCAATCGCTCCTCTATTCTCGACGTTTACGAAATGGAATTTTCGAGTTCACGGTTTTTGACAGCGGCCCACCAGCAGCCAAACGATGTGTCGATCGTGCAATGGTCCGTTCCCATCAGTCTTGACTCACATGCACGCACTGGTCAGCAAACATCGTTCGCTCCGACAAGGTAGCATTCGGACCGCTGTTTCGAACGGTTGCTCAAAGGCACTTCCGTTTGATCTCTGCGCTATCTATTCTGGTGGGACCAGCTGATGGGGCAGGGCATTTTGCTGGCTCGTCATCGACTCAATCTGGGTATTCTAGCGTGCAGATCTGATGCGGCTATTTGACTGGTCCAAGCAAGATGCGGCACCCATCACGGAGCCGTTTTCCTGAGATCTGAGCGCGCGCCGAATCGGATCGGCCAGCCCCACACCCTGCCACATAACCCCCTTTCTTCCGCTCGGGCGACGAAGCGCAAAAGCAAACGCAATCGTACTGCAACCAGATCCTCTCAATATGCCTGGCGTCTCAGGATCGCCAGCTAAGGCATTGCTAGACGGATCGTGTCTGCAGTTCGTCCGGCAACTCCCAGCATGAGTTCGTGTTCAGCCCCCATGCCAACATCACAGCGCTGTTCCTGGCAGTCAATAATACCCCAATGTTATATAGGATCTCCATTCGTCCCGCGGCCTACCAAAGCAATAGTGAAATAGCGCTTGGACGTTGATCGTGTCCCGCAACACTCAGGGATTTGCAGGGTTGCCGTGACGGTCATTGTGGCGCTCCTCACAACCTGGTCGTCTGCCAGGGTCGTGTCGATGAAAATGCTGCCAGCGCGGGTACACCTCGCCGAAGTCACCGAATCGGTCACGGTCCTTATTGAACGTTGAGCCGTGCAACTAATCACACCTCATTGTAGGTGTAGCTCGCGCCTGAGTTGCGGGCGATCGAGATCAACCACAATTGTGGTTGCTGCACCCTCGCTGTGTCCTCAGCAGCGCCCTGCTCAACGACCTGACTCAATCGTCCATTGGTGCTCCTCGAACCATGTATCTTGTACGGTCTGCCAGTACTCCGAGGATGATCTTATGACAATACAAAATGATATCCTGACTAGTTCGCATTGTGGAACTCTTTTCTAACAATGACAGCCGCTTCTGAAGTGCTGTCGTGAACTCACCCCATGACTAGCAACATGTAAACAAGCTGACGATACTCACTTACGCAAAGTGTCTGGGTCTCGACGTATGCTATGGTAGATGCCGTGCTGCGAGATGCAGACTGGAGCATAAAAAGCCCTCCATGCACCCGCGCAGAATCGGCTGCGAATCGAAACACTCAACTGCTCCCAACATCACCCATTCGGAGCGATCGAAGCCTAAGCGCCCTGGGCAATGTTGAGTCGGGGTCCATTCACTGGCGAAGCTTTTCGATACCGTGTCGACTAATGCCTGGTGGTTTGCAGTACATGCATCACAAGATCCCGAGACTAGTCAACTTCGCTATCTTGTCTACAAAGCTGCGCGTAGGCTGACATGCGATAGTCCATCGCTGACCACATTGAGCGAAAGCATGTGGAGACCTGGCAGTGACAGCACATTGCTGCATGACAACGCCCCAAGGTCTTCAAATAGGACCATCATTGCCTGTTTGGCTTGCTGCCATGCAGCCGCCATCACACACTGAGCTCAGTGTTGATCATCTATTGCGCAAAAGATACTGCGGTCCTGCAAAGATCCGGCATCCGACTCATATGCAGCTGTGCTGATCCTACCGGAACCCACTGATGGTGTGCTTGCTGAATGCTTGAGTTGGCTTCCTCGAGACCTCAGTTCATCGTTGCTTACTCCTGTCAACTATGCCACATTAGCAATGGTTGCAACAGAGCACTGCACTGTCTCCAGAAGGTGGGGACCGTTGCTTTATCGCCAGATCTTCCAGCACGACTGTATTAGAAGTTTGTAGCGCAATCGCAGTCGACTGCCTGTGGTCCATTCAGACACTGGCTTTGGCGACAACTCGCTATTGAGAATTCCACAACTGGCAACATGATCAGAATTGTCCTGACATGTAGTAAGCGTTTCCACTCAAATCGGTATCAGAAAAACTCTTGTCGCATTGCTGCCATCCTCGGTCACATTGAGAGCTCATCATCGATTGTAATCAACTCGGTCAAAACAGATACGAGTCAACCTGCTGGAGGCGTTGTGCATTTGACAAAGATGGGACCACACACAAACTGCTTGTCCTTTGGATCGTCACGACCGAATTAGGTCAGGCCTAAATTTGGTGCCTTGTTAGCGAGGACGAATTCCATCGCAGCGGCAATAGAGAGAAGTAGCGGGCACTGCAACACAGAAACTCGCTGACAGGTTTCTAGCCAGTCTTGTTGCGCTTCAGGTCGAGGAGCTCCGATCGGAGCTTCGTCATTTGTGGGCCAGGACGCAAAGCTGACGGAGCCAGACGCTTCTTGGTTTTTCGATCGCTCCCTCATGCCTCGTAGACGTACGACCGGCCTCGCCCACGTCCAACGTCCGAATCATTGTCGAGCAGATTCCTTACTCCCAGGACTTTCAGCTCGTCGTCTATACCCACTGTTTCGGACGTTACCTGGACCCCAACAATGCAGCCCCCATGATAGCCCTATTTGAGCTGCCCTAGGTCTACATAGCATTCCGAAATCAGGTCCGGTGCCACAGATTGATTACCCCAAACGCACGAATACAAGCTCGTCCCGACTTTCGATAAGGTTCCGCTATCCAAGGTTACTCATGCTAGTTGCGAAGCTGTTCATGGATTACCATGCTATCGTCGATCTATCGAACGGAACGCATCCGTGGAGCTGGTTGTAGTACGTGCTACATATTAGATATGCCAGGGACCAGCGTCTTTGGGTATTCGGTCCGTCAGGCCCAAGCGCACGTACAGGTGTAATGCTCCTATATGACAAGCACTGTTGCTACTGCCATGGTTCGGGGTAATCTTCGGGCACATCTCGATGCTTTCTTTGGAAGCCTGTCTATACAGTAGGTCAGCGGCACAGTCGAGACTGGATGCATGTCGCGAGCTCATCGGTGACCCACAACGATTCGTGTTCGGCACACCTGCGACTTCCACTCAGTGAACTAGAAGGACACGTCACGGCGGCTCAGCACAGTACCGCAGCGCGGAACAGCTAAAGCGATGTTTCGTCGGGGCGGCGTTCACGGCACATTCACCTCCTGCACGCTTGCAACATCACACGAAATCCGTTACTGAAAGCCGTTATCGTGCCTGACCCACAGCGCACGCAAATTCCCAGCAACACGGTCAGCTTTACATGGTGGTCGAAAGGGGCATGCAACTCAGGTCTGACGTGGATGATTTGTGGGATGAATATAGTGTTGTGCGACGTTCAACTTCATCTCAAACATGGAGGAAGGCAAACAAGCTTCCCCACACACTCTGCGATTGCCCTGCAATCCCGCGAACACCCATGCGCTGCTGACTTCGTATTGTACGCACGAGAGCGAGGCGAAAGCAGCAGCAGGGTCCTGGACTGATGGATGAATGCGCGAGGTCCTCAATGAAACGTAGGTCATTTCTCAACACCCCACATCAGCATCCAGTGCGCTGCCCTGCGAGACATGCTCTGATTCTCGCTAAGGTCTGCCCTTGCCTCGCACCTCGCCTACCAGACACCATCGAACTGCCACATTCTTTCAGCTGCATCCGCATCTGCAGCTACCTTGCCCAGCGCGAAATCCAATGGCCTACGGGCACGGCACTCGCCGCGTATGCGCATGTTCTTGGTGTGTTCCGGGGCCCGTCAGCCAGTGTCTGGCAGAAGCAACACGAACCCGAGCCCTTGCCCTCGGGACCACGCCGCCGTCCCACAAGTCTGCGCCCGACGTTCTATTTCGTCTTGAGGTTGCACGCCGGATACGGCGAGGCCCACGCGACGTCTGACAGGACGCGCCGAAGGCCGTGGGGTTCGCGGCAGACTTGCAATGTCTCAGGCTTTCTCACAACAGCCTGCATTCCTTCCACTTTACGCACAATCTCTTCGCAGCGCTCGTCGGTTGCATCGTCCCGAGGAGACGTAGCCACGGAGGTGCGCCTCTTTCTGCCTCATGTGACGAGCAATGGCTGAAAGAGGTGCGGGCCGGCGCGGATGGGATGATGAGGCGGCCTGACACGAACAAATGCTCGACAGCGGGGTACAAGACGACAAGCGAGCAACCACAAACCACGAGGTAGGAAAGCCGTTACGTTACGCTAACCCGCTATTTATAACCGAGATCCATCCGTCATTTCCGTGCCTTGTACGATGTGATGCGAAACACTGGGGACAGTCGGTCGGAGCAGTGCATCTCACCCTCGCGTGCAAGTGCAGGACTTGGGCTCCCACGCGCGAGGCTGCTGATGCGGTGCGGCGGTCCCGACCTTCCTGCTGGCCCATCCTGTGGGGTGAGTGAGACTGCCAGCATGTTGGAGGGGGCTCTGCGCCGGTGAAGTGGTAGGTGAGGCGCTTTGTGCCCTTGTCAACGAAGTGCGCCGGTAAGCCTCAGGTGTCTTGCGTTGTCGTTGTGTTAGTCACAGCTGCGATAGGGGAAGTAAGCTGCGAGTAAGTACCCAGGAACCTCCGGAGACGAATTGAGGTATCTTGACGCTCGACGGAGTTCTGGGTTCAAGACACCGACAAGGCCTTGTTGTGAGGCTGCGCGAGCAACACATGGCACATGGCTCCCAACAGCGAGGTAAGCTAGCCAACGGTGTGCATACAGTGCGCGTGGTAAGTCGTCCGCATTCTAATCTTTCTCAGACCACTCCTGCACGCATTTTTCCTGCTTCAGCTGTCATGCACCCTCCTTTGAAGTGCATCCGCGCGTGCAAAATCTCTTTTTGGCCAACGGCTATCCCGGATTGCGCGACACCCTCGAAGCGACCGTTATTGTGGAGAGCTGGACGCAGCGGCTCGGCGGCTCCGTTCTCCACTCTGTTGGTGGTGTTGAAAGCAATTTGGGTTTTCGACGTACGCATGGGTTGTTGAGACTCCTCCAGTGCGCGGATACCATCATCGCCGGCAGCTCTAGCATCCTTCGCGCTGCCCATCGGACAGAAAACACACACATCGGTATTGACACCCGTCGCCTCCAAACAACCCACATATCTCCAACCGGCAAGCGCAGGAAATAACGACTTCAACGAGCCACACGTGTCGCACGCTCCAATAGCGTCAAAGGTTGATGCCGAGGCTCGATCAGGACGGCGAGGTAGGCCACGATACCCAGATGCGCTGTCCGTGTCGACCGTTGCGGACAAGGGCGCTGGGGGTAAGCGAGGAAGATCATCTCTTTTCGGACCGTCGTGCAGCGGTTCTGACTCGACGACGGGCGCATCCTCGATTGGCCAGTAGATTGAGCGAATCCTTCGATATTGGCGATCGGCCTGGCTTGAGCGAGGCCAAGTATCGAATGCAAGTCACGATGCGTGATGGCTGTGGGTCTGTCATGGCGAGGAGAATTGCGTGCGCGCAAGGCCGGGCTACTGTGTGTGATTGCACGTGTTTCTAGTGATCCTCGCGCGCATCTACTAATCTAGTTGATTGGGATGAGTTTGATGAATACCTCCTGTGTACGGTGTGGGCATGCAGTCTCGCGCACAGAGATGTGCGTACATGGTCACACGGGCAGCCTGAGCACTCGGTGTTTTCAAGCCGGTAAGTCTACACAGTAGATCAGGTCAGCATGCTCATCTATTGCGCTGCAAAATTCAACGTCGAGGATAGTGAATCTGCTGGCCTGATCCGTATGCGAAGTAAACTATCATCAGACCATTCCAATCGATCAAACACACCGTCGCTCGTTCATACCAACCATACACACGCGTTCGGCGATGTTGCCTTCATCTTCAAATCTCCTGTCGCGCCTACAACGTAGCTCTAGCTTTCTAGGTTGGCATTCACTCCACGCGATCTCAGCCCGTTCAATCCCATGCGATTATGTCGTGCCCTGAAAGGCAGCGTAGACGCTGGGCCATCGCACCGAAGTCATATTGATTTCCTGTCGCATACACAAGAGTATATTGCGTATGTACGACGGTGGTGCCTGTCGTATGCATGTTCATTTCCATTCCGCTTGTGCCATTCCGGTCTCTGTGGATTTAATAAGATTTATCGTGGTCGTCCGCCATGGTCGTCTTTTCGGGCTGTGCGATACATTGAAGAGCTGTGATGCTCGTCTGATCTCTAGCGATGTCAGATTGTACAAGGCACATCACTCGGTGTAGTGAGTTTTGTGGAGCAACAATGCTTTATATCACACTGCACTGTATGTTTAACCTTGCTGTT
>TARA_R110002003_G_scaffold107_7_pt1 | contig 21174 bp, 21 predicted proteins | sample TARA_R110002003 | Tara Oceans TARA_R110002003 (sample SAMEA4396441) | marine metagenome | biome: Westerlies Biome; feature: [SRF] surface water layer (ENVO:00010504); material: water (ENVO:00002006), including particulate matter (ENVO:01000060) such as... | depth 5 m
AGACGTACTGCGTCTCTATATCTCGTCGTCCGCAGAGCGCGTCATCGTCCAGTTTTCGCCTTGCCGACGCTACAACGCAAGAGGCCTGGGAGAGCTCCTATCTAAAATTTTCGGCCATCACTATTGCAACAACGAAGTGGAAGGCTTTCGGACCTGTTGCGCTGCTCGGTGTCCACTCGGACTCTTTGGATGTGGCCGGGGTCACGGCGGTCACACAACATGATTTTGCATGCTTCGACCAGGATCAAGATCTCGAAATCCTCCGGATCGCACAGACTACTGCCGCCGGTCTGTTATTGGGTGAAACCAGCCTCTTGAAATGCAGGGGCTTGGCGCTTGAATCGAGGAAACGCTGGACGATGCCAATGGGATCAGGTCCGCTGAATCAGGAGCTCCGGTCATGCTCAAGTTCACCTTGCCAGTTCACGTTAGAGCCCACTCAGCTGCTGCAAAGAGGCCTGCTGAGACTTCACGACTGCTTTCCGCCCAGTACGGGTGTGCGAGACAACCAGGCCGCTCGTCACTGCTCTTCCGGTTGCCGATCTAGATAGCGCGGGTAGCCGTTGTCACTACGAGATCTGGTACGCATGGTTTCATTAGGTGCGCACAGCAATTCTCGACTGCGAGGAGATGGATACGAAAGCGATGCCAGATCAGCCAACCGACTGGATCGACTTATTGGCTTTCATGTGCTATTCCCTTTCCAACGCGCTGGTGGGGCCAGCCAAGTGACGTGCATGGGAGCTCTGCAAGAAGAGTGGATGAAGCCATAGGCAGCGGTCAGGAACATGCAGGCCAAGAAATTGCAAAGTCTGTCTAGGTTGTACCCCCAAGTGAGGCCGAAGAGGGATAAGGACGGCAGGCTGTCGAACAACCACGGCTGAATCGAGCCGGGAGCATTGGGCTGGCCTGGATGTGTGAGATTTATTCCTCGGTCCATGGGCTCAGATGATGCAGGTGTGAGTGAATCGATACGAACGGGAACGCTCGTGGTGAGCTTTGGGACATTGCAGCCGGCACAACCTGCTCGTAGCGGTGGGTGTGATCAGCGCTACCTCACAATGCTCGGCTCTACTTGCTACCAGAACCCTGTCGATATCGAGATGCAAGAGCACATCGCGAAGATGTGAAATGGCAGGTCGAGTGCGTCCGCGGAAATAACGGTCCTGTCAGGGCTTTCCCCATCCGGCGCGCCAAACTCGCGTAAACAATGCTAGATACGCAGGGGAGGTGCTCAACAATCGCGCGGTTAGAACTGCTTGCTCGTTACTTGCCTCGGGGGAGCGTTGACGGACACGCAGACAGTGAGTGGAATAGTGGGTACTCATTCCAGTCTTTGCATGGCCGACGTGTGGATGACAGTTTCCACACCACCACCACCTGGCCCGGCAGATGCCATCGCGTGCCAGTTCAAGATGCAATTGCCCGCTGTCTGCCTGGTCATCACCTCTGATCATGATGGTCCGGAGTGTTGGTGATACCAAAAGTATCGATCCGACCTTCTGATCGCAGCGAGACGCTCCTCACCAACGTCACTTTGCCGATGATTAGTGACCACTGTTCACGCTAACGCAACGATCATCTAGAGATAATCTCAAGATGCATCTTGCGCCCATCTGCCCCAGCTCATCGGTGACGACGCGCATCTACGTCCTCACAAGGGCTGCCAGCGAACCGTGACCGCGCATGCCCCGCCACCAACTAATGTACCATGTACCTCCGCAACGCACAGTAGACCGTTAGCTTGTACGCTCACCGGTGGGCCTCAATGACGCAAGCTGGCAAGCTCGGGAATATCGCTTCAACACTAGCCCAGAGTCCCTGACGGATCGCCTCCGACATGCCGAAAAATGTGCTCTGCAGGTACGCGATCACACAGACTGGACGCAAGTCAGTCCAGCGCAGCATGTTGTCGTTGCATCTGCGGGCCGTTGGCAAAGTGGAGCTTGGACGCTATGTGCGCGTACATCCGCAATTGTGGAGAACAGCAACAGATCTTGACATGCCACTTGTCGTTCGACCGTGGCCAATACACATCTCAAGAGCATTCCAGTGCCGCCCAGTGCCATCTAGACTTGACGCTGCGGAGGCCGCCGGGCGGGTACTTGAGCCACCATGAATTGGTGCGTCGCACAAGACGCTGGAGAGCGCTCAGCAGAGTCAGCAGCGAGACGTGGTGTGCCTTGTGATGGGTGGCCCCACGAGGCGCTGTGAGAAAAGTCTGGGACTTGATTCATCCACGCCGTCGTCACCTGTCTGAGACCTGGGATGCGACTTCCTCTTCAGCTGGTGGTAGCCGCTGGGCAGACTTCGAACGGAGAACAGGTTCCAGTGGCTTTCTTGGTACCTGAGTGTCGATCCTCTGACTGCATGATCGAGCTGATCTTCGCAATGGGCATGAGAAGCGCGGCGCTGGACCGCATGTCCGAATCCAGATGTGCGAGTCTCTCTCTCTCGGTTGGTCAAGTCCGGCGAGCATGACCGACGACCTGGTGTTCCCACACTCTGGAGATATCGCAGTCGGCCTCACAGGCTGAGCAAGTATCGCGCGCAAAGAGCCGTTGCATCCTCATCTCAGCGTCGACCTCCGAGCGAGTAGGAGAGGCTCCTATCGGCCCGCTGCCGCCACCCCAGCCCCAATACTTCTCGTGTCTCATGACTGCGGCCGACGACCGATGGAAAGAGGGCACCGTACTTGACCGGAACCTTTCTCCGTCAAGACCGGCGAGGTGATCCGCACGCTCAACGTGTGCTTGCGAGGAGGTGCACATTGTTCGGCCCTGTTCTCCAGAGGATTACGGAGTGTGCACCGTTGGCAGGGTGTAGCCTTATCGTAGTATTTCACTTCTCGTTTCGAGAAAGCAGCAACAGTCGAACGCATGAGAAGGTTCGCTTATGAGCTGGCTTACGGTCGGGAAATGGGTCAGCCATCATGGGCGTGTCAGCTCCGTTGTCAATGAATCACAAACAGCTGGTCAAGGCGAAGGTTGGCAATTGTGGCTCTCACATCGTCGCTGGAAGCACTCCTTGGGATGCAACAAGGCATTGTGCTATGTTTCTATTGGAGATACCGCGCAAACTGCGCAGTGTCGTCGATAACCAAATCGTCGTTTCTGGTCAGGCAGATGGGAACAGATGTCTTCCCGTCAGCAGCACGATTCGAGCTGAGTTTGCGATGGCGATTTCGGCACTGATCTCGAGATTGCTGGTTTGATGCCCATGACTGCACGTCTATGTGTCATTTGCTTGCCAGCATATACCTCTCGTGACCGACGAGTGCTGAGCAAAGCACGGGACCAACTACACTTCAGTAGCACACTATCGGTGCGCTGAGCTTGTCCAGTGAGCGGATCATCAAATGCACAATACCGCACTAACGTCTACACTCTGCGTTGTGTTGAGATACTGTGCTTGAAAGAGGCTGCAGACATTATCAGTGTTGCCTTGACTGACGGTATACATCACCTCGTGGCTTGAAGAACGTGTGAATGTGCTGCAGGCAACGGGTGATTGAGTGGAGTGTGCGCTTTTGTTGCTCTCAAGAAGTGTGAAATGCAAAGACGAGTTATCACGGGGATGGATGAACAAAACTCTTCAAAGCTGGCCACGTCGTGATTTTAGAAATTGGGCAGCCAGCTGAGCCAAGGTCCCCGAAGCCTTGCCTTCACTCTCATATGCAGGATGCGCTGGGACTTGATTAGAGACGCCTGCTCATTGAGAAGGTATACGAAGATATAGGGATTGAAGCTGAGAGATTTGGAGCATTGCTTGACTCTGGTTTCATTCAGTCTGGCCCACGGCCACTATCCTCTCGGGATAGAAGCACAAGCTCATATCTCTGCACATACCAATCCCAATCTACGCTCTCAAACGCATGGCTGCATAGCAACAAATCCATCCCCTTTCTCACTTCCAAGCCACTTTGACAAACTCCTCCACATCCTCCCACAACGCTTCCGGCCTCTCCAGCGCCGCAAAGTGTCCGCCCCTCTCATGTTCCCTCTTCCAGACGACTTTCCCCGTTTTCTCCGCCCACGCCGCGGGCACAGGCGCCAACTCGAACGGAAAATAGCTATACCCGACCGGCTTGTCCACATACAGCAGCTCCTTCATCTCGCGGTACGTGTAAATACTCGTCGGAAAACAGCCCGTGAGCCAGTACAGCGTGATATCAGCGATGATGGTATTGAGACTAGGCGTCGTGCCCGGATCCGACCAGGCGAGAAACTTCTCCCCGATCCACGCCAGCTGCGCCACGGGCGACGAAGCCAGCACCAGCCCGACCGTCGCCGGCTTGGTCCCGTGCATCTTCGCATACGCGCTTCCGCTCTCCATGAACTCGTACAGCCGCTCGACGCCCTTCGTCTCCTGCGCGCTGAGCTGGTCGGCGGCTGCAGCCTTGTCCATGATGCCTGCAATGTACATGAAGTTCAGATGCATGCCGCGGCACTCCGGGTATGTCGCGGCGATGACGCGCGACACGAGACTCCCGATGTCGCCGCCTTGCACGAGGTACCCCGTGGCGCCGAAGCCGAGCGAGAGAAGCAGCTTGTGCATCAGGCGCGACGTGTCGGCGACTTTCCAGTCGCGGTCGAGCGGCGGGTCTGCGGAGAGCGTGAAGCCTGGGAGAGACGGGGCGATGATGTGGTAAGGGAGCGTCTCGGGGGTGTACTTGGCACGCAGCAGGGACATGAGCGGGAGGAACTCGAGGAAGGAGCCGGGCCAGCCGTGGAAGAAGGCGATGGGGATTGCGTTGGGGTTGGTGGAGAAGAGGGCGGTGAAGTGGATTGAATAGGTGTTGCCGTCGTCATCGGTGATGGCGGTTTTGAAGCCGGGGAAGGAATTGATGTGGTTTTCTTCTTTGCGCCTGGTGGAGTATTAGTGATTTGATAGGTCTTGGGAAATGGATAGATATACCAATCAAACTCTGCCTCCCAGTACTTCTTTGCATCGGTGATCCATTTCCGGCTCACGCCGAATTTGCCGTGGCTTCCATCGTCTTGCAGATTCTCGTACGTCTCTTTCGCGATCGGACTGAGTCTCAACAAGGTCTTCAAGTCTTGTAGCTTTTGGTCCTCAATATGTAGGTCGAATGGTATCGGTTGTTGCTTGGCCCCAGCAGGCACGGTACCGAAGGGCTTTGACGTCATTGTTGGAAGATGACGAGAAATGATGCGCTGTCACTCTGAAGGTGAAGACGACAAGTTGTAGAACGTTCCTAAAGATGGACCAGTGTTTTATGTTTAAACAATGCTGCACACTGGTACTTGCAGCTGACAAATGGCCAAGGCAGAAGGAACAGATGAGGTAGCTTTCACGCGTGTAAGCGGGCGCTAAGCCCAAGACGTAGTTAGCTCGAAATGCCATCTCACTACACGACCATTTCTTCCCAACTCCTCAACCTCCAACGTCACAAATTTCTCCTTCAGTTAGCAGCACTCACTACTGTGCTGCGCTCAGATGTGGTACAAGCCCCATCCGACATCCGCCCAGTCAGGCGTGCAAGTTAAGGTCGTATTCTGTTTTAGCTAGCGCCTGTAGCACTGTAGTTGGATATATTTGAGCTTGAATATACCAGATATCGCCTCCAGCAATGCTGGCAGCCATGCGGTTGCAATCGATATCTTTGGGGACCCTCCTGAAGTTCGATTGACAAAGGAATGACCTTTGCAGAAATCGTTGGCGGCTCGGGCATCGAGAACCTTGAAAACCTCGATCTGGACTTGGAGTAATAGGGGCACAGCAAGCCGTGACGAGCAAATATGCTTCGATGAGAGTGGTGGGACTGGGTATCTTGGTATCTGCGCGTCCCATACTTCACAGTGGATGCGGCCTCTTTCACGCACGTTGCTATGCGCTTTTCCGTGGACAGAGTTGGTGGGGTACCCTCTGAATATCTTCAAGATAGCTAGCGGTCGTTGTTTCAGAGTCACAGAGAGTGATGACAGATACAAGCATCGTTTGCCCATGGATCGGAGGAGGTCTGCCGGCGTATGATGGTGTATCGCCTGATGATGCTTGCTTGCACAGATGTCGTTCGATGTTGCGCTTCTTGGACGTGTAACTAGGGGAAATTGAAGTCCGGCAAGTTAAGCCAATCGGTCCACATGAGTGGATTATTGTTGTCCCACGGCAGATCCAACATGGCAGTCGAGAACAGATCCGAGTTCGTTACAGTTTCGTTGACCTCGTTGTAGCTCATTGCCGAGAAGTCCAGTGGTTCTGGCCAGAAGCTACCAATCTGATCTTGCACTGGGCCAAGATTGCGGTCCGTTGTGTCTCTCCCGATCAGCGGACTGAAAGGCCCTAGTGGCGTAGACACCGGTTCTTGAGGCATAGGCCGTGGCGGCGCAGACATGGTGCCGGTCGGTGCTTGCTTGACCAATACGCGCAGGAACCGACCATATACAACTGATGAGCCGTTTCTGTGGCTTGGAGTGCTACCAATACGCTCCAAAACCGTGGCGGTCTCCTCGATAAGGTTTCGAACGCTGGGTGCAAGGTTTTGGTTGCCGCTCTTCCCAGGTACTGGCGCGCTCAGGGCAAGAGCGATCGATGCCGCGAAGCATATCATGGTCACGGTGTTGTTCGGCATCGACTTTAGCCGCGCTTCGCCTTGTATGGCCGCTCGCAAGACGTTGAGCGCGGAGGAAAGTGCGGATGCGCGGAAGGAACGCTTTACTTCCGTAGGGGCACTGGGGTGGTTTAACAGCATGCTGTATGTGGACAAACGTGTGTGAGTCACGAGTATCTCGACGTAGGGCGGCAACGTTTTGCTTTCTCTGTCGCCAATGACCGAGGTCCAGGTGTGTGACCACTGGTCAAAGAAGCTTTCAATGGCCCAGTCAATTTCTTGAGCCACTTTGGAACCTCCCTCTGCAACGCGGTAATTGTCGCATCTTGACCTGACATTTGAAAACAGGTCATCCAGATCTCGTCGGAGGACAGCCATGGAAACCAGTGGGCCATCTTGGACATACGTGTTCGGGTGACTGTGCCACTTGTCGCAGTATTGGATTAGAGAAGTCTTTGGCACGCAATAGCTACGACCTCGGGCTAGGCAAACACCTCGCTCTAGGACGAAAAGGGCGATCCAAACCCGCTCCCGGCGCCTCAGTAGTCTTCGTCCGAGCTCGGAGTCGACGTCAACATCTTCTAAGCCGTCCATGATCAAGGCCTTGCGAGCGTCCAAGCATTCCGCTCTTGGGATCTGTCTGATCTGTTCTTGGGTCAAAGTGGTAGACGGTGTGATAATCTTGTCAAGCGACAAATCCAGTGATATCGAGAGCGCGGTAGTAAGATACAAGCTGGTGTCGTCGTCGCCGGCGTGCTTACCTGGGGGCATCCAGGGAATGCTGATCATGAAAGCAAGCACAATCTCGACAGACCTGAACCTTTTGACAATGACCTGTTCTGCAAGGAATCTGCGATGCAACAATAGTCTCTTTGCAAGAGAGGCTGCCTCGGGGAGGAAAATGGCGGTCATCGCTAGTAGTGTAGTGAATAAGAAAGCCGATCGATTCCGGACAAAGGGTAAGGTGTGAACCAGAGGATCCAACCCCCACCGGGTATGGGCCAGCTTTTTGTGAAAATAATCCAATAGAGTCTCTGCCTCATCTAACGTAACAAGACCAACGTCGATGGGATCAAGACCTGGTCCTTGATCGATGCTGGCTTTCATTGGCATGAAAAATGGATGCATGTCCCCCGAAGAACCTCCGTCGCTTCCGTTGAAGCGGCTGCCGGGCGTTGACATGGCGTTTTCGACGTTCTGAGGGGACGCAATCCGCAGGTCTGAAGCGCGAGCAAGGAGTTGGAGCGGGTTTTCGACCCCTTCGAGCGCGAGCTGATCATCGCTAGATGTACCAGTCACATCCCTTTCAGCAGGTGCTGCAGCGTTGTTGACCGAAAGCGGAGACACTGTAGTCTCGGCAGGTTCTTCGCTTCCTTGAGCGTCATTGAGCAACTTCTTTAGGTGTTCTAGTGTTGTTCTACTCGTGGTGTTGTCGGACTTCCTCTTTTTGATCGCTTCCTCGACCTGATAGATGGCTTTCTCCAGCCCAGAGCGCTTGCTAGTCGAAGTCAGCCTAAGCCACACGCACCAAGCCGGGTAGTTTACTTCTTCACCCCCTTCTGTCTGCCGATGTGAAATTCGGGGATGACGCATTCAGACCCGACATGTTGGCACCTCTCGCAGGTCGGCGCATCTTCCTCGCGACGGCACTTGATCTTGCTTTTGCGACAGTTCAGACATGCTGCTTGTTTGGTGCTCATGCCTTTAGTCGAAAGAGACCTCGATCGGAAAGCTCCGTCGACGTATATGATGATTCACTGCTAGCCTGACTGGCTTCAGCATCACATGAGCTTGCTGATCTCTTTGTAAGTTCTGTCGTGAAGACATCCAGCAACGAGCGTTGCTTCTGCGTGCCTCGGTGCTAGCACAGTATGTTCGTTGGTGGAAGCAAGCTGTGCATAATATCAAAGCGATGAAGGTGCCGTGCGTTCATCGAGTGTCCGGAGAGCCGACCGAAGGATCCGAGTTGATCTCGACGATGGCGCTAGGCCGAAACGTGCGCTAGCTAGACCCTGCTTCATAACACTTGAGGAAGTTACCCCTCACGACATCTGTATTGCTCCAGTGCGCTTATTTCGAAAGCTTCACATCACTATGGCAATCTGCAGACCACACATATTGCCACAATACAGTGCAGCAGGATTAAGCCACTAACAGTAGATAGACACTGTCAATCATCTGCTGGTAAACGGGCCTACCCAAGTCGAACGTCATGGGCAAAAAGATATTATACCACACCAACAGTCTAAGTAAGAAAGGCAAACTACAATGCAGGTATCATATACAATCAGTTGAACAATTCCATCAATGGTCCGACCTAGAGCTTGGGCTCAGACTGAGGCTCAGGTTGGCGCAAACGTACGAGACCCTAGGACAAGTTAGTTCTGCCGTCGACCTGCATACACTTGGTAAGAACTTGCCTCCTGGACGCAGCTCGCAATGAGGGTGCCATCGCGAGTGTACATTCGTTGGTATACTAGACCGCGACCATCGCCAGCCCATGGCGTCTCCATCTCAGTGAAGATCCACTCATCTGCTCTGAAGCTTCTAGGGTTGTGGAAATAGATGGTATGATCTAAACTGACCATCATGCCAATCTCTCGTGGAGCGGACTTGGACACGTCTTCGCCATTGCGAAGTCTACGGATGTGAGCGATATCAGCTTCGTCGACGAATTTCATGCGCTTCAGCTCGGCGTCGTCCATGGCGAGCAGCTTCTTCAAGACATCCTCATCAGCACTTGATTGGGATTTGCTCTGACGCGCGGTCGAATAGCGCCAAAGCTTGTGCGCACGCGCAATGGTGCCAACGAAGTAACTGTCGGACATGTATGCGATGGCAGAGAGATGGGCTTCGTGGCCGCCGGCAGACGAAATGTTGCCGCGCGCTTTCATCCATTGTCGACATTTCTTCGTGTGCGGTTCCGGGTGGTCGTCTAGATGCGAAGGTTAGCTTTCACATGTCAAACTCGACATTAGGAGGCAGCTCACCATTCTCAATGGGAAGGCGTTGGCTTTGGAAGGGGCTTCGGCCACCACCGACGTCCAGGTCGTCCAGTCCCTCTGTAGGACCTGGCACATCTGGCATTGGGTATGTGTGCTCTACCAACTCCTTTCCACCGCTGTTCTGCTTGACGAAGCTCATGGTGGTGGTGAAGATGACCTTGCCGCGTTGGCGCGCCTGCACTGTCCGTGTCGCAAACGACTTGCCGGACCTGACTCTTTCAACATGGTATATGATGGGTATGTCTGCGTTGCCGGCGAGCACGAAGTAGCAGTGCATGGAGTGCACAGTGAAGTCAGGCGAGACGGTCTTTTGCGCCGCGCTGAGCGTCTGGGCTATTGCTGCGCCGCCGTAAATGCCCCGCGCACCCGGTGGATGCCATAGTGGCCGCGTGTTGGTGAAGAGATCGGGGTCAATGTCGGACAGCTGGGTCAGCTCGAGGACGTTTTCGATGATGGACTGCGAGGGGTCGAGCGGCGGCGGGCGGATGAGGGTCGCCATGTCTGAAGCGTGTATATATCTGCTCCGCTGTGCCGTGGGTGTAAGCCTCTTGTATAGCAGCAGCAGGAGTTCAGGAGGTCATGGTCGTGTTCGGCCGTACAGCGCGTTCGGGCGCATCATGGGCCATGGCCCAGGATATCCTCGAGCCGAGGCATAAGGGAATCCGCACGGGATGCGGCCGCCATCCACAAGCAGACAAGCACAGCTGACTTAACATGTGGGATGTGCCAAGAGAAGGAACGGCCGTCCCTCGTGGACAACGTCATTGGTACCTGACTTGGAAGCCAGTGTGCGCGCTGTATTCACCGTCGCAGATCGAGTTCTGCAATTGAGCGCGCTCACACTTCACGCATGCGGACCAGTCCCCCATGATTTCGCACGCTGTCTTCGCGCCACACATTCCTAACCTTGACATGTCTTGAGCCGCCACGGCGCACATTTGCTCCACTCGAACCGCCGCACTCCCGTTCTGGAAACTCCACCATGGCCGAGACGAACCCAGAGCTGCAGGCCAAGCTGCAGGAGCTCGACCATGAATTTGAGGAGGGCGACATTACAAAGAAAGGGTCCGTCAGATCTGTCATGCTGGCAGGCCCGCGCATGGCCGTCGCGTGAGGTGGCGCGTCCCCGCAAAGCAGCGCTAACGAGTCGCACAGCTATGAAAAGCGACGAACAGTCCTCCTGTCACAGTACCTAGGTCCCGAATACGCAGCACAGTTGCAAGGGCACCTGCGACAGTCGAGTCTGGCCAACAGCGAGGGCTCCGGGTCACGCGCGGCATCGCTCGCCGCCCTCTCGTCCGGCCCGCAACCACCAACCATTGAGCTTCCGCCAGAGTCGCAGTATGACAGCTCTTCGCCGAGCTTGGTGGGAACCACCGCATCGCAGCATGGCGGCTCAGGCGGAAGCACAACGGGGTCGTCCCAATACATGGCATATCCGCCCAGCCAAGTCGGCCGCTTTCAGGAAAAGCAGCTTGGGCTACGGACTACTTCTCTGCAGCGCAACACCTCGCAGCTGTCGCAGGGGAGCGAGACGTTTATCCCGCGCCCGCAGACGCCTGAATATAGCTACTCGCGCGAAGGCACAATGATGGGTTCGAATTTCGCTTTCAATCCCGACACGCAGCCAGGCTACGACGGAGGCTACGGATCGCCTGGCGGAGACGCGAGCAGGAGAAGCACGATGCTGGACGTCAATCAGGGCTACTTCTCAGACTTCACTGGGCAGCAGATGCAGGATCATCGCGACTCGTATGGCGGGCCCAACCGATACTCGACAGGCGACGCCTTCTCTCCGACCGTCGCGATACCCCCGCCCATGATGAACCCAAGCGACCTGCCAGGCGCGGGCGTCGCCGACACCATGCTACCACTGGAACCGCGCGACCTTCCTTTCGACGTCTACGACCCGCACAATCCGAACATCAAGATGTCCAAGTTCGATAATATAGGCGCAGTGCTGCGACACCGAGGGCGCACTCAGCCCCGACAGACTGCATTCTGGGTGCTGGATCCGAAGGGTAAAGAGGTGGCATCCATAACGTGGGAGAAGGTTGCGAGTCGCGCAGAAAAGGTGGCCAAAGTCATCAGAGACAAGAGCAACCTCTACCGCGGGGATCGGGTGGCACTGGTATACAGAGACACGGAAGTCATCGAATTCGTGGTTGCACTGATGGGCTGCTTCATCGCTGGCGTTGTTGCGGTACCCATCAATAGCGTCGACGACTATCAGAAACTCATTCTCCTCCTGACCACCACACAAGCACATCTTGCTTTGACCACGGATAACAATCTAAAATCCTTCCATCGTGACATCAGCCAGAACCGCCTCAAGTGGCCAAGCGGAGTTGAGTGGTGGAAGACAAATGAGTTTGGCAGTTACCATCCAAAGAAACACGACGACACGCCCGCCCTACAGGTGCCCGAGGTTGCTTATATCGAGTTTTCGCGAGCGCCAACTGGTGATCTTCGAGGAGTGGTATTAAGTCATCGCACTATCATGCATCAGATGGCTTGTGTAAGCGCCATGGTCTCTACTATCCCTTCAGGACGAGAGAGCACGGACACGTTTGGCGCGCATCTGCGAGACCAGAATGGCAAATTCATTGCGCCGCCTCCTCGAAGCTCGCCCACGGAAAATATTCTTAGCTATCTTGATCCAAGGGAGAGCGCGGGGATGATTCTGGGTGTGCTCTTTGCTGTATATGGTGGCCACACCACGGTTTGGACCGAGCCATCGACAATGGAAACCCCCGGTCTATATGCCCATCTCATCACCAAGTACAAGGCAAACATTCTGATTGCAGACTACCCTGGATTGAAACGTGCTGCGTACAACTACCAACAGGATCCCATGGCTACGCGGAACTTCAAGAAGAACGCGGAACCAAACTTTGGATCCGTTAAGATCTGCCTCATCGACACACTGACCGTGGATTGCGATTTCCATGAGATCCTCGGCGACAGATGGTTCAGGCCAATGAGAAATCCGAGGGCTCGAGAGCTAATCGCGCCTATGCTGTGCTTGCCTGAGCACGGCGGGATGATCATTTCGGTTCGTGACTGGCTGGGTGGCGAAGAACGTATGGGCTGCCCACTTAGCATAGCAGAAGAAGAAGACGAGGATGACCAAGATAAAACTGAAGACCCGAGTGCGGTCAACGGCTACTCAAGTTTGATTGGCGGAGGAACCACGAAGAACAAAGTCAAGCAAAAGAAGGGCCGGACCGAGCTCACAGAAATCCTCCTGGACAAGGAAGCGCTGAAGATGAACGATATAGTGGTTTTGGCTATCGGCGAAGAAGCGAGCAAACGCACAAACGAGCCTGGTACAATGAGGGTTGGTGCCTTCGGATACCCCATTCCAGACGCTACACTCGCTGTAGTGGACCCCGAGACTAGCCTGCTCTGTTCACCCTATTCCGTCGGTGAGATCTGGGTAGACTCACCATCACTATCTGGTGGCTTCTGGCAGCTGCAAAAGCACACAGAGACCATCTTTCATGCTCGGCCATACCGCTTCGTCGAGGGTAGCCCAACACCGCAACTACTCGAACTCGAGTTTCTCCGCACTGGTTTGCTGGGCTGTGTAGTCGAGGGCAAAATCTTCGTGCTAGGTCTGTACGAAGACCGAATACGACAACGAGTGGAGTGGGTCGAACATGGCCAGTTGGAGGCCGAGCACCGATACTTCTTCGTCCAACACCTCGTTACCAGCATCATGAAGGCGGTCCCTAAAATCTACGACTGCTCGGCTTTTGATTCATACGTGAACGGAGAGTACCTGCCAATCGTTCTGATCGAGACGCAAGCTGCATCGACCGCTCCCACGAACCCCGGTGGACCACCGCAACAGCTGGACATCCCTTTCCTCGACTCATTGTCTGAGCGCTGCATGGAGGTCCTCTACCAAGAACATCATCTCCGAGTATACTGCGTCATGATAACAGCACCTAACACACTACCTCGTGTAATCAAGAATGGTAGACGCGAGATTGGCAACATGCTCTGCCGAAGAGAATTCGACAACGGGTCTCTACCTTGCGTCCATGTCAAGTTTGGTGTGGAAAGATCAGTGCAGAATATCGCACTAGGCGACGATCCGGCCGGGGGCATGTGGTCGTTCGAGGCATCGATGGCACGACAACAGTATCTCATGCTCCAGGATAAGCAATACTCCGGTGTTGATCATCGTGAAGTAGTTATTGACGATCGGACGTCAACCCCGCTCAATCAGTTCTCGAACATTCATGATTTGATGCAATGGCGTGTGTCCCGCCAAGCTGAGGAACTTGCATACTGTACGGTCGATGGCAGAGGCAAAGAAGGCAAAGGTGTCAATTGGAAGAAGTTCGACCAAAAGGTTGCGGGTGTGGCTGTCTACCTGAAGAACAAGGTCAAGGTACAAGCCGGTGACCACCTGCTACTCATGTACACGCACTCGGAAGAGTTTGTGTACGCGATTCATGCGTGCTTTGTCTTGGGAGCTGTCGCGATCCCCATGGCACCAATCGACCAGAACAGGTTGAATGAAGACGCGCCTGCACTGCTGCACATCATCGCAGACTTCAAAGTCAAGGCGATACTGGTCAATGCCGATGTAGATCACCTGCTGAAATTGAAGCAGGTATCCCAGCACATCAAGCAGTCGGCAGTCATCTTGAAGATCAACGTTCCACATACGTACAACACGACGAAACCGCCGAAGCAGTCAGCTGGTTGCCGCGACTTGAAGTTGACAATACGACCAGCATGGGTACAATCTGGCTTTCCAGTTCTGGTGTGGACGTACTGGACACCGGACCAACGACGCATTGCCGTACAATATGGCCATAGTCAGATCATGGCACTCTGCAAGGTTCAGAAAGAGACTTGCCAGATGACAAGTACGAGACCAGTGCTTGGCTGTGTAAGGAGTACCATCGGCCTTGGCTTCATTCACACCTGCCTCATGGGCATCTTCCTCGCTGCGCCAACCTATCTAGTATCACCTGTGGACTTTGCTGGCAACCCCAACATCCTATTCCAGACTCTGTCAAGATACAAGATCAAGGATGCATATGCGACAAGCCAAATGCTTGACCATGCTATTGCGCGTGGCGCAGGCAAAGCGATGGGCCTGCATGAGTTGAAGAATCTAATGATTGCGACCGACGGCCGACCGCGCGTGGATGTTTGTAAGTATTCCTGCTCACTGGTGTCGACTTTCTCCTGACGCTTCTCAGACTCGAGAGTCCGCGTGCATTTCGCACCAGCCAGTCTTGACAGAACAGCCATTAACACGGTGTACTCACACGTGCTCAATCCCATGGTAGCATCGCGATCATACATGTGTATAGAACCCATAGAATTGCACCTCGATGTCAATGCGCTGAGGCGTGGTCTCATCATGCCAGTCGACCCAGACACGGAGCCAAACGCCCTTTTCGTGCAGGATTCTGGCATGGTACCTGTCAGCACGCAGATCTCGATTGTCAACCCAGAGACCAATCAGCTATGTCTGGTCGGAGAGTACGGTGAGATCTGGGTGCAGTCAGAAGCGAATGCGCATAGCTTCTATGGATCAAAAGAGCGATTAGATGCTGAGCGGTTCAATGGCAGGACTATCGATGGTGATCCAAACGTGCGATATGTTCGCACGGGTGATCTAGGGTTCTTGCACAACGTCACAAGACCTATCGGGCCCAATGGAGCACCCGTAGATATGCAGGTGTTGTTCGTCCTGGGCAGCATTGGAGACACGTTCGAAGTCAATGGCCTGAATCACTTCTCGATGGATATTGAGCAGTCAGTAGAGCGCTGTCACCGGAACATTGTGCCGGGAGGCTGGTACGTATCTCATCTTGCTCACAATGAATCATCACTGACAACATTCGCAGTGCTGTCTTCCAAGCCGGCGGCCTTGTCGTGGTAGTTGTCGAGATTTTCCGCCGCAATTTCCTCGCCTCCATGGTCCCCGTCATCGTCAATGCCATTCTAAACGAACACCAACTCGTTATCGACATCGTCGCCTTCGTCATAAAAGGCGACTTCCACCGCTCGCGCCTTGGCGAAAAGCAGCGCGGCAAGATCCTGGCTGGCTGGGTGACGCGCAAAATGCGCACTATTGCACAGTACAGCATCCGCGATCCCAACGGTCCCGAAAATCAAATGATGATCAGCGAAGAACCAGCAGGCAGGGCGAGCATGAGCATGAGCATCGGCGGCGGCGGTGTAAGAGCAGGCAGCACAAAAGGCAGTCTCGGAGCCGGCAGCACACTAGGCATGACCGCCCAGCTAAACAGCATGCAACTCCAACAATTCCAGACCAACGCCATCAACCAAGAACTCCCCGGCCAAGCCAACTCCATCAACTTCGCACAACGCGCCCCCACCGAACTCCCCACTCCCCGCCCCCTCGCAGAAGCCCCCGCAAACCCCCTCGCCTACTACCCCCCCAGCATCCCCGAACTCGACACCGCGCACGAAAAAACTCCAACGGAAGCGCGCCACAGCTTCCTCCCCAACCTGCAGGGCGGCGAGACGCTCGACTACAGCCCTGTGGATCGCGCAGGCCCGTTCCAGAATGGCGCCGATGGCGGCCCCGGAGAAGGAAATTACCAGCAACAGACGTACGGCGACGTGCAGCATCCGCACGTCCTGGTCCCCGGCCCGAGTCACGAGAATAGCCTGACGGCGGGCAGTGGGGCGTTTTATAGCGATAGTCAGCCATACGAGTATCAGGAGCAGCGGTGGAGTTTTGACGAGGAGGATGGGGGTGGGGGGTTGAGGGTTGCGAATAGGGAGGACGGTGGTGGGGGAGGTTATGATGGGGGGTATAATGGTGGGTATGGAAGCGGGAGTGGGAGTGGTGCAGCAGGAGGAGGAGGGGGATTGAGAGTAGCGAATCGCGACAGCAGTGAGAGTGAGAGTGGGGGGAGTTGGACGCGCGATGCACTTGCGGGGTTGAATTTCGCGGGGGGCGCGGCGAAGAGTTAGGATGTGTGGTTTTGGGGCAATGTGGTGGTGAGGATTTGGGGAATGGAATGGCAATATCATGATATGATGATGGATCACGTTTGGTAGCAGGGAACGAGTGAAGAAGGAAGCCTCGTTGCATGTGCAAGCATGTCAATGTCATCGAATGTTTCATGCGCAGAGCGACTAGCCGTCTATGTCGATTAGCGAGATGACCAAATACTGGATAGCGAGGCTAAGCTTTTCAGACAGCGGGTTGCACATGTCGTTCATGCAGGACGGTGGAGTCGATAAAGTCTGAGGCAGCGGAGCGTTACGCCCATATTCGCAATCGGTGCGGTGCATGGTGTGCGAGTCGTGGGCCTCGAGCTGCTGTGAAGAACACATCTTGATCCTGCACGTGGACCGCGGTAACGATTACTGTGCCAGACGCGATATGGTGGAAGGATTGCTCGTGTACGTGATATTACAGTCAACGACTTATGGTGGAGTGGAGGCATCATGGGATATCCAGCATGACACGCAGGCATGCGCCTCTCGTCCAGAGCACACCCTTCTTATCAGAATTGAAGAGCGTTTAGCCTATCGTGAAGCGAAATGTGGTTCATTATCGTGCATATGGACGAAGCCCGTAACCGGGTTGGCGGTGTTTCACATTGGCAGACGTGGGCGTGTCCGTGGGGTAATGGCTGTTTGTCCGACACGCACACGGAGGAATCTTTGTGTGATTGGGCGTGGACCGGACAATGTTTACTGTATCGTAGTGCAGCGAGATTGTGCGAAGTGTCGTGGTCGTTGACAATACGTAGGACGAAAGTTGCGTGACGAGCCACCTTCTCCAAGTCCGCCAGATGCGTGGCCTCCAAAGAACGAGAGCGAATTCATGCAGGCCGATAATCTCGAATACAAACAGCCTCAGTAGCTCCCGGCCGTTCCGTCTTGACCGCCCTGGACCAGGCGGACGGCGCAAAGTGTTTATTGTTTCGAGTCAGAAAGTCTTGGGGTGTTCCTTCCACGCGTGGCGCAGTCGTGCTCAAGGCATGAATTGCATATGGAAGAAACGGACAACGGCTGTCGCACAAGGACTTCCCAGCGTCAATCTCACCCGACCGCCGCTTCATCTCAGCAATCTCATAGGCGGCAAAATCCGACCCTGTGTGCACTGCTCGCACGACCGATCGGAGCTCTGATGCAAGCGATAAGAAGACGAGATTTGCCAGGACACCAAGTGGCTGCGCGGCGGATGACACCAGCGCTCGGCGACATGACCGTCAGGGGCGGCCCATCGGAGGGCCGTTGAAAAGGTGAGATCAGCGCCGGGATGGTGAGTGAGGGCCTCGCTTGCATGCCTGCTTTGGGCGGGGAGGCGCCGGAAGTCTGGAACACACATGTCATTCGAGCCGCTGGGTGCGAGTCCTTGTCGCTCGTGTTCGATGGAAGCGTAATGGCTGCAATCAAAGTCAGGCGGAAGTGAGCGTTATGCTGGCGTGATGAAGACACGAGAAGCCATGCACGATTTGTGTGACACTGCGACTGCTGAGGACGCTCAGCCTCCGTGTGGGCGACGATGCACGCAGAGCGAATCGACAGCAGATATCGACGACAGAACTCGGCAGCATCGGCACCGTCTGGACTCTAAAGCGCCTCGGCCTCTCCCGTTGGCCATCGAAAGACGGTGAGCTGAGCCGCTCGAAACATGGCGCTCAGGAACCGCGTCCTGACTGGCTCCAGCGTGGCCCGACGAGATGCAGTTTTGAAACGACACCAGGGATCCGCAGCCAATGGCGTGCCCGCCCTGGCCTGTCATGCTGGCGGGGCCTGCAACTAGATGCCCTCATCGTCGGTTCTCATCCACTCTTTACCTGTCCGTCCCTCTGACCTCACGTTCTCGCTGCGACCGTGTGTTCGACGTTCCTTGCTACCTTCGTTTCTACCCAACTGTTGTTCACTCGTTTTGACAACACCGTACATATCGCTACCTTCGTTTCTTACCTAGACCCGGACCATCCTGTTCCCCACCTATTCACTCTTTACGCCCCTGCTCCCAGAGTGAATGTGCCTATTGACTGTTGCTTGAATACCGCCGCGCTGTTACCTTCACCTTCCGTCCACTGTCGCTATCAACATCGTCTCTGCCTTGGACCCGCTGGCTTTGGATCCACCCCGACTATCACATCTCGCAACTTCGATCGTGCAGCGCACTGTTAACATCTGCTACGTCCGCATTGCATATTTCGCCGACTGTCCGCCCGCACAAGACCATTATACATCCGAGACATTGTGATGTATTCTCGGTGACAGTAAAACCCTTGTCCCACATTGTCGAAGAACATCGCCAACTTCGAGTCACTCGCCAACTCGCCCAGTGGGATAAAGTATATCGGCGGCATTCACGCGTTTCTTCCGGTCTTCCAAACACTTCGCATTATTGACGTAGCACCTGGTCGTGCGCATTCATCATTAGCATTATTCACAGTCGATCGCAATAGACGCTCCGCAGTTTGCAGCGACCCGCATTCCTTCGTGAGCTCCGACTCACGTCGTCTGTACCACACCAACTTCCCACCTACCTCGATCTACCGAGACACACATGTCAGCCTTCCTCCGCCCCCGGAGGGTGGAGCAATCGACCGCTACTTCCAATGAACTACATCGTCGTCATTTCCTGAGTGGCTGGGACGCCGCCGAGTTCGACAGCCTCAAATACAGCTATGGGTTGACGGGTGTCGACCAGGTCGGCAACTACCTCTGGGTCGATGTCTTCCTGTACGCACTGCTCGTTATCGTGGTCATTCTACTTGGCTTGCGGGTAGCGAACATGTTCTGGCGCCACCAACGCCATTTGACAGTTATGGCGAACCCTGAAAACCAAAACTACTGGAGTCAGAACCGGACTTCCTGGTGGCCATGGCTGAACCGCCACATTCTGGCGGCACCATTGTGGAAGAAGAGGCACAATGCAGCATTTCAGATCTCGAGCGCAATCGACAATGGTACTCTGCCCGGCCGCTGGCACACGATTATGCTCGTCGTATATGTCGGCCTCAATATCGCGTGGTGCGTTGCGCTGCCTTACAGCGTCTTGGACCACAAGCAAACCATCGCCGCGCTGCGCGGGCGCTCAGGAACACTGGCTGCGCTCAACCTCATTCCCACTGTCCTGTTCGCGCTCCGCAACAACCCCCTCATCTCCCTTCTTCAAGTCTCCTACGATGACTTCAACCTCTTCCACCGCTGGGCTGCGCGCATCACCATCCTGGAAGCCATCGTCCACACCATCGCCTGGATGTACAACACCTCTCTGGCTGCAGGGTGGTCTGCCGTGGGCAACGGTCTGCGCAGCGAGGGCTCTTACGGCTATGGAATGGTCGGCACGGTTGCCTTTACCTTCATCGGCATCCAGGCATGGTCACCCTTCCGCCATGCCTTCTACGAGACATTCCTCAATATTCATCGCATATGCGTTATGGTTGCGCTTATTGGTCTCTACAAGCATCTCGAGCTGCACATGCTGCCGCAAGTCCCATGGGTCCAACTTGTCATCATTCTCTGGGCCCTGGAGCACTTTGCTCGTTGGTGCTCGATCCTGTGGTACGGCTTCAGCCTCAAGAAGCGCTCGACCATCAAAGTCGAAGCCATGCCCGGCGAGGCCGTCCGCCTAACCATCGACATGGTCCGCGAATGGCAACCCCGCCCCGGCTGCCACGTCCACATGTGGATGCCACGCATGTCGTTCTTGTCCTCGCACCCTTTCTCCGTCGCATGGTCTCCCACGCTGACGCCCGACTCGAAAGAAATGACGCTCCCCATCCTCGAAGGCGACGCGCTCATGGCTCCCGGCGCACCGCAAAAATCCCGCCAAATCAGCCTCATCTGCCGCGCCCGCACTGGCCTAACGCGCCAAATGTACGAGCGCGCTTGCAAAATGCCCAACGAGACCTTCACCGCCTGGGGCTTCATCGAGGGCCCCTACGGCGGCCACCACAGCCTGGATTCCTACGGCACCGTCGTCCTCTTCGCCGGCGGCGTCGGCATCACGCACCAAGTCATGTATCTCAAGCACCTGGTCGGCGGCTACGCCAAGCGCACAACGGCCACGCAAAAAGTCGTCCTCATCTGGACCGTGCCTGACTCGGATTGCCTGGAATGGGTGCGTCCCTGGATGGACGAGATCCTGCGCATGCCGCAGCGCAAACACGTGCTGCGCATCAAGCTGTTCATCTCGCGGCCCAAGGGTCGCGTCGAGAGCAGCAGCGACACGGTCAAGATGTTTGCGGGCCGCGCGAAGCCCGATGCGCTGATTGAAGAGGAGGTAAGGCATCGGCAGGGCGCCATGGCGGTGACGGTGTGCGGGAGTGGAGGGTTTGCGGACGGTGTGCGCGCGGCGGTACGGCCGTGGTTGACTGAGGGGAGTATTGATTTCATCGAGGAGGCGTTTACGTATTGAGTCACGCGTTTGTTGGCTTGGTATTGTTCTCGCGTCTCTTACATACTCTTGTCGGCAGTCGTTGCAGTATCCGCGCCACGCGCCACGCGTCGATCGCCATCGCCATCGCCATCGCATTCCTACCCTTCACGGCGCATTTCTCCTGTTCGCTTCTTTTGTAAATACCTCTTCTTAATCATTTATCATGTTTT
>TARA_R110002003_G_scaffold62_9_pt1 | contig 21166 bp, 16 predicted proteins | sample TARA_R110002003 | Tara Oceans TARA_R110002003 (sample SAMEA4396441) | marine metagenome | biome: Westerlies Biome; feature: [SRF] surface water layer (ENVO:00010504); material: water (ENVO:00002006), including particulate matter (ENVO:01000060) such as... | depth 5 m
AATTCGTGCCCCCATCCTGTAAGCGAGCTACGTAAATACCATAAGACTATTATCTACCTGCACTTCTTGATAGCGCAACCTCCGCTGACCTTGCTTGAGTTTCTCTATAGCCATACTAAGCAAAAGCCTCTGTACTTTTTATTGCAATCATATTCTTTTTGTGCCTAACACTAAAGAGCGCAGCTATTATCCCTAAGGACTATGCAAACTGTTACTAGTAAGGCAGCTTACTTACGTGATGAGACACGAAATATTGCAACAACTGGTGACATACCTCCGCTCCATTACCGCATGATCGCACTGCTGTAAGGCTGTGGCTGCTTCATGACTTTTGACAGGTCGAATTCGAGATCGCTACATACATGCGTCCCCAAGCGCTTATTGCGCCCTTTGCGCGCCGTGATATTCATTGCTCCGTCCAAATACGCCGCTGTGCACCGTACGCCGCGAGCACTCTCTTTTTGAGATGCAGTAATAACAATGAGAGTAAAGAACCGGATACGCTCCACTGGATGACTTCCTTCATATCAATCTTCGTCTGCCTTCTTACATTATGTTCAGTGTGGTGAGTTGTGCTTTAGCCCCCGCTCACTTAGTGATGAAGCCCAGATAATCCGCGACAATAAGCGTCACCATCCTACAGCAAGTTAGTATAGAGCAAAAAAACGGCGGACTTGGAGCAGACTTACGCATGCGGTGCAATTCGCACATAGTATGTGCCAAATCCGCGGTAGAACCGTAGCAATCCCTCTTCGGCCGCTACCTTCCTGAAACAATCAAACATGCCCTTATACGGCAGGGAGCCATCCGGCGCCCGTGTCTGTTTCTGCAACCTCGTCTTCATGAAATCAAACGGCAGGGACAAGAAACTCGCGAAGAAGCCTGCGACGGCGCTCGCCGTAAGCGTTTGTGTCCGACTCGACAAGTTGGTTGTTTTCAACTGGTTCTTGGCCTCGGAGAAGAAGGCAAGCTGGCCAAAGTTGAGCGCCATGGCGCGTACGACAGTCGGATAGCATCCAGCCCAGAGACGCGTAACGCCTTCGTTCTTGGCTATGCGAGTCAGGGCGTCGATTACGCTGCGGTAGTTTTCGCGCTGGGCTTTGGGCTTCAGGCCGTCGGATTGCATGCGGATGAGTGCGAGATCGGCGGGGTTGCCGACCATGGCTGCGAGACCGCCTGCTGCTAGGCCGGCGCCTGCGCGCTCTTTGAAGCCAATCTGCGTGCCTTTGGATTCGGCGGTTGCGGTGAGCGATTTCATGAATGTGTCGAAGAAACCGAGGCGTGCGGTGGTGTAGACGGCTTGGCGAAGGAGGCCAGCGCTGAGACCGGTGTACAGGTCTGCGACTTTGCCTTGTGCGATGATGTCTTTGAAGACGCCAATGGGTGTGGGTTTGGGACCGGTTTTCACGCCCTCGCCCGCAAGTTGTAAGCGTACTTTGACCATGTCGACGGGTTGGATGACAGTGGTGGCGGTCATGCCTGCGAGGCCGCCATTGACGAATGGCAGCGCGACGCGCATGAATGGTGTGTGCAGGAAGTCGGTGGTAGCTTTCTTGGGGTTCTCGGCTGCTTTCGACATTGCGTTTGATGCGTCGCTGAGGACGGCTTCGGAGGACTGTTTTGCGTTTTCGAGGGCGCGGGCGGCTTGGGGCATATTAGGGAGGGAGCTGACTGTGGACATTGTCTTAGTTCGGAACGCGCATGTGAAGAGTGGTTGTGTTGCTGGGAACTGGGGTAAGTGAAGCAGGTTTGACAGTGCAGAGAGCCAGCGAAGAACCACGATGGGAAAGCAAGAATAGCGACCAAAACAACGAAATCCACCGCAATGTATAGCCTGCACTCCTCCTCCTCATTCACTACATGCTGAGCCTACGTCCTACACAACGCGCCGCATCGTGGCTCAACGGCCGCGCACCGGCTATGACATCGCCATACAGCTCGGGCTTGCGCATCACTCTGAACGCGGGCTAGATCGAGGTTGCCGAGTAATACTCCACGTGCGCGCTGAGCCTTCTCTTTCCGAAAAATCCCGCGCTTCGATTGTAGGAAATGATGCTGGGGTTGGGCTTCACGGTGAGCTGTGTGCGTACCTCGTGCGTCTGCGGAGCTATCGTCCGTGCCAAGATGGGAGGTGGAGTGGTGAGTGCGGCGTGCGTTCGCGACTATGCTCGATGCTCAACAACAGCTGTGATCACAAGTACAGGCCTGTATCGCAGATGTCAACCTCAGGTAAACAAAGGACAAGGCTGGCAGTCGAGAGAAATGGAGGTTTGGGTCCGAGGACGCGAATGGCAGATCAGCCAGTCCATGTGCTTGGAAGAGGGGTCTGATGTGCTTCCCCGCATCAAAGAGCTGGCTGGAAGGGAACGAGTCCCCCATGCAGCACACAACAGCCACTGATGTGTATTCTGAGCGTTGCGCGAGCGAGTTGATTGGGGCGGCCAATCGGGCAGTGCTTATTTCGGCATCTCGTACCTTGGGTGTGACTTCATATTTCGGATCTCAAGTGGCTCGACATGTGCACGGCATGATGTCGCGTGTGTATGCTACTTATCGTGCTGCTACAGTTGACAATCTAAATCTCCTTGCTAGATGTGAGAGAATGCCTGACTTCACCTGAGTGATCTGCAGGTACAGTTACCGTGGCTTGTGATGTTGTGGGTCGTGCCACATGCGGAACCGCGATGGCTTGTGATGGTGTTTGTGACCTAGACGCGGTGACGTAGCCACTGCGGGCCGACGCTTGACCACTGGCTGCATGTCCGACCTCAACACCACACTTTGCATCTCGGGTTGAGCGTTGAGATTATGTGTGCGGAAGATTGGCCTTTCGAAATTGCATCTCGCCATTGCATGTGAGTTTCCATGAACCTGGTGCGCAAATCGTGCAGCTTCCGGCCACGGTCACAGCGAACGTTCAACCTCGGGCAGTCACATCAGTTCAACAAAAGCACAGCCGCGCATACTGCCTGTACCGATGCATCATGGTACATGCGCATGTACCTTCACATGTCCGGCCTCAAAAATATGACCTCAGCCCACATACCCGTGCCCAAACTTGTTTTCTGGGCGCGTTCCTGCGTGACGTGCAGCCAACATGGTCCGTGACATCAATCCGACCACCAATAGAACTTCTTCCGGACACAAAATTCGATGGTGAGAAGTTTCGGGGTCCAAACGCACGTTCGAGATTGCGACGGTGGTGGAATGTCCTGTGTTGAGTATCCGAAGCTATCCGCGGCCGAAGCGTTCGCTTGTAGCCGTGAGGCTCTCAACGTTCAGCATGCGGCTCGAAGAACGGGAGTTGGTGTATGGTGGGAAATGTAGCCGAGATACACCCGATTGACACAGTCCGCAGAAGTGAACTGGTAGCTTAGACGGCCAAAAGAACTTCGGGATGTGGGGTTTCTAGCACTGATTCCGGTGTTGCGAGATACTGCAACGGTCAGAACTAGGCCAAGGCATGTATTCACTCGCTATCGCTCGTATCTCCAAGATCCTCAATCATGGAGCCCATCGGTGGTTGCTCCACCTCTGACCCGTCGTCGCTCGGATCGCCTAAATCCTCCACGATGCTCGACCGAGGTGGATGCTGTGTACTTGGGGCCCTTAGTCCGGAGCCGCTGCTACCGGCAAACTCTTGGTCCTTTCGGCGAGGTACTTGCTTCTCATCGTCCGAGCTCTCCTCGGCTTCCGCTGCTTCGGCTTGTTGCATACGCTTGATTTTGCGGATGAGGATCGGATCGGAGCGTAGGTCGCCTTGGGTGAGCATCTGTTGCGGCATTGTTAGTAGGCGCTACATTAAGCGTACAACAGGAAGAGGACAGCGGATGAGAGCTGAGATAAACTTACCTGACTGCAACCGGTGACAGGACATGAGACGCCCTTTATACCTCTTCCACCAGGACCACCTGTACCAACGAAGTTCGGACTTGTCCGTATCATCTCCAGAATCGCATTCTTCTCAAAAGTATGTGGACACTTGACGCTTGTGTATGGCTCCTTATACTGCTGGAAAGTGATCGGGCACCTTGTGCTGATCGTCGCCTTGTCCATGATTATATCATCATCGTCGAAGTCACCACGCTGCGTATCTGTTATACCAGGCGCCGGCGATCCAGTCTCTGTGAACCATGTGTCTTCGTGGCCGAGCAATGGACCGCTGTCGCCAAATTTGGCGTCGTGGACGATGCGCTTGAAGTCGCGGTATTCGTTGTTGCGTGCATAACGTGCAGTGAGGGACAGGCTTGTGTATGCATCTTTCTGGCGCTGCTGTCGTTCGTTGAATAGTTCGCTGACGCCAGTAAGAGATACGCGAGTGCCGTCGAGGGGCGTTGGGCCGGGCGTGGGGCCATCTTCGAGTTCCTCGTTGTTCATGTCTTCATCGCCATCTATATCTTCTCTGCGCGGGCTCTGTATTTGTGATTGCCGCTGCGTCGTTCGCTGGGAAATCTGCGTCTGGTATTCGTCTTCCAGCTGCTTCGGCGCGTTCTGCCTGAGCCAGTCCAATGTGTCGTCAATGCGCTGTGCTGCAACTCCCGAGTCAATGACGGCACGCATGCTCTCCTCAAGCCTAGCGGTAGCTTCTTCGACTTGCGCCTGCAATATTTGCATATCGCGCTCCTCGTCTTCGCGGCCATCAAGGCCCTTTCCCGCATCCCACTTTTTCTGCCGGCGCGCTATGTACTCCGAGTGTTCGCGCAGCATATCATTGACGCTCGCAGCAGTCGATCTAACGGCCTCTTGTGCCTGCTTGCTGTGACGCTTAACATCGCTAAGGTTGCGGCCTTGTATATCACGAAGCTGTCTTGCTGCCTCGAGGTCAAGCGGATGCGACGGTCTCTTGTACGGCGGGAGCTGGTCGTTCGCATTTTGGCTGGGTGTAGCAGCAGCCGATGGGCGACTTGCCGTTGGTCGTGCGTTCGAGGTGCGTATGCGGGACGACATCGTATATTGCTGCCGCGGTCGTGGGTTCAATGTTGAGGGTTGAGATTGGAGATGACGCGGGACGCGTTTGAGCACCAAAGGGTGCTAGCGTACCTCGCCTAATCACATGACATGGCCTCCCACCAGTACCACTCCAGCTCCAACACAGTCAAAACGGATGTATCCAATGCCGAAGACTCTAGCATACCTTGGGACCCACTCAGTGTACCATCCCTGCGTCTTTTAGTGTCGTTCCTCAATATAGACAGCGCCCCGCCCGCGCGTGCCAAAACTGCGGGCATCTCGACTGACGTCGGATCATGCCTGCAGCGCCGAGCGTTCTATTCATTTAATAATGAGACTGATTGGCTCGGACGTAATTATGAGTCTGTGCACTGTCTTTCTGGCGATGGCAAGAAGAGAGGGCGGTCGTGAGACCTGGATGAGGCTGCTGCGGGGTCGGGGGTCGTGGTCAGGTGCAAGGACTGGAGAGATTGTGAGCAATCATAGCCGCCTTTCAACAGAACACTTTATTAGCGACTTGTTGAGTCGCGCATGGATATCATATATGGGAAGGTAACGAAAACGGAAAACAAATACTCCAACATCTTGCGACGGTGCCGGCGCCGCCAAAACCCTCCCACTCGACGTTGACGCGACGAGACGCCAATGATGCCCATATGAAGGTGCGAAGCCAAACACATGCGCCGTGAGCTATCTTGGTCTCCAGTGACATGTTGACAGTTCATCGCTGCGCTGCTCCGACACCCCATGGGCTCGCAGTTGGCAAAAGAGAAGCGAAGCCTGCACAATTGATATACCGGCCACCATGCATCTACTTCTTCATGCTCGAAATAGTCGTCGTTGTTTTTCCGTCCTTGCTTGAAAGCACGCCCTTCTCAAGGTCGCGATCTTGCCTTGGCTTGCTGCCTTTGCCAGGAGGCGGCGAGTTGAGACGGATGCCGGTTCTTCGCTTTTGACGATTCTGCGAGTCGTCTGGCTTTCCACGGCCGGTGATGCGTCGGGAGGCGCGACGAATAGATTGCCGGACATCCCATTGTCGCTTCTTGGCTAGCCACCACAGTGTTGCTGAGCCGACTGTGTAACGTCAGTATTTGTACCTATTCATTTCACCAGGAGACATACTGCCACCAATAACTACAATTACGACAACGACAATGATAGCTGCTAGAGCGCCGCTCGATAAGGCGAAAGCACCCTTCTGCGATCCCGCTGCGCCAGCATCACTTGGGTCGGGCGGATTGTCGTCCCCTCCGTTATATTGTGCGGGTGGTAGTTCGCTCGCCGTCGGCGATGATTGCGCAAGCGCAAGCAGAGGCAGAAGGAAGCTGAGGAGTAGAGCCCTGCTCATGATGGCGAGATAGAATGTAGTATTGCGGCGTGGAAGACGGGAAGCAGATTAGCAGCAATTCTTCCTGGTGGTACGGGAGTCGTGTGCAGGTTGCGAGATCAACTCGGGCTCGGACAGAAAGAGAATACCAACAACCCGCTACCAACGGCGGAGTGCCGTCTCTATATTTGCAGGTCTGCGAGTCCCTTTACCCAGACCAATACCCCGCGAGGCTTTGGTTCCTGAAGCACATCTGGGCGCTAAACATGGCTGCGCTTGGACGAAGTCCCAGGTTGGCTGCCGGCAGCCTACCTCACGCCATTCTCTTAATATAGAGGGATTGGCGTAGCAGATGTGCGTCTTGGGAGAGTAAGCTGAGCGGATTGGCAGACGTGGGGATAGAGTCGGCGCGTATGAGGTTGAAGGGAGATCACCTTGCAGCGACGCTAGTGCGGGTTGAATTGTGATTGGACGGTGGTTTGTGCAAGCGCCCGGGCTTGTGCATACCGGCACGCTTTTGTTTCAGGGGTTTGAAGCGACGACAACGACTACTTCCCACACTGCAAGGCAGACCTTGAATCGCATGAATTCGCAGCAGACTTTTGCGGTCGGCAAGGCCGTTGAAGTATCGGATAGCTACATTGTGCAGCCTACTGGGTTTCGGATTGCCTTCGCCACCACTAATGGCGTCTCCTTGGAGTGCCGATTAGCAGGACTGAAAAGAGCTGGAATCATATTTCGGGCTGTCATCGCCTCAGAGGCTCGACATCGGCCGTGAACTTCGCGCATCCATGTTGCGCTGCATCGTGCGCCATCCTGTTTGCTGAAAGTCATACCGCAATGACGAGTACATTGGGAGTGCGGTTCTGCACGAGGCAACATAAGCGCTCGCCCTTTCGCACTGCAGTTTTGTCTTTACTTCCGTGCGCTCAGATCTGAGCGCGCATTCATCAGAGGTTGGTACTCTCCCCAATAGGTATGCTCCTGCGGACCACGGCCTGGATGTACTCCAAAGTTGAATATCGTGTAAGATCAGTTATGTGTCGCATCCCAGCTACATCACCCAGGGCTGGTCACGATTCTTACGACCTCCTCAAGCAGCCCATAAAGGTCTTCAAAGAGACGTTACATCCAAACAGTCATCGGAAGAAGCGAAGGTTCAGCCTTCATTTATTCAATGTGGTTATGATACGAAAGTTTGAAAGCGTGTGTGCTGCATTGGGGGCTTGCAATGATCATGGTTTCCAGCTCTCATTTCTGGCAGCGATTTGGCTATTCAAGATCTCGTTGCCGAGCGAGGCTCATAGGTGAGAGTAGGACTCGACTTATTTCCAGGCTCTAAATACGTGAGGTCATTTGCCGGAAGGAGCTTCGATGCCTTTCTGCAGTTGAGACTTATGGCGCGCTGTCAGGCGAGTACGTGTCGACGGCCGTTGCGACTTCCTCAGCATGGAGGAAGGAGCGAAGGAATAGCTTTGCCACCCCGCTCCAACTCAACACCCCATTTCACTTCCATCCCAACTGCCACCTCCCTTACTAAAGTTGTTCCCATTCTGCTCCTTTTCGGTGCTGCACTCACAGGACTTCCCTTGCTGGCATTCGCGTCGCAGTAGCAGCGAATACATGCCTCACCATGGCTGAGCTGCCGTCAGTCGGGAAGGCGCCAGTCAGGCGACGACCCTCGCAACTGAGGCATGAGCTCCACGCCGACTCGACCGACGACGAGAAAGCTGCGGAAAGCTACCGAGTTGAGGCACCCGACAGTCAAACGACCATTCCCGAGACTCAGATCGAGCATCAAGACGTTGCTGGCGGTCGTGATGCCGAGTCCGAATATGGTGATGACGGGTTGAGTCCAAGATCTGTTGCTGTGCTTAAGCAGTGTGCTACCAAGAAGGATGCGAAGGCTTTCGAAGCCTCGTCCTTTGCCGTCAAACTGCTCACTAAAGAGAATTTGCATGCCGGAAGTAGCTCAAGGAGTGCACCATCAGTCGGCTTCTGCTTTGGCCAGCCTAAGAAGGCCGTAAACACAACACCCACAGATGTGAAGAGCAGAGTTTCGATCCCTGTCGTCGAGGCTAGCTCAGCTGTGGAAGATCCTGCTGGAGCCGACGGATTGACACGCGAAGGTGAGTGCTGCTATGTCTTCCGAGGCCATAACTGATTCTTTACTAGGTAGTATGCTGCCCGCTTCAACATCAAGCATCTTCAACCCGTTGGCTACGCAACAAGTGCCTCTTCCTGCAGTTGGTGCAGATGCGGCCAAGGCTGAAGATGTTCAGCGCGCCACTAGAGATGACTCTGACAGCTTCGGTCCTGCTGCGAAGGAACATGACGGATGGTGTGTCTCATATCCAAATGTAATGAGTGTCGCTAACGAAATGACACAGGGACGAATCGCACGTGTCCGGCACTCCCCCATCAGCTCAACCCAGTGTAGAGCATGCAGTCATTACCAAGAAGAATGGCATTGCTAAGAAAGGCAAACGAAAGAAGAAGGCCCAACTAGGTCATTCGCGTGGTGTGCCTTGGCCGCCGCGATCTGCCAGCGTGGGCTCAGGCAACACGATGCATCCACTCGCTCCTGGATTCAAGTCCGGAAAACTCTCACGAGTTAACGTACCCAGCTCTGCAGTCCTTTGTGAAGGTGCGGCTACGAGCTACGTTCCCGAGGATGTCGCAAACCCATCCAAAGCACATCTGCAATTTCTTCACGAAGACGGAATCCACGCTTCGCCTCCACCAGCCGATGTCGCTGTATGGGAACCCCAACCTGAAGTGCAGTCCTTCGACAAGTCCAAGGTTACGTTTAACGATAACGACCGCGATCAGCAAATTGGATCGAAACCTTGCGGTGCGGACAATGCTCCCGGAAGCCCGTGTATCCTTGCGAACGACCAGCACTCCTTGTCCCTTGAACAGCATCCAAACGCACAGCCCACTCCTGTTCTAAAACAGGAGGTGCTTTCTTTCTCGCTAGAGCAACCGATCTGCCACCAAGACGCCGAAATCTGTTTCGAGCCCCGGCATACGCCTCTCTCCCTTCTTCAAGAGTCTCAGCATGCCCAGACTCAATCCAGCCAGTCCCATTCTCGAGTACCCCAAGCTAGTGCGCATGCCTCGCACAACGAGCCGCTCCATTACAAGGAGACAGACAATATTCTTGAAGATGGTTTCAATCGAGGTGGGCCTTATCGAGTTGAAAAAACACAGAAGAAAAAGCGAGCACCCAATCCTTTGCAACCAGTGCATGCTCCTCCTCCGATCCGGGCCCGACCTACGCCATTACACGGTAGCTTTGAACAGACTTTGGAAAGCCTGCGGATAGCGCATCTGGCCGAACAGCATCGGACGAAACATGATCGCTCAGCAGAAACCAAGCATTTCGAAGAAGTCAAGTCGCTACTTCAGGATCAAATAACTCACCACTCTATGACCGCCGCTGAATGGAAAGACAAGCATCAAAACCTTAGCGGGAGCGTTTCTAACCTGCGAGAAAAGGCGAAAACCAACCAGAAGTTCGTTTCGGGTCTGCAGAAGGACTATGAGAAGCTGCAGAAGTCAGCAGTTTCATTCCAAAACGAGTGCAAGAGAGTCTTGCAGCACAAGATTGCCGAGATCGAGAGTGAGAAAGAGGCTCTTCGACACGAGTGTGAGAGGGCTCTTGACGCGTTGGCGAGGGGTCAAAAGTCCCTGAAGGTCACTGTTGATGACCTCTATGTCATGCTAACCATATCTCAGTCTAAGAGGAAGGATCTTGCGGAGAGCTTGGACCAGCAAGTCAGAATGTACGAGGAGGAAAAGGCGAAGAGATCCGACCTCGAGAAGCAGATTCTGGCGTCGGTCCAGGGCGTGGGACGACAGATAGATGATCGAACAACAGTCCTTGTCGAGAAGCTCGTCTCTCTGCAAGCTGCAGTCCACGACGCCACGGCGGGCAATGCGAAGGATTCCGCCGTGCAGGATTGCCTTGCTGCATTGCGGAAACTCCAGGTTACGCCTTTCCTAACCACCAAGGATGTTCAGAAAGCCGAGGGTATGCTTCGCTTCGTGCAAGAAGAGTGAGGATCGCAAACATGTGCTACTCGCTCAAGACTAACATGACGAACAGTTTCGACGGCAGGCTTGATGCCCTTGTCAATTCAATTCAGAACCAAATCTGTTCAACTGGGACGATGAAAGCGTTCATTACCGAAGGATTGCGCAAACTTCGGACAGAAATACTAGACTTTGACAGGGTCACTGCAGAAAGCCGGCAAGCACAACAAACCAGCGACATTTTGCGGCAGCAGCTGGAGGCCGAACAGGAGCACACACAAGGACTTCAAAATCAGATCAATGCGCTTGAAATAAGCGACGAAGCTCTAAATGCTCGTAAAGTGCAACTTGAGAAGCAGCTGGCTGAAATCCATGGAACGACCGAAACAAACGATGCAAAGTCGTCGGGTTTTGAGCAAGAGCTGGCTGAGTTGCGGCAGCAAGTGAAGCTTATTGATGCCGAGAGAAGCACTGCAAGCACTGCAAGCAATGACAACCATCGGCTCAAGATTGAGCGTGATGAGTTCAAGAAGCAGCTTGAACTTGCTCACCAGGAGAAGATGGAAGGACTGCAAACAAAAGACAAAAAGATTAACGAGCTTGAGCGTACATGTGCCCAGTTGGAGAACAGCAATGCGGATCTCCAGGTGCTATTCGAGCAGCAACAGGGCGAGATCTCTCAGCATCCCTGCGCGATCGAAGCACTACGCCAAGAAATTGAGAGCGAACGAATTGAGGAGCGGGACAGAGCAACTTCTGTCGCTCAGATTGCCCGGAATGAGATCATAGCTTTGCAGAGAGACCAGAAAGTCCTCCGGGAACAGCTCGGAGAGAGTCAAGACGATGATTTGAGGCTAAAAGAGTCGCAAAACACGCTCCTTGCCGAGCGTGACGCATTGCGAAGCCAGAATGCCGAGCTTCGCGCAGCCCAGGAAGCCATCAAGGACCAAATTCTTCGCATCGAGGAAGAGAGTGAACAGAAGGCGCGCGACTACGAAGAGAGCGTCAATAGTCTGCGAGAACAGCAAGATCGCGCCAATGCGGCTTTGAAGGAAGCCGAGGCAAAGTTGAAGAGGGAAGATGCTGAGCATCAGAAGAAACTCGACTTCGACCGCAAGAAGTTCGAGTCGACCGTGCAGACCCTCCTGCTCGAAGTGGAAAAGAGCAAAGCCACCACGGTGAATACAGTCCATTCCCAACAGCAGGCCATCCAGCTCTCAGCTAGCCACGAAGCCTCTTCACGTTCCGTATACAACAGTCACTCCGGAAGCAACAGGAAGAAGGTCAACCGACACAACAACCCGGTGTTGGGTACTGTTGCCTTGTCTGGCGCGCCAGCTGATCAGAATGTACCATCGACCATCGTAGCAGGTGATCAGAACAGGGACGTGGAGAACGACCAAATGCTGTTCGGTGACCGACCAAACGACTTCGTAGGGTCTCGAATCTCACAAGACGATATCGACCGCACAATACGGGATCCTGTCGCCGAACAGGTCGCTGAGACACAAGAGATTCCAGGTTTGACTTTCGATATCATCGACTTCAATTCGCAAATAGGTCGGGCTGCACAGAATGAGGCGGAACGTCTTACCGTGAAGTCTACTGACGTATCATCACTTTCTATTGTCAACTCGGACGAGTTAGATCAGCTGCAAGAGGATTCCCAACCGTGGTCGCCTGCTAGACTGAGTGGACATAACTCGGCATCAGCCCATCAGCCTGCCTCGGACAACATGTCAAACTCAGACTCGCTCTCATTACGCTCGCAGGACCGCCCGAGATCGCAAGCGAATACAGCTTCACGAATGATGCCCCCGCCAGAGAAGGCATCTCGCCACTTTAATCAGCGTAATTCTAGTGCAGTGGTGGCTCATCAGAACTCGGCTCCCGCTGCGGCGTATGAGCGGCGTTCTCAACCACTCAGACGTAGTGAACAGAGCTCACCTGATTTCATGCATTCCCAATCTTCGGTGTCAAGGCATACTTATGCAGAATTCGAGCATGGAGAGCCCGGTCGCGACGAGCAGGCCGTGGATAAGCCGCATGATCCAAAGATTGTGGGCAGCCAGAAGCGGAATGGCAGAGCGGAGACCGGCCAAGGAGTGAAGAGAATGCGGACGTCTTCGACGTCGCTCTCAAACACATCTTCCGAATTGCAGTCTGACGCACCATTTGCATCGAAGCCATCGGCGGACGATATGCGTTCCAGGTTCCGCAAGTCTTCGACTCAGCGACCAGTATCGTCGGCTCGTTTTCGCCATCCACCGGGCTCGTCTAGTGTTGCACCGGACAGCCCCAGCCGAGCTTCTCCTTCTGGTATATCCACTCAGTCCCGCAACAAGCTGTCCTCGACCTCGCGATCTTCCGCTGCTGCACCAGGACGCGCATCAAGCCGTCGCTCTGGCCCAAATCATCGTTTAACTTCCGGCCGTCAGACTAGGAGTAAGAGTAAGTCCTTCCGCTCTGATAGGGCGCCAAGTGCTGACATAATGCCATAGCAGCTGCTCAAGAGGACCGCTTCGAACAAGAACTCCGAGGTCGTTGAAAGAGCGCAGCGACCACCATTATCGTAGGACCGAGTTCGAGCTTGAGTCGTACGAGGTTGTCGCTCTCTGCACTGTCTGAAAACCTAACCCATTTCCCGTCAAGTCGAGGCTGTTTGCGACTAAAATAACAACTAAACTGCCAGTCCTCCACCACCTCGTGGACCGTCTCCCATATTGCGCCACCGCTTATGTATCCTGTATCGTTCCATGTCAAGTCGTTCTTTTCCAAAAGTGTTGCTGTATGTATGACAGCTGGGTATGATTTGATTGTAAGAGTCCGGCAAGCGACAGCGGGGAAGAGATAATGGAGGATCTTTGGAGACGATGTGGCTCGAGTATTAGCGACTCAATATACCGTTGATATGTCTAGCTAGCAAAGTTATGAAAGAATGTAGTTGGACTCGGCGTGCCCTAGTTTCTAGCGGGGCCGCATGTTCGCCAGCAATGAAACCAACTGCTTGAACTTGCCGACCGCGCTGTGCCACCACCGTCAGCTAGCCGACAACGTCAAAGTCCACGCGATAGGAGCTGCCGCGGTGAGACTTGCATGTGTTGTTTCAAGAAGCGAACACAATGTTGTAGACACGAGGCAGCTTGGACCTGCCTCCGCTGATTCGAGACGGCGACGGCTATGACAATGGCAACGCCCAGACAGAGAGACCAGGTGACATTTCTGCACTGTCTGGAAACAGACAAAAACTTCTTCTGGTTGTGCGGTAGCGGGGTTGGTGCATGAGGTGGCGGCTGGGTCGGGGTCAAAGGATGGGTGACTCGAGACTCCGATTGCGCTGGGACAGAGGCGCTTGCGCGACTTGAAGAAGGTGTCATTGTGAAGGTATGGTCGCTCGCTGTTGGTCTGGAATGGTTCGTCCTTCCAGGTCGTGGGAGGGTGGCGAACGCGGTGGGATAGAAGAGTCGGACTCAGGGAGGGCTTGAAGGACCTGATTGCTGTAGTAGCTATGAGAATGATCGAGTGTTACGTGACATATGATATGTAGTGGTGGCGCTTGCGGTGTTGTGCTGGCGAGGGGGTGATTGAGGGTGATGGTTGAGGGCATTTCTTCTGCGGCGTGTTGGGCTATCGCTCGTAGAGACTGTTCGCGCGGCGAAAGTGTAATAACTTGAAAGGCTCGACTGAGCTAGAGGGCTCAAGTACAGTGAAGGTAGCTTTGCAACACAGACTGCCGCACTGACCCTTGGCTCTAGTCCACCAGGACGTTGTCACCATCGGCGAGGACGGCCGCATTCCCCAAACGACTCGAGACCGTTCTCTCTGTCCCTCTCAAGCTCTCGATAGCATAATCATGAAGATTACAGCCGGGCATCGAGCTTGTGTGAGCAAAATGCACTCGAGATGCAATCCCTCAATTATCACCCCTTACCCATGACCGACGCAGACTTTGCAGGGAATCGCTGTAGCCCCAAGTATTCTGCGGTGACTGACAGTCATGGGGACTTGCTGTTGCTGTGGTCATAGCTTAGCGGGTTGCTGTGCGGACATTGTTGATTTTGATCTTCCCCTTTGCCTCCCCTCCATCTTACCGCCGCCACAACATTTCCATCACCCACCTCTTTCAAATCCTTACTGTCGCTCATCCTGCCCTTTTTATTAGTGTTCTCAAGCACCTCCTTCTTTTCTATCACGTTCCCTGATGCTTGTGGTCCGTCGCAGCGTTGGGCTGGCTCGGCCTTCGCGGAGCTCCAGGCCCTCGCCTGGCTTGCCTGCACCGCCCGCGCTCTGCAACTGCCTCTTGCAGCAATCAAAAGGTACAACAAGGCCATAAGAGCGACTCACAGCTTAGTGCTTCTTTCTGCGACGCCGTGCTGTGGAGATACCCTCCTTGGTGTTGACCTTCGCGACGCGGAGCTCCGACCCCGCCTCACTCCCAGCAACACCACCACATCCATTTAGGACTCCATACTTGGACACAAGTAAGCCAACACACTCTTCTCCCTCCTGATCCATTCTTGCGAGGTCACGCGCGTGATGTTGTGTTGCCCGCCTTCCTGAGCTGCCTCACCTGCAGCTGCGACGGGTTTGGCATGTTGGGGAGAGCACAGCATCATCGCCATGATTTGACACTTCCAACTTGTACAAAGCTTCAGACAAGCTGACAGGCAGGACAGTAGGACCTTGTTCCTCAAGTCAGCGCCACCGAGGTAGAAGCTCACGGGCGCCAACGTCTGCCAGGGCCATATTGCAAATGATCGCGACCGCCACTCAAGCAGCGAGGACATCATCAGGAACGCATGCGTTCTCATGAGCGATTGTCGTACCTCTTACTCTCGATGTTGGAACTCATCAATCTTGGATGTCGAGTCCGCGAACTGACTCGGTGACCAAGCGGCCTTCGAGGCAGTCGCATCCCGCATCGTACCTTTGTCCCGGCCAGTGTGTTACCTTGCCCCTTCCTGAAGGCATGAACACATCGTCTGACGTATCACGCTCTCGCAGGCAATTCCCACCATCGTCGGTAGACCGGGTCGCGCCCCATCTCCTAGTCATCGTTGTCGCATGGGTTCTCGATCAATCGATATGCACAGGACGCATACGAGAAGGGACAACCTACTCGTACATACGGGTCATACCAGAAAGAGCTTGGAGTTTGGCACACACCTCGCACATAAGGAAGGTCGGTCAGCTACCGCGGCGCCCTTTCATCTCGATTGTCCGAGCGAACATGGATACCAAGGCACTCAATTGAGGTACGTCGGCCAATCTTATTGCACACTCCATGCATGGCTGGGGTCAGGTGATCCGCTTGCTCTCCATAGCGAGATCTTGAACCCCTACCAGCCTAGATTAACCTGCACCCGCATCCGGTATTCAGTTCGAGGTCAAGTTATCACAGCCAAGAGGTTTGGGGAGAGTAGCGGCGACCCCATGCTGGGTTAGAGGGTGGGTTCCTTCGTCTTCGGACTCTGGAGCGGCAAAACCACGAGAGATCGCTTGCCTCGCCAGGGCAGGGTGCTTGACCGATGCGGTGTTGCTGCTTCTGACTGAAGGTGGAATACCAGACGTCTTAAGCGAAGTGACGGAAAGATACCAACTTCTAAGAAGTGACCCAGTCCTTGGCCCACTCCTTTCCTTGCGGGGATCGCAGATGGCATCTTGGAGTTTCAGTCTGGCGGGCTTCGAGAGTTGTAGACTCATACAAGTGCCATCCATCGGGGGATATTGTTGCCTTCGGGTGACCGGTGCCATCGGGGGTTACGACCAGTGATGAGAGCCTGGCGCCGAGAGAGCAGCTTCCCGCGTGCTTCGGCGCGCGTTGCAATGATCTCGAGCATGACTGGTGTATGCTGGGCGTTCTGCTTGGTGTACACCGACTATGCGACGAATTCGCCACCGTGGTCTGAGGTCACTTTACTTTTGCATCTTATACCCTGTTTGATGTCGCACCGGCTTCAACCTTTCAACTTCAACGTGAAAATATGCTGACCAATGCAGAGTCGGACGGAAGAACCTCCATAGAGAACGAACAGATCGTACTGTGACTACGAATCGCGCAGAGCTCCTCGGCGATCCACAATTCCCGTGGTATGTCTGACAAGACCCGAGTCACACTCGTACTGGTTGTACTGAGATGATGAGAGGGGTTCCTGGTTTCGCAACTTTGGTTGGGTCACAGCTAACGGTTAATTCAGGACACCCAATCTCTCGTAGGACGATACGCAGGATCGTGAACGGCTCCACAAGTCTTTCCTAGTCCGCTTGACGCATACGATGAGGGTATCTCAGCTCGACGGCTCCCGAGTTTGACATGCAGCATAGCTCTGAACATGCTGCGGGTGCTGCTTACTTCGCGAGTCGTTTGAAAGCCATGGCCGAGGATTGCTGTCCTACACTCTCGGTAGCTGCCCCTACTCGACCCTGGCACGGTGATCCAACCATGCGGTTCGGCTAGAACCCTCCTGTATTGAACCAACGCCGATACTGTGTAAGTCAGCTCTTGCTTTCCTTCAAATCCACACACATACCTTTCATGCTGATACCCGACACCTACACAACGTTCCAACGGTGTTGGATGAAAACCACCACACTTGATCGTTACCCTAGCTCTATCATAGAGTACCAAGACTGGTTACACAGCCTAATTGACATGCTCAGGCATGCCAACGAGCGTCCTAGATTGGCCCTGTTGGTCGTCACAGTATCACACGACGTCGCTAGCGATGTGGTCGCTGCTTGTAGCAATGACGGCGACGTAACTTTGGCCAATGCCATTGGTTAGTAAGTACCTCCAGCCTCTGCTTCTGCGCGTTGTCGATATCAATGATGACCCTTTGAGGACAATCTGTATCGTTGCCGATCTTCATGAGCGACACCATGACCACTGAGATTTACTCTCGTTGCCACAATACTCCGCATTATGCTCGGCAAGTTTCGCTGACTGCGTCGCCAGAACAGTCAGCTCGACGAGGAAGACACATGCATCAATCCTTTGGTAAGGTCAGTACTCCCATTAACCTTCTTGGTAAAACTCCAAACCTTCATGATGATCTTGCATATCTTCTCTGTAAGCCCGACATGCCATGAGCGATAAATCAATGACCGACTGACTCGTCACCAAAATCGACACATCGCTGCTTGAACTATCGAGCCTAAGCTAACACGTTTGTAGAAGATAGAGATTGCAACGATCCGAATAGGTGTCCAGGGCGAGGCTCCTGTGCAGGGTTGCGGGTTAGACATCGGGTACTGCGGTACGTACCTATCCTGTCTTTCTGCACGTCGCTGCAGTGATGAGAATCATCTTTCCGGGTCCGAAGACCATGACGATCAAGGTTTCTGACGTAACGCGGTTTCAGTTGTCGTCTTCCACTCAAGAGCAGGGAGTTTCGCTGACCATGTGGCAGACTTTACTCCAAAGACCCTTTGAAGGTTCGTCTTTGCGCGCTGATGGGTTCAGAGCTTACTTCCTCGATGACATGCATGGCATGCACTTATTGCGTCACTTGCTGCATTTCAATGCCATCCGGTATCCTGTCGCGGACATGGCAATAAACGGACGCGCTTGGCCGCAATGCTAGTCGAAAATTTATCATCCAAGGTATGTCAACTGGCAAGTTCTTCTGTCCATTGCGCAATGATGAGTACCAAGATATCGTTTCAAGTCGGAGGCGGTGTCGGATTTGAGGCGCGGTGAATGGCTGCTCGCAGTTTGAAGCCATGAATCGTCCAAGCCGGCCCTTGAAGGACACCGATAATTTTGTGTCTGAGAAAACGTATCTTCGCATCTGATCCGTTCTGTCTTATGAAGTGCACTTGCTGACGACGCTTTCAGACCACGCGGTTCGATTCCACAGCACCACCGTAACGAAATATGGCCGGTTCGGTGTTATCGGACGATGCCACAACCGCTGCCAGAGACTTTCGGGGTCAGTACTTTCTCCTTCGATTCGTAATTGCGCTTGCATGATGAACATGACAAAACCCAACTCTTACGTAATAATACTGAAGGCGAGGTTCATCGCATTGCGGAACAAGTCTCCTAGACTGATCAGCAAGCTGTCCAACACTCATATTTCTTCTCGTTACTTGGTACTTGGTACTAACCTTGTGAAGCAGATGTGAACACACCGTAAGCGTTCAACGGACCCATACCGTCCGACTGCGATACTAGCGATCCTCGACCGGCCCAAGGATAAGCATCGGATGGTCTTTGTGACCACAACACTCGTCCTTTCGTGTACGATTCGAAGCCGGTGCGCGTGTTATTTGACTCAAGTCGCGCATGGCCCCAGGTCGAACCTATGCCAGTAAGTCTTGCCCTTTCCTCATGCCGATTGCAAATGATGTCAGACAAAATATTATCGGACCCTGTGAATATGAGCCGTCGTACCTGGCTTTGATCTCAGAGCGGCTGGCACTTCAACCAGCGTGTCTGATGCACTGCCCTTGCCTTACCGTCCCCTAAGCTTGATGAGGCTTTCGCTAACGGTATGATTCAGCAAATTGTTTGAGGGCGAGGCTCCCCCGAATCATACCGTAAGTCTTCCCCTTTCTTCGGTCGATCGCAAATGCTGTCAAAAAAGAAGCGTACCCTGGGAAGCTGAGCCGTCCTAACTGGCATGGATCCCAAAGTGGCTGGCACTTCAACCAGCGCGTCTGATGCACTGCTCTCGCCTCGCAGTCTTGCAATCTAGACAGGATCTTGTGTCTGACGGTGTAATCTAGTATGATGCTCGACGACGAGAGGCGTGATATGCACTTGCTTCGCTGCCGCTTGCTCGCAACTCTTCAACACTCTTTGAAGTCACGGCCGAGCCCAAGCTCACCGAGCACGATGCAGAGCGCGATTCCATCTCCGGTTTCTTTCCCCCATCGTGTATGTCTTCGCTAATGTTCGTGCGGCAGGTGCGATGGTTCGCGATCGCGTCAGGGGTTCGTACGCGCCGGTAGCGAGTGGGGAAGGTGGTTGGGTTGTTCTAACATGGTTAGTGCGTCTGAACTCTAATCGGACGTCGCCTTACCAACCATCCTTCCTCCCACCACATCACATGCGAGTGCCTCTGTTGCAGCAGCATGCCAACAACTCAAATCCTGCCACACAAGGAGCCTATCGCGCGGAAGCTACTAGAGGGCTCTATGTACATCGCGCAAAGAGCAATGCACCTCTTGTACGCCTGGCGATGCCATGTGAGTTGTAGCAAGAGTTGGGTTGCGGGACCGTCCCACGGCATTGCGGTATGCAGAGATTGATTCGCGCAATCCCAGCAACGCCCAACAAGCTCTGCTGGTTTTCAGGATCTTACGAGGCTGCCAGTATGTTCCCCGCTGCTCCCTGCCGATTTGTTCGGTGTTTGCACGGTGCATTCGATCTGGCGGATGCGTCTGGTAGACATCCCATCGGTCTCGCCGCAATCCCGCAAGCCGTATGCAGTGTAGTATGTTGTACGGTATCTGCCGACACTTGACAGGTCGTTCGCGCTGTTCAAGATGCAGGCCACATCCGTCGGCGATGCCAGAGCGGCGCGTATGACAGTGTTCAAAGCTGCGTTGGCCGGCGCGCATACGGTAGGTCAGGTTTGTGTTCCTTCTTCCATGTCAGTGTGTCGATTTCGTACTGCCACTACCTTCCTCGGTGCGGATCTGCCTCTGCATCTGCCTGGGTTGGTGGTGATCTCTCGCGCGCAGCATGAGGGTGCTAGAGAAGCTCTTCGCCATCCGTTGCGCGGCCGCCACGAAGGAGCCGTGCAGCCTGCCAGCCCCCATTTCCTCGAGCTTGTATGTCCTCCCGCATAGCTTGTATGGTGGTTTGGTACGTCTTCGCGTCATTGCGGCTCTCGAGGGTTCCTTGCGAAGGCCGCATTCGAGCGGAGATGGTGTAGCGATTGCGCCGGGGCCTGGGTGCAAGACATCCTCGTCGAATGCCATGCCTCTTCGGGGAGGACTGTGTCCCTCTCTGTTTCTTCGTCAGCATGTGTTGCAGTTTCTGGCTACAAGCTCTTCCGTTGCGGTACCTTGCAGAATCTGCTGGCGCGCAAGAGGCGAGCCAAGTGGTATACAAATGGCACTCCAGCTGGCGGTTCAGCCGGCTGCCACTGTGCCTTAGACGATAGTCTCCTGTCCATCCTTTTCTCTGCTATCTCTGTCTCCCGGCCTGTTTATGTGTCTGCCACCGCCGGCCTCGACCGGTGCATTCGGGTCGATGGTTCGAAAACATCGGGCCACAAGTTGCGGGCCGCGCTCTCGAGCGGATGATGTCGGTGTCTATATTTCGGCGGCTTCGCGGTACGGGGTATCTCGTCATCATGCTCCAGGTCGGCATGGGCTCAGAGTGTGGATTTGGTGTTGTTGTTGTCCCGTCTGGTGGCGTGAAGCTGCGGCGATGGTGTCCGCGAAGTCCAGCAGCCGCTAAGACAGAGTCTGATCACCATGCCACGATTTCGCACCGCAAGCCGCTGTCCTCAGCGACTTGATCATCAAGTCATGTTTGTCAGGCGCTGCGGCCACCCTGAACTCGCTGGAGATGCGATCTGGTCCCCAACCCTGCGGTCTGCCCCCACATTGTTGCAGCTTGGGGTTCTAACAAAGACCTTGCACACCTATACTCTCTCTCGGACAGTACAGAAGAAGCTACGCGTTCGAACGAGATGGGTCTCTGGCGCCATGGCCTTCGTCTCCTTCAAACGCTGCCGCCATCGCCACCGCGTCGTCGAAGCCGGCCCACGCGTGCAGGCATATATCCAATCAACCATCATCACTAAGTTTACTCCTGTATATCTCTAGAGCCTCATCAATCATCTCCTGGCCTTCTTCCTCCCACTGAGGCTCTCCAGGACGCCGCCGTCGACA
>TARA_R110002003_G_scaffold193_7_pt1 | contig 21100 bp, 23 predicted proteins | sample TARA_R110002003 | Tara Oceans TARA_R110002003 (sample SAMEA4396441) | marine metagenome | biome: Westerlies Biome; feature: [SRF] surface water layer (ENVO:00010504); material: water (ENVO:00002006), including particulate matter (ENVO:01000060) such as... | depth 5 m
TTGGGGGCTGATGGGCGTGGGAAGGCGGTGGGGGCTTGGGAGGGGGGGAAATCGGGTTGATGGTGGATGATTCTTTGGGGGTGGGATCCCAAGTCATGCTTGTGAGATCTGGCGCTGAGATACATATCCTTGGAAGACGTGGTGGAGGCGCTGTTTGGAGACGGGATGTGTGCGGTGAGTCAAGAATCCGGTGTTTGCTCGCGTTCGAGGACGGCATGGAAGTGGAAGTGGTCGTGTTATATGCGAAGTCGTGACTCGCAACCGGGAGGTCAGGTAGAGGGAGCGCCATTGTAGAAGGCATCAGCAGCGCTAGATAATCTTGTAGAGGTAGAAAGATGGTATTATGCGTCTAGAAATGAGTCGATGCTATATGAGGCACAAAAGGTGCAGAAAGAAACGAGCAGAAAGTGTCGTGCAACGAATAGAGACAGCTAGGCCACTGGAACTTATGCGTCAAAGTATATCTTGTGCTCCGTCTCACATTGGCTGCACCAATCCTGTGGCTCTATATGTGCAGGTTACCATCGGATAAGGATGTAATGATAGCGTACGGTGTGACTGTGTGATGGTGTGGAACATTGAAAGGCCAAGGGAAAAATTGCGCCAAAAGACATGGAAGCGAGCCGATCATGTCGGCAATAAGGGGTATATATCTTAAAGAAATGTAGGGAAACAACAAGGACACCAAGCTCTATGAACTAACCATGCCCGTTCTGTCTTCCCGCGAATTCGCAGCCAAGGAGAGCTATACAGGCAAGTCTATGCAAACAGATGTGAGGTTAGAACAAGATGTCTAAGCCTTGGGACGGTGCTCGGTGGACTCCAACTCAAATTGGTCAGTGTTCTCGGCTTTCCAGAATTGCTTGTCACCCTTGGCGAGACGGATGAACCATGGTTGACCGCGAGGAGAATCAGATGCGTCTATGGCATTGTTAGCTACCATCATGCGTCTTCAAGTAAGAGATCGAAAAGACTTACAGCTCCAGTACTCCTTGTTGTCGTAGTCAGGAGGAAGCAGTTTCCCGCGGGTGATTGCTCCAATGGCCCAAGTAGTCGAGTTGATGATGGCGTAGCACATGATACCAGCAATCAAACCGTAGGCGATGGAGTACGAGAACGGCATGAACATCAAAGTCACAAACGCTGGGATGGAGTCACCAGGGTAGTTCCAATTGATGGCAAGGACACCGCGCATCATCATGCAGCCCACGAGGATGAGAGCGCCGCCTGTTGCCCATGGCGGGATTGAGGCAAAGATGGGAGCGAAAAAGAGGGAAATGAAGAACAGAACGCCCGTAGTCATGGCTGTGAGGCCCGTGCGACCACCTTCCTGAATACCCGCGCCTGACTCGACGAAAGCCGTCACAGGCGACGATCCAAAGAGAGAGCCAATGGAGATGGAAATGGCATCTGCGCTGTAAGCAATAGTGCTCTTGGGGAAGTCACCCGTGTCGGGGTCGACGACGCCGGAGAAGCGAGCCATTGAGTACAGAGTACCGGTAGCATCGAGAATGTCGACGTAAAGCATGGTAAAGACGGCTAAGGCGAATTGACCACCAACATTCGACAGATCCCAATCCTGGACGGCCAAAGTGTTCTTGATCGGGTGGAATGCGACGACATTCTTGAAGAATTCAAAGCGGCTATCGCCGATGACCGTGCGTGGAAAGTACGTGATAGACGTATCGCGAGGCCAAGAGAAAATGGACACAAGCGCAATGCCGACGATCATCGAGCCACGCACCTTGTAGGTCATTAGCAATGCAGTAAAGACACCGCCGACCAGGAAGCCTAGCCACATGGTGGGGTTGGTAGCCTTATGCGATAGGCAGGCGCCGGTGTCCGGGTCGAGGTATTGAGTCGGACAGCCTCCGAGCTCAAGGGGAGTCGCCTTGGACCCAGTGATTGCACCCAGACCAGCTGAGTACGAGAGACCAATAAGAGTGAGGAAGAGACCGATACCAGCGCCACAAGCGACCTTGATGCTGGCGGGGATGATTCTGGCAAGCCACTGGCGGATTCCGAGGAGCGAGAGAGCGACAAAGATGAAACCTTCCACGAAGACTGCAGTCATGGCAACGCGGTAGTCAATAGGACCAGTTCCGTGGAAGCCGACAATCTGGTATGCAAGGTAGGCGTTCAGACCCATGGCTGGTGCAACGGCAACGGGGAGGTTGGCGCTGATGCCCATGAGGAAGGACCCAAGAGCTGAGATCGCGGCTGTGGCTGTAATGAAATCGCGGTTGACTTCGACTAGGCAGAGAGAGTAGGCTTCGTTGTTCATGCATGTTGGGTCGACTGGGTCGTCGCAGACGCATGTGGCACCCGAATCGGTGAGGACAGAAGCCTGGTAGTTTGTCAGTAACGGAAGCCCTGAATTAAAGGGATTACTCACATTGACAGCAATGATGTACGCCATAGTGAAGAAAGTCGTCAGACCGGCTCTCAGCTCGGTGGTGAATCGTGCATTGCGAATCTCATTTGGCTTGGTTGATCAGCATGGCTCGCTTAAATGTTGAAGTGACTTACATGACCAGATCCATCGAGATGAAAGTATCTGCCAACGAACGATCGTGACACAAGATCATTGAGAGCCGCCTTGTTCCGCTCAATGAAGCCCATATTTGCTATTATCAACTGACGGAGACAACTTTTGGGGAACGTGGAGGCTCTCCCGACTGGGCACGACGAGCATTCAAGTAGGGAATTGCGCCACCAGGATTGCGAAACCTAGATTTCGACACTAGAGACAGAAAGCGGCGGCGTAAAGGCAGCGCCCAGGGGACCTTGGACGGAAAGACATTCTCAGTAGCGGATTTCTATGTCGTCCAATGACACGGGGGGTGTCTCATGCTCCACAATCCAAGGTAAGGCTGGTGTGCCTTAGTCGCGCATGGTTCCAGGGAAACTGTTCCAGTATAGGAGGTCAAATACCAAGGGACTACTCATGCGTCTCAGCTGTTCCTGGGAGGCGCCGTTTGACGAAATGCAACCGAATGGCGCTATGCGAGAGCCGCGATGTTGTTGGGGTCGGTTCAACTCCCGGATTCGACGATCTTCCGCTAATGGCCCAGCCACTGGTGCTTTCTGCGGGCCTGGATGGCAGACCCAGGCCATTCTGAACAGTGTGGTCGGATTTGGTCTTGCAAGCTGCAAGCTGTCGTTCCTTCCGGACAATTGCCCACCGACCTCGTGTCAAATCTGTCAAACAGGAAGGTCCTGCACACGAGAGTGAGGATGATCCCTCCATGAAACACACTCTGAGCAGCTAGGAAAATAGCCATGAACAACGCCAATCAGATAATTCTCCACGATGATGGGGACCCCTAGCGATATCGGTGGAAATGCTGGAAGGAGGTAAGAAATGGCGCGTTCCTCACCATCGGGTCATACCAAGATTCTGGAAACTCCCGGAGGAGCAGTGGAAGACAGACATTCGTCCGGTATCGCGGCTCTCTGCCCGGGACCCTGAACTATGAGAAGGCGTGCACTAGCATGGTGTGGTGTCACCGCTAGCCGTGTGCCGTCCACCGTCGCATGTCTGCGAGGGGCATCTTGCAAAAACCATGTGTCTGCTACCACCGTAGCATCAACATCGCTGCATCGTGGGACGTGCTTCTACAATTGCAGATCTTCCAGTGAACCAGTGCCCCTCTGACTGACAGTCGTAGAATGCGTGGAAGAAGTGGGACTAGAAGGTCATCGTGGCCGATCGTTATCTGGCCGTGCGATGGCGTGGATGGCAAGTCAAAAGACATCGGCAGCACGCGTCTAAAGCTTCGCTTGCGCCGGCCCCATCTCGGAGGGCGCCGTGCACGGGACGCTCAACCACACAGTCCCTACAGAATATTGAGACTGTTACCGTTTTGGAATGGGTCGGCCAGTAGGTCGAGATAGAGAGTCATTCCGGTGGATGCGGCTGGTAAAAGGGATGGTGCTTGCGTCCTACCCATGTGGGCATGACTTCAATCTCCGCGCGTTGATATGGGCGATAGCAATCCCCCGCCTGGTTCAGGCCCACATTGACAGATCAAGATGTTTCCTACCTTTGATGTGCCTCCCCAGCACGCGGAGACTGTAGGTGCAAGAAAGGCGAGAAGAGCAAGGGAAGAAGAAACCGCACGACGGTCGTCCTCGGCAACGTCACACTCGTCCGGGAGCACGCACAGCGCGACAGCGAACTCAGCAAAATCCAGGGCAGCAGAGAAGGGTGGCTTTGGCTGGTTTGGAAAGAGCAGCAAAAAGGGTGTCCAGGAGATCACAGCACTGCCTTCAATCAAGAGGCCGCAGCTGATAGAGGAGCATGAAGTCGAGCCAGAGATAGAGATACAACCAGCGCCGCGCACAGCGCCTCTTCCACCACCCCCATTACCTCCCCAGCAAGAGCAACATGTCCACAGAAGGCCGTCGCACCGCTCCGACCTCGATGCCAAATCCCTCCAGCCACAGCATTTTCCTGCACCACCTCCCAATAGATCACTGCCCTCGCGTCCACCTTCCAGCGCGCTTCCACAGCCGCCATCTCCAGGGCTGTCAAGTTTACCAGGTACGTGACGTCGCGCATTGCTTTTATGATCTACAAACGACGTGGCAGCCCTATGAGGCTATCCGAGTCGTGCAAAAGATCAGCGGTGATCGGCAAACGTCTGTGCGCATAAGGATGAAAGTGGTGCTAATGTCCTTTGGCAGACACAATAGGGAGGAAGTCACAGTACTCTACTTTCTCACATACTTCGTCCAACCCGACGATCAACTCATCCTCCACCAGGACTACTTACTCAAACAAGAGTGTCTTCTCCAACACTTCACAGTACGACAGTGCGATATCGGAAGAGAGCTACGACGACCATCAATATGGCAGCAATGTCCAGCTCGAGCCTGTCGAGCGCGGCTCACGAACCGGAAGCAGGCAGGGTGATTATGTCGCCACAGCAGCCCAGGCGCCTTTTGCCCGCGCTCTGGCAAAGATGGAGGGCGCCGGCGCCCGCATCATCGCCGCCCGCCTGAGCGAGGAGTGGGAAGGTCTCGACGACGACGAGAGCTACCAAGAAGTCGTCTTCGAAAAGCGTCTCTGGGCTCTAACAGCCTACCAACGCCTGACACAAAACAAGCAACTCCAATCCCCCGCACATGAAATCCTCAGCGGAAGTCGACCCGCAGACCAGAGGCGAATCCTGCACCTCCACGGCTCGCTAGGTATGTCCCCTACTTCTCCCTCACACAATTCAAGTACTAATCAACACTCACAGCCGACGGCTGGATGCTCGCAACCCGCTACCCGGCCGCCACCGTCTACACCCTCTCCTCCACCAGCACGTCCAACCCCCCCACCTCCTACCCTGCGCCCCTAAACCACCACTCCCTGTACGTCCCGTCGCTCTCCTCCGCCACGCCCTTCCCAGACAACTACTTCGACGCCATCGTGTCGCGCAGCATCGCGACCCTCCTGCGCAACGACGACTGGGCCCGCTCCTTCTTCGACTGCATGCGCGTCCTCAAGCCCGGCGGCCAACTCGAGGTCCTCAGCGTCGACGCCCACCTGTCCTGCGAGGGCCCCAAGCTCGCCGCCTGGGTCGACGAGCACCTCACCGCGCGCCTCGAGGCCCACGGCCTCAGCCGCCAGGCCAGCGACACCGTGCTGGACACCATGGAAATCGTCGGGCTGGAGAACATTCGCCGCGCGCGCGTCGCGCTGCCTGCGCACTCGCCCAAAGCCGTTGTCCCAGCTAGGCCTGCCGCCCCGCCGTCGTCACATGGCTACGGCGCGGCGCCGCAGGCGGCGAGCCAGGACTCGGCGGATGCAAGCCGCATGATGAGTTTTCTGGGCCGGCACTTTTACCAGGACTTGCATGGCAAGTTGCTGCAAGCGCAGGCGGGCGAGGAGTGGTTTTGGGCGCGCAGGGATGTGCGCGAGGAGTGTGAGCGGTATAAGACCAAGATGGTGCTGACGATTGCGTGTGCGTTGAAGCCGAGTGTGACGCCGGGGGAGAGTTATCTTGATATTTGACATGGACTCGCTGTCATGGCAAGAAGGGTTGGTGGTGATCGTGCTTGTACGGCTTTTCTTTCCTTTGTCAGATTCGGGATTCGGGACTAGACGGAGAGGGAAAGGGCATCATTGCTTCGGTGGGTGTTTTCTTGGCTCGGCTCTGGTAAATACCCAATTGATCTTCGTTCCTCCATGCTACACTCCTTGGATGACCCTTGGCTTGCGGTGGGCTCTTGTTGGTCTCGTATCGTCATTGCAGTCGTTTTGGCGTCCCAAGCAAGTCAAGTAATCAACTTCTATCACGATATCACGCATAGTGTATTCAGACAGTGTGAATCGCATATAGTTTCCATTCGTAGGTGCTATTGGTAGCACGCTTAGCCTGTCTGTCCCTTCGCAAATACATCTACTCCTCATCCTCATCCTCCTCGTCATCTTCTTCATCATCTTCCTCATCCTCCTCAGCATCTGCAGCTACTTCCTCCGCCGCGTCCTCTGCTTCGCCTTCATCCTGGATCAGCAGATCCTCGACGGTACCGCCCTCCCTCTCCAATCGCAAATACTCATCCCACTCAGGGAACATTTCGTCGTCGCCCTCGCCATCAACTGGTGGTTGACCCAACAGTCTTGCGACCTTGGACTTGTTTTCCTTCTCAAGCGTAGCCTTCCATTGCTTGACAAGCGCAGGCGCGGTGCTGGGCTTGTACGTTTGTGCGAAAAGGACGGCTTCGGCGAGGCGGTTGGTTTTGACGAGAAGGTCGGAGCATGCTTGGATGTCGCCAACTTGCCAGAGTGCAGCGAAGGCGACGTTGTTGCTTGCTGCGGTTTCTGCTAAGCTGGCCAGTTCACGGAGGCCAGACTGGTCAGACGTGGCGCTGTAGAGTAGAAGCAACGATCCGAGGTCTTTGGCTTTGACGAAACATTCTTGCGCGAGTTTGACATCCCATCCTGCCAGAGCGGCGTCACCAACAGTCTTCCACTTGTGTTCTGTGTCTTGTTCGCGCGCAATGGTGACGGCCTGCTGGAGGTCGCCAAGCGATAGAGCAAGGTCGAAGCGGTGCTCCGGGTCTGTGGCAACCTCGAGCGCCTTCTCCTTGTATCCTTGACCCTCGAGGAACCTCGCGATCTTGTTGTTTTGGTCTTTCGGTACCGTAGGTAGAAGTTCATCAGCAGCTTCGAGGTCTCCACGAAGGATAAGCGTTTGGTACTCAACAACGGCCAGAGACAAAGCAAATGAAACCACGTTCACGTCCTTGTCGGCGATGTAGATGCGGCTGTCGCGTGGAAGGTAGCCGAGGACGTAGTGTGGTGAGTCGAAATGTGAGATGGTATATGTTTGGTCGCCGACAAGGTAGTTAAGGCGGTTGGTGCTATTAGTATAGATGAAGCAATCGCCGACCCAAAATCCGGTGCGTACACTGCGGGGGAATTAGCTTTACATCCTTCATGAAGTAAATTGGTGACAACGTACCTTTCGTTGATGTCGCAAACGACCTCGAACGCAGCCTCAGCGCCATCTTCGTCGACCTCACCGTTCTGGACGGCTTCAAGATACGCTTCTCTAGAATAACGCAGAACGTAGAATGTGTCTTCAGTCGCCAGTGTGACAAGCTCGCCGCTCTCCGACCAAAACACGCTCTTCGGCTCGACCTCTATCCGTCGCACAAGAGCGCCGCTATCCCAATCGAACAGACCAATTCCACCTTGGCCCTTCACACCGAGGAGCACACCTCCGCTCAGGCCGTCGGCAGAGAATCCGACGTTGAGTACGCTTCGCTCCTTGAAGTTGCGGAAGATCTTGACACTGGTTGATGATTCCCGGATAGCGTAATCCTTGTCGTGTTCTTTCGATGCCCAGCAGAAGTCCAGCGCGGAGCCGAAAGCCTGATTACGGAGGGCAAGCGCAGTGTAGATGATGTACTCGCCATCACCGCATACGGCGACGAAACGACCATTCGGCGAATGAAGCAATGACTGTGGGTAGATCTCGGTCGAGCCAAGGTCTTTAGATGGAAGCGTAAGGCGCTCCGCATCTTTCAACTGATCGCTGCCCTTGATGACGGAGGTCAAGATATCGTTGTGTCGCGCCCACAACACCTTACCACTAGCGTCCATGCTGACAGCAGGCTCTTCGCGGCCCATGGTGATGACAACAGCGCCGTCGTCGAAACCTAGTGCCACGCCATTCTTGCCCTTCTGGTATGCCACACACCATGCGCGCTCCAGACCATAGTTTAGCGATTGCTCTAACCGATATGTCGAAGAGTGCCAGATCTTGATGGTGCCATCTTCGGATCCTGAGATGATGACTGGAAGTTCGGGGTGGTATACTGCGAAGCTGACGTTCGACGTGTGTCCTTCAAGTGTAGCAATCAGTGCTTTTGTTGTGTAATCCCAGACCTTGACGGTACGGTCGTCCGATGTGGTGAGAAGGTATGGCTTGTCGGATTGTGGGTAATAGTCGATAAAGTTGACGCCCTTCGTCTCATGCGCCTCGAGAGTGAAGTTGGGCGTCGAGCTGCCGAGCGACCAGATCTTGACGGTCCGGTCGAGACATGCTGAGGCAAATGTGTTCGGATCCTTGGGATTTATAGCAATGCCCATAACGTAGTGCTGGTGGCCTGTGAATTCCTGCACGCCTAGGAGATGTCAGCGTGCTCCGTATGCTCATTCACTCTTTCTGCACATACACTTCCATGACTTGTCCCAATCCCAGAGCTTTATTGTCATATCATCCTAGAACCGCATCAGCCAAGTTCTTCACTACTGGTAAGAACTACGCACACTGGCGGTCAAGACGAACGGTTGTGTAGGATGCACAGCGATGGCGCGGATGTAGTCTGGATGTGCCTCGAATGTTGTGACCTTCTCCGAAGTGTTGTAGTTGTAGACGCGCAGTTGGAAGTCATCGGAGCCTAGATTCGAACCATGTCAACTCCTCCCTCTAATCAACGCAGAGCGAGGGTCACGCACCTGCGACTATCCAATTCTTCCTCGCGATGAAGCGACCCGCGCGGACGGGGACGTCGGTAAGCTCGAAGGTCTTGACGATCGATTGCGAAATGTACGACCAGATGTGGACGTGTCCTATTCCAGTCAGCTCTTGCATCCACTACTAGGTCCAGGCTATGCATACCGCTGTACAAGGTTGTGAGGATCCATGGCTCGGTCGGATGAAAGTCTTCGTGGGTTTAGCAATGGTCGCCTGTGGACGAGTGCGGAACCTACCAATTCCTATATTTTGTTAGTGATGCGCTACAAATGCATACTGGAGAGCTCACCTTTGACCCTCTCCGAGCGCGCAAAGAGCTGCCTCTGTATGCGAAGCTCTGTCAGCCATTCCTCGCAGCAGTTAAACCCTTCAGTTGCTTGTTATGCCTTACCTTTACGTCTAGACGCATCTTCGTAGCTCAAGGTGTGTATTGCGGAGGGGTGAAATGGGGGAACGTGGCTTTACGCAGCCAGTTCGAGAGCGCGTAGGCAGACGCCGAAGGTCCTTAGGTAAGACAGACCGGTACGGAAGATGTCGAATGGGCAGAGAGCGTACAATTAGGGTCTAAGGCCGTGAGCTGGTGTTGCTAGAGCCTCCACATTCGCGACAGGTGGGCTCGCGGTTGCCAAGAGTTTCGCAGGGTTCACGCCGCTCTTGCCCAACGTGGCAGGTTTCAGGAACCATTGATCGCAGACGAAAATGCGCAACACACCGCCTGAGCTTACTGCACCGATCATGCTGAGGCACTCCCGCACGACTACTCATCATAATCTTGTGCCTTGTGCGCACTTCACAACGGTTCTGGCGCACAACCACGTATAAACTGTCAAGTCACAGTGGTCACAGGACATAGCCATCTTAGTAGAGAGAGCGGCATCATGAAGCCGGCCTCTGTAGATCCCAACGCAATGATTCGAACAACGAGATATTGTGGACTTTTCTTGATTCCGCTCCTACAACACCTATATACTCGGAACTTCAAAACCTCCCCACAAACGGCCGCCCTCCCAGCTCTCCAGCAACATCCGCTAATGCACCTCAATCCTCGACCCATCAGCAGTAGATGGCTCCAACAGATCAACAAGAAAGAAAGTCTGGCTGTCCGCCGACAAGCCGAGACTGGTATCTAAGAAGGGAATAGAACGAAAATACAGAACAAAAGTGGCTTGTTAAAATATAGTATAGGGCTTATATGGTGTTTGTGAACGAGTGTTTGAATGGTAACGCGCGGGGTTGACGAGATGGGAGATGCGAGGCTAGATGCAGTTCGCTTGCGTGAGTTGCGGTAGGTAGACAGATGCTGACAAGATCCAAACAAAGAGTTGCGGTGAAAGCACAAGGACGTCGTAAATATACATCGAATAGTGCCCGCCTCAGGTGAGGTCACTGGCCTTCCTACGTCCAGAATATGGTACAGAGATTCGTGTAGGTGGTCGACTTTATATGGTCGCTCAATTCCAGCCCAGAGAGTTCTCGGCCATGACGGGTGCTGATATTTGCTGAGTTCGCACGCTGCGGCCTTGACTGCTGCTGCTCCCCCGACTTCCTCGACTGGCGGGCGTTATTCGGCCGTTGCGCGCGCCGTGCATCCAAGCAGCAGCGCCGCCGGGAATAGAGCCAAAGGTCATGCGGCTACCTGTGCTCGGCACCGAGCTAGCTCGCTGATGCGCGAGACGCTTGTTCCTGTACCTCCGGGCGACAAAGAACATAGCTGCACCGTATGCAATGGCACCAACGATGGCGCCGGTGGCGATACCAGCAGCAGAGCCATTAATAGGGCGGCTGGCACCAATATCACCTCCAAGTGCGCCTCCGTCGCCAGAACCCCCACTAGCCGTAGCAGCTGGGTTGGCGGCTTGGTTAGGATTGGAGCTGTCGCCAGGAACGTTGCCGTATGGAAGTGGGCAGGCAGTGTTGATGAGGCTTGTCAGATCGTTGACAGTCTGATCCTTGTTGTGCCAGAAGGCATCAGCAGGGTTGCGGAGCTGGGCAGCGAGCTTCGTCTGCAGATCTTTGGGAATGGTAAACAGAGCCAATGTGGTAATGAAGCCTTGGTACATCATGGTATCAAGTGGCTTGAGACCGATGTTTCGAACCTCGGACGTCGAGATGTTCAGACCGTCCGCAACAGCCTTGGGGAGGTAGTAGAAGATCTGTTTGCCAACGTCATTCTGAGACACAAACGGGTAATTGAGTGGCCACTTGAAGCAGACTTGACCGAAGAAAGCGTCCTTGGGAATATCTGACGGTGACCCGCCGGGTGGTGCAATCATCTTCGGAAGTGAAGATGGAATGCCACTTGAGGTGGGGGTGGGCGCGGAATTGGAGGCTGTCTCCTGAACAATGTTTGTGCCAATGACCATACTAGTTGCACTATCAGTTCCAGTAGCTTGTTGCGACTGTACTGCGGTGCGCGAGGGCGAGAACACCGGGGTCGATGGGATCGGAATGGTGGCTGAGTCGGTCACAACAGCGCTGCTAATTGGGGTAGACACAACCGGGGCCTCGGAGATGGTAGCATTTCCAGAGCTTGGAGGGACAATGCTGCTGGGGGATCCAGAAGGCGCGGACACGGGTACTTCAGAGGTTGGAATGCTGCTGGATTCAGCTGCCGACGGTGTCGGGGGAGGCAGAGATGAAACACCCGATCCGGCTGAGCCTGATGGCAGGATACCGGAAAGAGATTCACTAGGAGAGGGCGGGGTAATGCCGGGGCTGAATGACGGCGAAGGAGTCTCACTTGCTGTCACTCCAGACGGAGTAACAATGGGAGTTTCGCTTGCTGTCACTCCGGACGGAGTAATGATGGGTGTCTCGCTGGGGGTTGGTACGGGGAGCGCTTCCGAAGGCGTGGATGCGGGGACCGGAGCCGACAAGCTTTCTAGAACGCTTGAAGCAACGCTGCTCGCATCAGGGATCGGGATAGGTGCCGTCGCGCTTATCGGGATCTCTGAAGCAAAGCTCGATACGATGCTGGGAACCACAGACCCTGGAAGATCAGGGATAGCTGATGAAAGCAGGCTAGAAAGATCCGAAGCCAACGAAGAAACAATGGGGGGAAGAATGCCAATTGGTGTTGGAGACGGAGAAGGTGCAGCCGGATCAGTCGGTCCAGCAGAGCCCGATGGCAGAACGCCGGGTACTTCAGAGATGATCGACGACAAGAGCGATGGGAGGTCAAGCGGACCAGAGCTAGGCGAAGGAGCAGCCTCCGAAGTTGGTATGGCACCAGAATTCAGAGCTGGGCTAGATGCGGAAGCCGCAGGGGCAGTACCAAGTGCTGTTGTGATCCCGACTACAATGCCACCAGATGATGGCAAGACCAGGAACGGTTGCTCGCTTGAAGGAGAGGCCGGAGCGGGAGTAGGGAGCACAAAGCTGCTAGGTAGAACACCAGTGGAGCCAACCTGCGGGTCGGGCGTTGCCTCAGGCCCAAGGATGGAGGACAGAAGACCCCCAAGGAAGCCCTGGGACGTTGGCGAGGGCTCAGATGCCGGGATGCCTCCAGTGGAACCAGGAACGATGAAAGGGCCAACGAAGCTGGATGCAGCAGGCGCAGACGGCTCTGGCGATGGAACTGGAGCAGGGCTTGAGCTGGCCGGAACGATAATCTCTGGGATGAGACCCGTTGAACCAATGCGCTGATCCGCTTGGCTTGAAGATACAGGGGCTGCCGGTGTAGGGGTGGGCTCCACGATAGGAAGAACACCTGTGGATCCCACCACACCTCCGAGAAGCGAAGAAAGGAGGTCTTCAGCTGGTGCACTCGAGGGTGATGAGGCAGGGGCGAGACTGGGTACCGATGATGTTGCCGGAATGATAATGGCAGGCAAACCGGATGACGAAGGGCTTGATGGAAGCACTTCGGGCTCATTCTCAGGCTCTTGGACTGGGCTCGGTGTGGGTGAAGCTTGCGAAGATGGAGCCGGTCGTGGCGGGAGGATTTCGACCACATCCGCCGAGGACGAAGACGAAGCGGGAGCAGGCGATGGTCTTAGGTCTCCGGTTCCTGGGAAACGGTCACTTTGATCAGGGACTGCAGTGACTATGATTTCCTGTATAGACGTCACAGTGCTTGTTGGGGCGTCGGAGTCGCTCTGGCTACCGCTCAAGCTCGACGAAGTATCGGGACGAGGGTTGAGAAATGGAGCCAGAAATGACGGGCTGCCAAACTGCCTTGACTGGAGTTGCTCAGAGCTGCTCGAGGACAAAGATGTCGGTGCCGCGGGCGCTGTCGAGTTGGTCACGATCTGACGCTTCACGTGCCGTGGGAAGTAGTATCTTGGGTGACCTTGGGTCTCTTGTGGCCCAGGTGCCGGCATGGCCTCTGCGGTAGTGAGGAGAGGGCCAGAGCCCGAGAAGCTGGCCAGCACCAGCGCGGCGGCCCATACTGTCGTTGAGCGCGGCATGTTCACAATTATGTCCAGGCACTAGGTCGAATTAGGTATCTCAAAGTACCCGAGTGCGTTCGCAGTCGTAAGCCTGTGATTGTCAGACATGTTGATGGACGGAGAAGGAGGGACATACGGTCAGGGCAGGATCAAACGAGTGTACTTGACGGATGTCAAAGGATAAAGAATGGACCTGTCATGCCCGTCAGCCAACCGCAGCGATGGCGTTGTGGTGCTTCGAGACTCACTAGACTGTCAAAGCAGCTAGAAATGGCAGATGTAATGCAAATACGGCGTTGTCGCAGATGTCGTGGTCGCGTATGGACCTATGCCGTCATGTTTGACCGTGACGGTTTCCAAGGTTCGCGAGAAACACTTGCCCGGGTGTTCCAGCTCCACGGGACACTGCCAGAGCCTGATACACGCCCAGCGGTCTACGAGCAACCACAAAGAATGGTAGCAGTGGCTAGTGCTCAATGCTACAATCTTGTGCCTGGCGCGCGACGGCAACTTTGTACAACAAAGAAGGCTGCCCAGGTACGGTCCAGAACGATTTGCGCTGGCGCTTTGTTCCCGATGACTCGTCGAGAGCGCGTGTCGTGGCTGGATCAGAGGAGGCAGGTGCGAGGACGAAGGAACGAGTGCGTCGACGGAATGCAGCGGTCAGATTACGGCGTATTGCGATTACAGAAGTGGAAGGCGTGCGAAAGAGGGTCGTGATTCGGAGAATCGTGCTAAGGGAGCGTAAGGCCAAGGGCGTCGAGGACGGATGGTGATGCGAGAGATCCACGGGGTTGCCACGGGCGGTTGTTGCGCACAAGTCGTGATGGCGATGCGCACTCCGTTCGATGTTTGTCGGCGAGTGTGGGAAGGAAGACGACTTGCGGTCTGGGAAGCGTGGTGGAGAGAAGAAGAGAGGCCGCGCAACGCCCAGGTGTCCAGGCGCAAAACGACGGTAGGCAGGGGGTGCGCGGAAGAGGCAAAGGCTCGATGGCTCTGAGTCGTGCTCCCTGCAGCGGTCCCTCTCGCCAATACCTAACGGACTCTCCTAATCGGGACTAGACGCGGCTTCGTCGTGCGGTGTTTGCATTCGATAGTCACATAAATAGATTCGAGTGTGGAGAGCCGCCGTCGATGGTCAAGTCTGAAGTCTGAAGTCTGCGTCTGGCACGCTTCACGCGACAAACAGTTCGCAACAGCGACAGCGCCGATGACAGAAGCCAGCCGCAAGTGTCCTCTCGCCTGCGAAGTGCCTCCGCCGTGGGTTAATTTGCAGGCCTGCAGAGGCTGCGGCTTTCAAACACGCACTAGCAGGGGGCCTATACCAACGTTGTCCACGAATACGGCCTGCCCAGCGCACATCACTTGCATTTCCTCCACGATGCCTCGCCGCAGGCAGATGTCGAGCAGTTCATCCACGCGCTGCTAGAACGTGTTTCTCCTGGCCTCACAGCGGATCGCCTTCATCGTGAGCTCCGCGCTTCCCTCGTGCACCATGCCCTCGCAACGCAGTCGGCCAATTGAAGAAGGCGCAACACACCGGCCGCCCTTGCCCTGCCCAGCCTTAATTTCGGCAACCGCAGTGGCGCCCGACCGCGAATGGCAGGAGCGCTTGTCCTCCTCACCACGGCCTCTTGCCCACCGCGCCTCTGCACGCAATTTGGCCTTTGATTGCATGTCCATCCGCATTTCGCGGCATTTCCTCACTGGACTTCCCACAGCTGCAATTGTCAATGTTGGTGTTGCTGCGGCGTGGTATCACCACCTCCACTGTGACCCGGCTGACAAGAACGGGGTTCCGAAGTGTTGCAGGGCTTTTTATTGAGACGCAGCCACGCTCCCTCACAACCGTCCTGTGTAAGCCTAGGGCCATCCTACGGGCCTCGTGTCCACACCGAGCTGCCACCAATCGCTACTAATGACACTATTGTTTGCTCCTGTGTCCATCTTGGGACCGCGAAGAGCGCTCTCAGCTCCTTCATTTTCTGCGTCGCTATAAGCTTTGCACCAAATGCGACGGGCAGTTTCGACACCTGCTCGCCACGAGAGATGCGGATCTACGCTTGCAAGCTTGCGGACGAGACATGCGACCCCGGATGCGACCAACTCCTGTCCGTGCCCAATCACACATCTGGTGGGTATTGGTTCTTGCCCAAGATCATTCTGACATCGTACAATTTGCTCGAGCATCCAGTATTTCTTTGTCCGACTTTCTACCAGCGAGCGCCGCCACGTTTCATGTCTTGGTCTAATGCTCAAGCCTCGCCGATAGTCACTAATGGCGTTCGATTGCAACCTATATCTGGGTCGTCGAAGAACTGTCCATTGATGTGCATGACAGAGACACACCTGAATGGTAGGCGAGGCTGACGACCCGTTGCGAGCTTCTGATACTGTCTTCCTTGGCATCACGCCTCCACGAGTCTTACAATCACAATGCAGCACCGACATTCCCTAGCAAAACACGTTGTCGATCCAACGTTCTAGCCAGCGCTGAATGAACGTTTTTGGGGCTGGATTTACACGGCTGTTCCCATATTATTTCCGCAGGGTCATGGCTCTTGCATGAGACAGTCTAGTCCAAATTACCGAATCTTCCCTGAACGCAACAGGGTCCCCCATTCGAACGTCGTTGAGTTGGCACTCACCCGCGGAAAGCAGGGAACAATGGGTGCAAGTCGATGAGACTTGCCTAGAGACTTCTGTTTGCGCTGCTGGAACGCAGTGATGGTCTAACACTTAAAGCCCAAGCTTGCCTATAAACAGATCCACTACCGAAACATGACACTCGCGTGGCCGTTTCGAAACACGTTCACGATATCGAATTTACCTCCCCTTTTCTGGATGCTATACCAGCGATCCTATAGCCAGCGCACTACCGAGTTCATGCTCCTTGTTGTCGCCGCTCATGCATCAATCTGAATTGATGCTCATTCTAACCCGTACCTGTCATGGTATGCTACAAATACGGACAGCCGACTGCAACAGGCCTTGATGTCTCCTGTCGAGCTATGCGACTTCAAGATCCATTCCCAGTTCTGTCATTCTTTTCTAGGCGAAACATGTTGGGCATGGTGATCCCGACGGTTTGCCAGGATTTCTGAGACTCGGACGACATTCCTTTACGAACACCTCCATAGCGGCGTCACCTTTCGAAGACATAGCTCTTTGACAATACCAATCGCCCAAAAAGACCTGGCCCTCATTGTGGCCGCTGTGGCACGGGCGGGAAGAATCGCACACTTGTGCTTACAGTTGCTGCTCGCGCCGCATGGCGCCAGCATGTCATTCTCACGTGTTTTGAAACAGTCGGTGGGGCCAAGACAACTTTTCGCATGCTTTCGGATAATCTGGTTCTGAGGAAAAGGTATGTACAGACGCGGAGATATACCCTGCACAGTCACCACAAGTTGACAAAGAGTGCGTGACCGACGTCTGTGGTCGAGAGATATCTGCTTTTCGTCGCTGCCACTTCCTGACTGCTCGCTCTGCCCATCGATAGCATGACTTCCTCAACACATTCGAGATCATCAATCCTCGCGAGCAAGTAGAAGACCTTCCTGTGAGGTTCGACTCTTCTTGCTCCCGCCTTTTCCTCCGCTCAGGCTTCCACGAGTCCGTCGACTCAAGCTCTTGAATCTCAACAACCACTCCGTTATTGCCCTCCCATTCTCCTTCCCAAGTACAGCAGCATGTCAGAGTGGAGAAGGGAAGGATTAGGTAAAGAAAGAGCTGGGCGTATAAGAATGTGTACCTCCAGGCTCCGTGGGTCGTAGATGCTGCGAAGCAGAGTTTACAATGGTGCGTAGGCAGCGGCGGCGAAGATTTTACATCTCCGTACTGAAATACTGTGAATTACCAGTACGCGATTCGGATGGTTCACTAATTGAACGAGTTGAAGATGCGTGTCGTGTAATGATAGTTTCGATGGGGTATTTGCAAGCCCCGGATCTAGAGTCTAGCATACCCTTCCTTCCAGAGGAGATTGTCCGCCCAACGCCGCCCGTAATGTACCAGCTCCTGAATCATGTATGTAGGTCGTAGTTGCAATAATCAACATATACAAGGTATATCGCGCAGCTCAAACCCTCACCGCAACCTGGCCCACGTACTACCGGGCTTGGGTTGCTTCGGCATCTTGGTACGCCGAGTCTCTGAACGGCCTCTCTTCCCCGCTCTCCGTCGTGGCGCTACTACTTGCTTCTTCAGACTCGGAGGTGGTGTGCACCCTGTTCCGCACTCTTGCATTCATCTCCTCGCGCGTCTCGTCTAGGGACGCCAGGTCTTTGAGGCCGCGCCCGGTGCCGAAGAAGTCTTCGGTGCGCAGACCGCGCACGTCGCCAGATGCGACGGTGCGACTGCTCTTGAGTGTGCCATCGGCCTTCTTGCGCCGTATGTACTCGCGCACGGGACCCATGGCGGCGTCTCTGCACGCCTCTTTGATGTCCGACCCTGACATGCCGGCGGATACGCGGACGAGATAGTCGAGGTCGAAGTTCTTGCGGTCGACTTTGGTGTCGCGGAGGATGAGGGAGAAGATGTTGTGTCGTTGTGTGGCGGAGGGGAGACCGATGGGGAATTTCTTGGGCATGCGACGCAGAATGGCTTCGTCGATGTCTTGGATGCGGTTTGTGGCGCCGAGGATACATATCCGTTGCGGTTCGCTGCCAGTCGATGAGGCCAGACCATCCCAATGTGTCATGAACTCTGCCTTGACCATGCCGCTTGCCTCGTGCTCTCCGCTTCTTCGCTGTCCTAGTACCGCGTCGATCTCGTCAATGAAAACGATGCTTGGTTGCAGTTTCCGCGCCAGGCTGAAAACTGCGTTGACGAGTTTGTTCGAGTCGCCGTACCACTTTTCCGTCAGGGTCGAGATGTGGAGGTTAATGAAGCATGCGCCAGATTCGTGTGCGAGAGCTTTAGCGAGCATAGTCTTGCCGCAGCCGGGAGGCCCGTATAGAAGGACACCTGAAGGTGCGGAGAGAAGCGAGGAAGAGTGGGAGTATAGGTGAGGCATGGTGAGGGGGTAGATGACGGATTCTTTGAGCTCCTCGATTATGTTGTCGAGACCACCAATGTCTGCCATGAATTAGCTGGTAATCTCCGAGTAGTCAACTGCCAGTTTCGTGCAATGCACTCGCGCAAGCATTTCTGGCTGGCAACATACCCTCGAATGAGACTGGGATCTCCTCAGGCGCAACGACCTCCATAGCGATCGTCTGCTCGTACGTATTCAGATTAAGGTCCTGTATCCTCGGGCGTAAATGTCTCCGCTCAGACTCGTCATCGCTATCGTAGTCTCCGCTATGGCTCTTTCTCCGCTTCCCTGTCAGGATGGCGTCGAGTTTCCGCGTCGCGGCCGTGGCTTTGGCGCGTGCTTCCTCTTTCTGCTGGGCTTCGGGGTCGAGGCGTGCGAGCAGATTCCGTATGACGAAGTAGGCTATTAATGGCTACACAACACATCAGTAATTGCGGTCAAGGAAGGACAGACGCGTGAAGAAGGCGCGAACGTACCGCTGCGGCAGCCATGAGTATGTCGGGCAGGTAGCCCGTGAGGCCGCTCTTCTTATTCGAAGCCATCTCGGCGCTCTGATGCTCTGTCTACTATCAAAGAAGTGAACAGCGCGTGAGAATGTTGGTGATTGCGTGGGTGAAGCTTGAAACGTCGATCTACAATGCGTTGGCCGTCCAAAGTTTACGACGACGTCGGCCGCCACCCAGCGGCCCGCAGCCTCGGCCTTGGCCCGCATTTGCATGCTGCGGGCATTCACCTCACGAGCTCCACCTCCGCGTCTTGACCACCGTTCACGTGCAACTACGTTCATGGTACCAACAATGACGGCTATATATAGACCTACCGAGGCGATTGCGCTTCTTCGACCATCCTTCCTGCTCCCGCGCATACAACCATCTTCGACAAAAAAATCTGCTCTTAGTCGCACGGCGTTCTCGACTTCTCGAAATGCACAAGCTACTCATAGCTCGACTCCTGGTCCTCCTCCACCGCAGCGAAAATCGATTACATTGACAGGCGACACGGGTCGAGTGCGGTGGTCTGATTTGTCACCCGGCGAAAAGGCAGTGCGAACCACCCAGCAGAGCTTCAACTTTGTGGTGGTAGTAGTTGGCATACTAGCTACCGTGAGCTTTCCACATCTTCCTTTTCATGAATCGTATACTTAGAATGATTGTATAGGGCGGCGTAGGCTACTTTCTCTTCTCCGACGTCTTCTCTCCCTCCTCCAAGACCGCCCAATTCAATCGCGCCGTAACCCTCATCCGCGCCGATTCACGATGTCAAGCGCTGCTAGGTCCGTCATCACAGATTGCAGCATTCGGTGAAGCGTCGTGGTCGCGATTAGCGCGCAATCGCTTCATCAGTAGCACTCAAGAGACGGACAAGTGGGGCACTGAACACTTCAAATTCAGATTCTATGTGGAAGGACCATTGGGCCAGGGAGTTGTGCACGTGCATTTGATAAAGAGGCCAAGTCAGAGTGATTACGAATACCAGGAGCTGGCGGTGGATGTGAAAGGGCATAAGCGGATAGATTTGGTCGAGGAAGAGAAGAAAGAAAAGGTTGCGCCCAAGATCTTTGGAGCGAGGTGGTGGTAAGACATTCTCACAGCGCCATGAATACAGCAACGCAAAGGCTGTGAATGTACAAAGGAGAAGAACCTATTATAGTAGTGGATGATGTGGCAGTGATGCATCAGTTCACCATACTATGCCTATTTCAGCTCTGGTTTTCACATCGAAACCTTACGACCACTTCTCTTGACTTGCTGAGTCATACCAGCTGCCCAACGCTATATAAACCCACTCGAAGTCCTCCTGGTTTATGTCTGCCCACCACACCTTCTATTTCCAGCGTGCCCAAAATGTAGAGGAAGAGATCATGATGTCGAGCACTCCCTGCCTCCAGACTTTCGAAACGAGTATCCTTGAAAAACATGACTTTTGAGCGAAGAAAGACATCAGAATTCCCGGTTCAAGGTATTCATAAAAGCCTATTGAGATACCAACATCTGTTTCACACCGCGCCGTACAAGTGTCAGAAACGTCGAGACCACCCCGACATGGTTTCGTGGTTTTTCCTATGGCCACGTTCGAACATGAGCCTCTTCCGAATATGTTGCTATCGTGTCTACTTTGGCCGTTCGGAGAACATGAGCGGCGTGATCAAAGACTGAGATCTTGCTACTCTGCGGCTGGCTGCATATATAAAGCCTCCCTTTCCTCTTCCAACGCTTGCTAGATCGACCGCTACTTCTTCTAATCATCCAAAAACCTCGGCAGATGACCCCATGACGGGTTGGACTTCTGATGTCCCAAATCTGACATGAACACTCGCATGTTTAGATTTGCTCAGATTTAGAATCAAGGAAAGAAAAGATGCGCATATGCTGCCTCGTCCTACGCTGACAGGATTTGCACGCATGCGGTTCAGATATGTCCGAACAGATTTTTGAGACGCATTGGAGATCTAATGCTCGGTTCAAAGCACTACATGTCTACAAAATCACGCTGTTCGCTTTCGTGCTAAAAATGAGTTGAGAATTTTGCGACACGCCGCTCTATATCAAAGCTAGAGTCCTCTTCACTCCTCCTCCACAACACTCCTGTCTTCGTTCATTCTCAAAAACCTGGCAAGGATGACTACATGGTGCTCTTTCTGCGGGCACCTGAAAATGCAACTGCCGTCATCATGTGTTCCGAGACTGTGC
>TARA_R110002003_G_scaffold172_5_pt1 | contig 21097 bp, 24 predicted proteins | sample TARA_R110002003 | Tara Oceans TARA_R110002003 (sample SAMEA4396441) | marine metagenome | biome: Westerlies Biome; feature: [SRF] surface water layer (ENVO:00010504); material: water (ENVO:00002006), including particulate matter (ENVO:01000060) such as... | depth 5 m
AACACCTGTTTGGCGGGACAGATTGATAGCGATGGTGTTGAGGCGCACCCGGCCCGATTGGGATGGGCTTGCGAGCAACAGAGGGCCGGGTTGTGTCAGTGGCGGTGCTGTGGGTCCGTCCCATGCGCCGAAACAAGGGCCTTTCGCGCAGCGTCGAAACCTCGGAGGAAGTTCTGCTCGCTTCGGGTGCCTTCTCCTAAGTTTTTGAATTGGCCGAGGTCTTCGCCACCAGCAGATCGTGTTCCGTGTCGAGCCCGCTGCCCCAGCCGGACACGTCTCATGCGATGCTGAGGGTGGGAGGGGTTGTGGACGTTGCTTCCAACAAACGTAGGGCTGCAGGGAAACTTGGTAGCGTGCTGATACGGCGATATCAACAACAGCACGCTGGGAGGGCTGCTTGCGGCTTGCAGAACACGGTGCCTGTGATTTGCCGGCGTGCCAGTGGCTTCCAAGCTGCCCAAGCGGGGCCAGTGTGCGAACGGTGGCATCACCACGGCGTGAGTGCTGCTGCTGTGCCCGCACAGGAATTCGCGAGGCGGATCGCGCTGCCGACGCTCGCTGCCAGACCGCTCTTTGGAAGAGCGTCGCTCAATAACGGCATTATTAGCTGCCAGAGCATTACATGCGTGCAGCCAATACCATACGAGACAGAGCACAGAATCTGGGGAAAGGCTCGACGTGTGGGATTGACGGCACCGCCACGCAGAAGCGTCTCGCCGCCGAGATCACCGCTGCCTTCACAGCAACGATCCGCTAGCCCCGAAATCTTTTCGCACCGCGCCAGACATCGCCCGTGCAGGACCCTGACTGCGACGAATGGCAGGTGGCGCTAGGCTGGCTATGACCAAAGTTACGACGCTGGCACGTCTCGACGAGCTCGCGGAGGGCCATGCAAGGTCCCGGTTTATTCGCTTAGCTGCAGAAGTGTTGGGGGTTCAACAGATGGCTGCTCCATTCCACCGCCTTTAATTGTCACGCCCGCCCGCCCTCGTTCTCGCTCTTTGTTATCCTCACCTGCTCCTTCCACCGCCTGCACCCCGTCATTCACTCGAGGTTGCTGAAGTCTTCCCCGCCACCGTAGGGGCTTCGTCACTACATCGGAAGCCGACCGGAGCTCTTTTTTCTGAGCGACTAGTCCCTTCCTCCCGCCAACCTATTTTCTCTCGCCCTCATCCTCTCCCTCTGCACCTCACCATGCCTTCCCACCAGGCCGTCGCCGGCATGCAGGCCATCGACCCCGAGTACGTCAAGCAGCCGTCTCCCATGGCGAGCACCGACGAGCCGAACCGCAACCCCAAGTACGACCCCAAGAAGCAGCACATTGCCGACACGGCCATCACACGGGCGAACTGGTACAAGCACGTCAATTGGCTCAATGTAAGCTCTCTTGCGATTCCAAGGCCAACGGCCGATTGCTAACACCGGACTAGGTCACCCTCATTATCGGCGTGCCCATTACCGGCCTCGTCTATGCTTTCTGGACGCCTCTGTACTGGCAGACCGCTGCCTGGGCTGTCATCTACTACTTCTGGACCGGCCTCGGAATCACCGCTGGCTACCATCGTCTCTGGGCACACAAGTCATACAACGCTTCGCTGCCACTCCGGATCTGGCTCGCCGCCGTTGGTGCTGGTGCTGTCGAGGGCTCCATCCGCTGGTGGAGCCGCGACCACCGTGCCCATCACCGCTACACCGACACCAACAAGGACCCCTACAGCGTCCGCAAGGGCCTCATGTACAGCCACATTGGCTGGATGGTCATGAAGCAGAACCCCAAGCGCATCGGCCGTACCGACATCACCGACCTGAACGAGGACCCCGTTGTTGTCTGGCAGCACCAGAACTATCTCAAGTGCCTCATTTTCATGGGCCTCATCTTCCCCTCGGCCGTCGCTGGACTCTTCTGGGGTGACTGGATGGGTGGCTTCCTCTACGCCGGCATCCTCCGCATCTTCTTCGTGCAACAGGCCACCTTCTGCGTCAACTCGCTTGCCCACTGGCTCGGCGACCAGCCCTTTGACGACCGCAACAGCCCCAGGGACCACGTCATCACTGCGCTCGTCACCCTCGGCGAAGGCTACCACAACTTCCACCACGAGTTCCCCTCCGACTACCGCAATGCCATCGAGTGGCACCAGTACGACCCCACCAAGTGGTCCATCTGGCTGTGGAGCAAGCTCGGTCTCGCCTCCAACCTCAAGCAGTTCCGCTCCAACGAAATCGAAAAGGGCCGTGTTCAGCAACTCCAGAAGAAGATCGATCAGAAGCGCGCCCAGCTCGACTGGGGTGTTCCTCTCGACCAGCTCCCAGTCATTGAGTGGGACGACTACGTTGAACAGGCTAAGAACGGCCGTGGTCTCGTCGCTGTCGCCGGTGTTGTCCATGACGTCACCGACTTTATCAACGAGCATCCTGGTGGCAAGACTTTGATCAAGAGCGGCATTGGCAAAGACGCTACTGCCATGTTCAATGGCGGTGTTTACTTCCACTCCAACGGCGCCCACAATCTTCTCTCCACCATGAGGGTTGGTGTCATTCGCGGCGGATGCGAAGTGGAGATCTGGAAGCGCGCTCAACGGGAGAACAAGGACGTCGGCCTTGTCAAGGACGATCAGGGCAACCCGATCATCAGGGCAGGCAACCAGATCACCAAGGTCGCACAGCCCATCGAGAGCGCTAGTGCAGCGTAGATGGACTGTCCCTTATTGTTACGAGCGATGCATGGCGTTTGGGCTCTTCCTCTTCCTAGGCGGACAGAGTAATTATTTGACTTTCTGAGCGTTCGTTTGACAGTATCACGGTTACGATGCTCAGGCAAGATTAGACAGAGTGAGTTTGTAGCCTTGTATGAGCGACAGGCTTCGAAAAGTAGCCTTACGGCCTAGATCGAGAATGATAATTCATTCATGACCTCAAATTTGTTTCCCTACTTGACTTGTGATTATCCAACCTTTCTCTAACGTGCAATTCGTGTTTTTGGTTGTTCTTACCAATATGCAGTTCATGGCGTTGGTGCCTGCCTCTCAGGTCCAAACGTCCGTGCACCATCAATATCGAGCACCTCATACGGCGCACCTCCCACCTCCTGCGTACACAACAATCGTTCACCGACCCCGATCTCAAACTCTTCGGGCCGGCGTGTGATGATCGATGGCCACACAAGACGACAGCCCGCCAGCGAAGCGCAGGAAGCTGAACACGAGCCACCCAGAAGCGGCCGTAGCTACCACCCGACAAGACTCACGTCATGGAATCCATAGACCGATCAGCCCACCTATGTCAAGGCGGCGAAGCCCTGCGACCACTGTCCTCATACCAACCTGGGGCTTTGATGACGTTTCCAAACAGACACCCTCACCAGCTTCACCCGTTTCGGAGGGAGAACAGGTTGCAGATGCAAATGTGTCGAAAGACGACCAAGGCCATGGATCCCTACACTATGCGACGTCACCGATCCAGCTCACCCGTATTGAAGACATGCCACCGCACCAGAACGTAGATGCCGTGAGCCTGAAAGACATCCTAGGCCACCCTATGATCAAGGAGTGCTGGAACTTCAACTACTTATTTGATCTGGACTTCGTAATGTTAGTACTCGCAGACTCCTCGGCTTTAGGAATAAGTACTCATTTGAAACGGAAGTACTAACTTATGAAGGAAGCAATTCGATAATGATGTGGCAGACTTGGTCAAAGTCAAGATTGTCCATGGTTTCTGGAAGAATGAAGATCCCAATCGTATCCGTCTGTTCGTATGTGCCGACCGCAAGGGCTTGGTTGGGGATCTCTGTACTACAATTGGGTGCTAACGTCCTCCAAGGAGACTGCAGAGCAATATCCGAACATAGAGCTACTTCCAGCATACCTTCCAGACGCATTCGGTACCCACCATTCGAAAGTGCTTGTTCTCTTTCGGCATGACGATTATGCGCAGGTGATCATCCATACTGCAAACATGATCTACCGAGACTGGAAAAACATGACCCAAGCCGTTTGGCGCTCACCTTTGCTACCACTTCTTCCCTCTGCAAGGACGCCAGCGTCATCGTCAGGAATAGCCGATGTACAGCCAGAGGCTGCTGCTTATCCGATTGGAAGCGGAGAGCGCTTCAAAGTTGACCTTGTGCGGTACTACAAGGCCTATGGCAAGCGCCTGACCAACTTGACTACTCAGTTGATGAACTACGACTTCTCGTCAATCCAGGCAGCTTTCATTGGAAGTGTACCATGTCGACGGAAGCCTGTCGACGCGCACTCATCTAAGCAGACATCCTTCGGTTGGCTAGGCCTCCAAGAAATACTCTCTAACATTCCCACCGCTGCAGCAGATGTAGAGCCGTCCTCATCACCACATATAGTGATGCAGGTCTCGTCGATAGCTACTCTTGGCGCTACACCAACCTGGCTCACAAACTTTCAGTCTGTGCTGGCGCGCTCAGCGGGTGCTCAGCTCGCAACATCGAAAAAAGCTCCAAACATCTTTGCGAAGGCCTCGAAGGACAAGATATCCAAGCCGAAGTTCAACATTATCTTCCCCACACCCGAAGAAATTCGCACCTCCCTTGATGGCTGGACATCCGGTGGCTCAATACACATGAAGCTCCAATCTCAACAACAACAGAAACAACTAGAGTATCTCCTCCCGCTCTTCTGTCACTGGAAAGCCTCCTCCGTACCAGAAAAAACGGTCCACAAGCGCGACATAGCAAGGCACTCCGTGGTCCCGCAGCACCTCACATCAAGACTTATATCCGGTTCAGCGACCAAACGCAAAAGACCATCGATTGGGCTATGGTAACATCTGCGAATCTGAGCAAGCAAGCCTGGGGCGACGTAATCAACAAGAAGGATGAGATCTGGATTCAGAGCTACGAGGCTGGTGTAGTGGTCTGGCCTGCGCTATTTGGAGATTCGGATACCGTCATGGTACCCGTGTTCGGCAAGGACATGCCGGTCCCTGAAGATGCTATCAATGAGCATGGGAAGAAGAAAGGGACGGTCGTCGGCTTTCGCATGCCGTACGACTTGCCCTTGTGTCCTTACAAGGCGGATGATAAGCCGTGGTGCGCTACGATGCAGTACGGTGAGCTGGATTGGGAGGGAAAGGCATGGGGTGGGTATTAGATGGTGAGCCTACGTTCTGCAATCCAGGTGGGTGTGAGGTGGACCAGACATGATGCTTCTTCGACCACGATCAACGCCAAAACGGACGATATGTATATGTCAAGCATATGCCATGAGTATTAGCAAAACAACTATATATCAGCACCGACACCGCGCATATGAGCACACCTGACCTAGCTAGAAGTACAAGACAAGATTCCAGTTCATTCGTCATGATAAGCAGACTCTTGGGTGGAGTCTACTTCACCGCCAACTGCACGTCTCCTCCCTATGTCCACATGCTCCTTGTTCTTTCGGCTTTTCCATCGCTTGAGCCCAAGGCCCTTGTGGGATGAGATCATGAGCGTCCATAGGCTCGATCGACATCCTTCTGATACTGCTGCAGGATACCCTTGCGGTTCAGCTTCTGAGCTGCGGTGGTAAGACCCTACAAAGTTGGTTAGCACATTGCCCACAAGTTGGATTCGGAAATCAGGCTTTTAACGCACATTCTGTGGCGTCCACTCCTCATCTGCTAGTACCACGCCCTCAATAATCTCAAAGCCCGCAAGTCCACCCTTCTGTCCTGCACTCTGCAACTGCTTCAACACAGCGCTATTGATCTTCTTATCATGTACCAGCTCCTCAAGATGATTACCACTGACACCCTGCTCCTGTGCGACCTTCTTGAGCGCTGGTTCCGCAGGGACGATGATGGCAATTGGCTTCTGCCTATCTTCAGCCGCATAGACGCAGATATTCGCCACGATCGGCGCGCTGCGATACACCGACTCGAGTTTCTCGAGCGCAATGTACTCGCCCGCAAGCGTCTTGACTAGGTTCTTCTTGCGATCGATGATGCGGATCTGGCCGTGAGAGTCGAACTCGCCAATGTCGCCGGTTTTGAACCATCCGTCGTCGGTGAACGACTCGGCTGTTTCTTCGGGCATGTCGAGGTATCCGGACACGACGCCGCCGCGGATCCAGATCTCGCCTTGCGGCGGGTTGGATTTGGCGAAGTAGCCGGCATCGGCAAAGTCGACGAGCTTCATTTCGACACATGCGGGCATCTCGCCGAGCGCTTGGTCGGTCCAAGCGAGCGGGTCCATGAGGGCGCCCATGGCGCAGGTTTCGGTGAGACCATAACCGCTGATCATGGGAGTGATGGCGACGGAGATGAAGCGTTGGGTTTCCTTTGCGATGGGGCCGCCTCCGTTGAGACAGATCCTGAGTTTACCACCTGTCGCTTCCTTGACCTTGTTGAAGACGATGGCGTCGAGGAGGCCGCTGCCAGGGAGTCCGGAGCCCAGTAGGAAGTTTTTGGCTGCGTAGGCACCCCAGAACATGTTGCTCTTGACTGCACCGCCGGCTTGCACCTTGCTGATGATGCCCTTTTTGACCGTCTCCCAGACCTGCGGTACGCCTACCAAGACAGTGGGCTTCAGCTCGCGAATATCACCAGCGCAATTGCGGACCGACGCGTCCGAGAGCGTGCGGATGGTACCGTAACCTAGAGTTCCACCCCAGTAGAGTACGGCGTTTTCGAAGACGAACTCGAGGATGTGGGCGGCAGGGAGGTAGGCGAGGAGGACGTCACCGGGTCCAAGGTACTTGCCGACAATGACATCAACGCCAGCGACTGGTCACGTTCACGTTAGCATAGGATACATGTGTGGTAGGGTTGCACGTACTAGCAGCAACGACGTTGCGGTGCTTGATCAGCACGCCCTTTGGAGTGCCCGTAGATCCTGAAGTGTACATGATGCACGCGAGGTCTTCGGGACTCGGAGGAATGGGCTCCGCAGGGTTTGCTTCACCGAGCTTGACGAGCTCGTCGAAGCTCATGACCTTTAGGTGTGGATGTGCGCTCGTGAGCTTCTCGATATCCTGGGGGTCGGGCTCGTTCTTGGTGCCGTAGACCACCACCTGGATGTCCTTGGCCTCCTTGAAGGGATTAATGAGCTTGGGCAGCAGTTCTGGGTCAGTGAACATGATCTTGGCCTTGGTCTGGTGCATCGAGTGCTTGAGGCCTTCCTCGCCGAGCGTGTCGTATGCTGTTACAATGGCGAGCGACTGCGAGAGGGCACCTGGTCATGTTAGCCGAGCTCTGCTCCGTGTGGGGGGTGCGAGAGCTTGCCATGCGCCGAAGCCAGCCATTGCATGCTCGTCGCCGCAAACAAGTGCAGCCTGTCGTGCGGCTGGAAGCCGAGCTTCTGCACCGCGGAGCCGACTGCCAGTGCCATCTTCTCAAACTCGACGAAGCTCTTGTACGTGTAGCCGCTCAGCTCGTAGTACTCCCACTTCTTGTCGACCTCCTGCTCCTTGCCGTCGATCATCTTCTTGATCTTCTTGGTCTCGTGGATCTTGTTGACGATGCGGCGCGCGCCGACGGCCTTTGCGTTGCCAAACTTAGTCGAGGCATGTCGCAGGATATCGTACATGGTTGTGACGTCGGGCGAGGGCGTGAGCTTCAGTGCGTCCTTGGAGACCAGGTTGCGGCGCGGTATCGTCTCGCCCGCAACCTGTGGTGCGCCGGCTGCTTCCACCGTGTAGGGCCCCTTCCGGGAGGCCTGCGCCTGGGGCGCGAGCTTCTTGAGATCCTGCGGCATGGCGGCGGCTGCAGGCAAGACGCTGTCGAGTGCTGGGCGGGTGTAGAGAAAGAGCAGAGCGTCGTCGCCAGCGGGAGGCAGCGGATAGCACGGGGTGAGGGTGAGGGTGAGGGTGAGGGTGAAGGTGCGGCTGGGAGAGGTCCGATGGATGTGGTCTTCACGCCCTCGCTCGCCAACAGTCGCCAAAGTGACGTCCAGGCCCGAGCTCCCTGCAATGACGGCACCGCCCCCCTCGAATTGGCGGGACTGGGGGACCGGGGCCGCTTCGCTGAGTGCTGATGCTCCACACCGTGACACGACTCGCGACTCGCGGCAGCCTGGCCTGCTTTCTGCTGGGTTGCGCGTGCGCACGTCTTCACCGCGCTGGCCTTTGATATTCGCCGCTCTGAGACGCGCCCACGCTGCCCACGACGCCGCGCCGCAGCTGAGCGCCGCGCATCCCAGAGCGCCGCGGCCAAGCAGCCACACGCCTGCATCCAAGCCGCAGTCGTCCTCCACCCCGACTGGGACGCTTCGCTTGCGCTGCATCACGAGCCGGCACTCTCCACACGCAGACAAAGAACCGAAGTCGCTCGGCAGCCGAGGCCGCCTCCGCCCTCCGCCACGATGCATCTTGCGGGCATGCTGGGGGAACCCGTGGTCGATGCTGAAGAAGGTGTGTGAACACCGAAGCGCTTGGTGGCCGTCGACGTATCGCAGTCGAGCTATGGCCTCGGTACAGCGCATGGCCTCGTGCACGCGATTCGCTCCACCACTCGTCGCCGCATCACTCTGGAGCATTACCCAGCATGCAGAGGCTCACCATCAACCCGTATGACCGCATGCTCATTCTCCCACAGAGGCATTCGTCGTCTTCTCGCAAGCTATTCCTTCTCAGTCGCTGGGCTTCATCGACTCCAAGGCATCCACCCTCGACATCAGCGTTGGTGGCCACGACTTGACGATACATCAGTCACACGGTCTCTTGACGTCTGACAGGAAGACAGGGACGACTGGTGCCGGTGAGTGCGCTTCTTTAGCCGTCTTTGTCGCCGTATACGCATGGACCCAAACCGTCGTCTCCCCACTCGTCTTGGCTTGGCTTGGGACAGACTTTGGAGCAAAACCATCACAACCCCCTTCCTTGCATCTGACGAGCTTGCGAGTAAATCATTCACCACATCCCAAACTAACACGTGTAGCTCACGAACAACCGCACATAACTAACCACCAAAGATAGTCGTCTGGAAAGTCACACCCCTCTTCGCCCGATGGGTCTCCTCGCCCGCCAACTTTCTCTTCACCTCCTCCCTCCTCACCTCGGCCTCGACCGTCCTTGAACTCGGCGCCGGCGTCTCCGGCATCGTTGCTCTCGCCCTTGGCCCCAAAGTATCCCACTACGCAGCAACAGACCAAGACTATGTCCTCAAACTCCTACGCCAAAACATCGCTGAGAACATCGAGGTTGTCTTTCCAAAGCAGAAGAAACACAATATCAAGCCCAAATCCAAAAGCTCCACCGTCGAAGAGGATAGGATATCTTGTTCGACACTAGATTGGGAAACTAACGCCGTGTCTAACATGCAACCCGTCGATCTCATCATCGCATGTGACTGCATCTACAACGAGTCCCTCATCGAACCCTTGAACTCGACCTGCGCGTCCATCTGCCACCTGCGACAAGACGCCACCAAGCCAACGATTTGTCTTATCGCACAGCAGTTGCGGAGTCCAGAGGTCTTCGAAGCATGGCTGAAGAGCTTCCAAGAGAAGTTCCATGTTTGGCAGATTCCTGACGCCTTGTTAAATGAGGGGCTGAGGGAGGGGAGTGGGTTTGTGGTGCACGTTGGTGTTGTGCGATGAGCATGGACTGGCTGGCAGGCTTTCTAAGAGTATGATGGATTTTAGCGTCGAACGAACAACATACCTAGTCACATCAGCCGTATATATCTTCTCATTGTTCGAGCGGTCAAGGAGCTGCGGGGAAGCCAGCCTGTGTCGCAACATTTTCCATGGTTCTCTGAAATTGGAGGTTACCATGCATACGTGGTCCATCCCATTCTTATATACACATCGTCTCCCTAGCTAGCAGTGTCATAATATCCCAAACCCTGCCCCAGCACCTCACATTGCTCCATCTCCCTCCACCCCTCACTCCTACTCTTCACATCCAATATTCTCACTGGCCGCTCATTCTTCCCAACCTCCTCCCAAGGTCCCGCCGCTTCAACGAACCTACTCGTATTTGTGAATCCCCTCGCATCCAAAAATGCCTTCTCCGGCACCGGGTTGCCCGTCCTCGCAAACGCACTCCACGTATCCACAATATACTGCTCAAACGGAACATCGTCCTGGTCCCGCGGTGGTCTCCCTTGGCGCACCGCGGTCCCGAAAACAGCGTACAATTCTCCAGCATGGCATTTGTAAAACGACTCATTCGGGTCGCCGAAGGGATGGCTGGGTGTGACGGGAGCTTCACACGCAGGTGGGTTGGGTGACCATTCCGCAATCTGGTACGCGCGATCGAACTCGTACGCATACACTTTCTCAAAGATTCCGTTCTTCGCTGCCGTATAAGCCGTGCTTTGACCTAGGCAGCGGAACATTGCATCTGTCGCCACTCGAGACGTTAGGTTGAAGATCGAGAGTGTGGTGTTGCAATTCGCTGGGATGGGGAAGGCGGTTGAGTTTAGAATAGCGGCGGTCGGGAAACCTTGCGATGATAGGACCGCTGAGATATTGGATGAAGTGGGGTACGAAGTGAATGGGGTTCCGTCGTCGCGTATGATTCCATTCAGAACTGAGACGTTCAGTTTGGGAGCGGAAGGACCAAGAGGGAGGGAGGACATGGGAAGGAAAGTGCCGTCGACAACTGGGAAGCTGGTAAGAGTTAGCGAGGGTAGGTCAAGGCTGTGTTTGCATGCTGTGCTCGCCAGATGACGTTCTAGACGTGATCAGGTCCTCGAAGTCTTCATGTTCTAACAATTCGACTGCATCCTTCCCCTCCCTTAGAAACTGACATGGAAATTGCACTTACGTTGCGAGTGTTCGTCCGGAGCCAACGAGCGAACGGGCATCGACTGCCCTCAAGCAAGCCGCCAGATCTTCAATTTCCGCTGCACACCCCGTCTCGTTCACGATAGCGTGGCTTCGGTTAGTGGCTTCGGCGATCGTCAGATACTGCGCGAAGGTGCCAGCGTATCCCATGCCCTGCGGTGTGCTCATCATAATTGCACCAGAGATTTTGTCCTGCGACAGGGGTGAAGCAAGCAGTGCTCTCACGGATGCTGATCCCGCACTTTGACCAAAAATGGTGATTCTGTCTTTGTCGCCGCCAAAGTCCTCAACATGGGCACGAAGCCAGGCTAAAGCCGTGTTCTGGTCTTGCAGTCCGTAGTTGCCAGTCAACATTGTGTTCTCTAAGGCGAGGAAGCCGAGGGTCGACAGCCTATAATTTATCGTGACAGCAACAACATCGCCTCGAGACGCTAAAGCACTGCCGTCGAACGTAGGATCGCTGCCAGTGCCTGATGCAAATCCCCCGCCGTGTATCCATACCATGACCGCCTTCTTCTTGCTGGACATGGACTTGCCATTATTTGGCAGATGTGGCGTCCAGATGTTTAAAGTGAGGCAGTCCTCACTGCATGCTGTGCACCCTGACTGGATGCAAGTCGGTCCATATTGCAAGGCGGTTGTATTGGACGCAGGTGGAAAGTAGGTGGAATGCTCGAAGCGGGCTGGGATGGAAGCATACTTGATGCCGAGGAAGCGGAAGGCGTGTTTGTCTCTGTGACCTGTAATGGTCGCGTTGTTAGTTGTGATCAAAACTTGCCGGATGGTGTCTGTTGCGGTGTTGGAGCAAAGCGCCGGCAATTCAGTGGAGCACTGGGGCGTCTCGTATTCGCCCCCTGTGGTTATTGCTCGACAGTGGTGGGTGGCATTGCCCTTGATCCAATACACGCCGACCTCTTCGGTATCCTTCCCACTGTCAAGGTAGCGCAGAAAGTCCAGGTCTTCGCCATAGCTGTCTGGATTCCAAAGTGTAGTTCCTAGTGCTGCGCATCGCGACGTTGCGGTCGAGTATTGGTATGGGGTACGAATGGCGATGGTCGCCGCTCTCCTAGTGGTAGCATTGCCATAGAGATCATTATGTGTGAAAATGGACAGATCAGAGCCAATGGACCGTGGACTGGCGGTAGAAGCAACGACAGACGAGAAGAGAGACAGAGAAAGGGAAGCGAGGCCAATGATAGTGGCCATGATGGAGTCTATGGGACGAACCAAACAATGCAGCGAACAGGCCGTCGTGGGACGATATATCCCAACAGCAACGAAATAATTAGCTACCGTGCGTGAATCCATAGTGCAGAGGGTGCTAGTCCGCGAAGTTCATTCGTGGGATATAGTGCGGCTCTACGAGTCTACGGGGAAATAGGTGAAGATGACAGGGCCAGGCATGTCGGTGCAAACGAACAGTATTCCGCTGTACTGTAAGTTTTGGCCCACTCGGGCGGGCCTCAAACGGAGCTGTGTCGAGCGCCGGTGGAGTGTCTAAGCACTGGTCAATAATGAAGAGCGAGCAACGCTGCGAACGCCGCTCAGGGCACGCGGCGGTCCAGTGCTAGCAGTCTCTCTGCACACAGTAGGCTCCAACGGTCTGGTCCCTAGCTGGGTTGACATTGCAATCAAGAGGAGGCAGTGCTCGCATGCGTGGAAGCAAGTGCACCGATATATGGGTTCACGGGTTGTTCTCGGGGACGGACAGGCCGTTGCGATGACGTGTGGCTTAATGCAGTGTTTCAGGAAAGCGCGACCCGCAGCGGGGGCAGGCGCGGCTCCTATCTTGTTGCCTCTGCGCCTGCCCAGTCATGGCCCCGCGCCTTCCGCCGCTGGTGCGCACCCACAACACACACACGCCCGCGACATGTCTGAGAGAGCAGCAGGCAGGGCTGAGGGCATTCCGGCACGCGCGTCTGTTTTCATCACAAAAAGCTGGGGCCACCGGTGATGCGACGAACCTGATCGGCGCCCAGCTCAATCTTACACGCCTGTTCCGCAAAGCGTCTAGCCCGACGGCACCGCACCGCGTCGCGCACGGCGATTGGTCGGCGCTGCTGCATGCTTCCAAGGGCCACCCGTGGACGCTGTTGCCATCGTCTCGTCACACTCAGCCCCCGAGTCTGCTGCATCTTTTATCTTCTCGCGATGCCGGCTGCTGTTGCTCATGCTGTAGACGACCCCGGCCGCCGCATTCCAGACACGATGCCACACAGCCACAGGGCCGCTGCCGTCGCGCGCGCCCGCTGTAGAGCCCGCCGCCCTAAGCCTGATCTGCCGCTCACTGTACTCTTTGTTACTAATTACAGGTAGCCTTCTCACGCTCCTTGCCCGAAGCTCCAAGTCGACATGGGCCCGTGCGCCACGCTAACAAGGCTAAACCGCATGCGCTCTCGCTGCTTGATTCCCTCCTCTTCGCACCTGGGCAGTTCTGCACCCTCTCATTGACTCTCCGCGACACCACGACACCCGCCGCGCGCTCCCCACATCTGCTAACAGCACAGCGCCCCGTTCCCGACGCTGCCGCCCTCGCCGCGCGCGCTGCTGCCTTTGTTGCCGTCTCCCGCCAGCCGTCCCGACCGCCGCCTCTGGCTCCTCCCTCTCTCGTCGCCTCCCTTTGCAGTGGGCGCACTGCCTGGACACGTCTGCCAGCGTGCTCAATACCCTTCTCTGATGTTACCGACGCATCATCGCCTGCCCAGTGACGTTGTAGTGCCTCTCCGACACGCTGCGACACTCTCCTCCACGTGTGCACCCGCTGCTGCCGCACACGAAAGCCGCTTTTTCTCCGCCACAGCTCCTGCGTAACGAGCCTGCTCGAGCCCAATCAGCGCCTGTCGATTGGCAGCCGTCGTTAGATCCGTTGGCGTTCTCGCTGCCAGTCGTGCTTGGGTCGTTGTCGCGTTGGGCGTCATGCGATCCAAAGCACCTCGAGCCTGAGCCACCCACAATACCATCCCACCACTCTCTCCTTCAGCGTGTTTGCCAGATTATGACAGACGTCTCGTCGGTCAAGGCGCACGCTGAACCTCAGCCAGCTCCTCTCGCCCTCTACGACGGTCCCCCTCCACCGACCTACTCCATCGGCTCTCCCACGCTAGACGGCACTGTCGAGGAAGAAGAATCGTCGACAATCAAGTGCATCTGCGGCTTCTCGGACGACGATGGGAACACCGTTCTGTGCGAGAAGTGCGACACCTGGCAGCACATCGTGTGCTACTACGAGTCTGCTCACCACGTCCCGGACGTGCACGAGTGTACCGACTGCGCGCCACGTCCTGTCGACTCAAAGGGCGCCACCGATAAGCAGCGCCAACGTAGGGAGATACCCAGCATTGGCGACCGAAAAGGCAGACCAAAGACTACCGCAAAGAACCCCAAGAAGCGGACAAAAGACACACCTGGCCCAGTCCTGTCAAATGGTTGGCCGGTTCCGAGCGAACTCCACTACAACCCCGAACGCAAGAGTGGAAGCCCTCGCGACCAACCTCCGCCGAACAAACGCCCCAAGACCAGTCATCGCACGTCTGGCTCCATAAGCCAGCCACCTGCTCTAGTTCCAGGACCGCGCAAGAGAGGTGGATCAGTCATGCTCAACGGGCATAGCCCTGTGAAGTCTCCCACAAATCCAGACGGTCCAATCGAAGAGTTCTCAGCCGAATTCATGAACCTTTATGGCCAGAGCAAGCCACCGTCGCCCGACTCAAACTCATACACAAGCATCGGCGTGGCCAACGACATTTCCACGTGGCTCACTGATCCAGAAGCTCTTGCCGAAGCCAGCGGTGGGAAGAAGCCACAAGATCTCTTCTCGCGCATAGACCAACCAATACACGAACTGGTCGCGCCCAACATTGCCAAGCAGATCGTGATTGAGTCCGGGATAACTGCACACGGCATGCATCCACAATGGCAGTTCATCATTGCACAAGAAATTGTCCCTGATGGTGGGTATATTGGCGAGCTAAAAGGTCTTGTGGGACGGAAAGAAGACTACTTCTCTGATCCTACCAATCGATGGGACCTCCTGCGACACCCTGAGCCCTTCGTTTTCTTCCACCCTCATCTTCCCATCTATATCGACGTTCGTCGAGAAGGTAACATCTTGCGCTATGCACGGCGAAGCTGCGTCCCAAACATGCTCATAAAGATATTCATCGAGTCAAGCAACGAGTTCCACTTCTGCTTTCTCGCTTCTCGACAAATCGACCCCGGGGAGGAACTGACAGTCGGATGGGATCTCGACTCCGAGGTCTTGAAGCAACTGGCCAAGGTCGTCACCAATGGTGCTAAAGACGGCTTTAGGAAAATACAACCGTGGGCATCTTGTGTTTTAGCCAACTTTGGTGGCTGCGCTTGCGACACGTCGACCGGTCACGAATGTTTGCTTGAGCGCGCACGCCGCAACACTATTGCAGAGCCGCCAAAGAGCAAAGGCAGGAAAACAAAGAAGTCGCAGGCATCGCCACTTAGCACAGGCCGTGCCACAAATAGTCGCGCAGGCAGTGAGATCTTAAATCCCGATGGTGGCGAAGATGATCATATGGATACCAGATCTACCACAGGATCGCACAAATCCAGTAGTCGAGACCACACCCCGGCAACACACTTCTCTGTGGATGGCGACCTGAAGATGTCGGAACGCGAAAAGCGAAAGATCGAGCAGCAGGAAAAGCTCTTCAATCGGATGGACCTAGACGCGAATCACAAGACCAAGAAGGGCAAGCGGAACAGCGCTGGGTCGTCACTCAACACCCCCAGCCTTTCGTCTTCGGTAAGTAGCATCTCTCGATTGTCGTTGCGCAAAACTGACGCAAGCACGCAGAAACGTCTCGGGCATGCCGAACCGTCTCCTTCGGCACGTCACCGCGAACACAGCCATGGTGTAGCCCGCAAGACATCTGGCAGCTCAACGAAAACCAACGGCCGGAGTGCCCCAAAACCTAAACCCGTCTACGTAACAGCCTCGACACAAACAGAAAATGATAACGCCCCTGCAACTCAGGCCTGTGCCAAGTCACGGCATATGAAACCTCCGTTGTCGTTCAAGCGCAAGCTGCTCCAACAGGCCCAGGAAGACAAGTTGCAACGGGAGCGCCTCCGGTCCACGTCGGTGAAGATGGAGGCCAGGTCACCGACTCTCAAGGATGTATCTTCAAGCAAGCCATCCCCACTCCCTCCCTCTCCACCACTCGACGAACCTTCCGCGATGGACTTGTCCACAGGACCTGCCGCTGATGTCAAACCTCGAGAACCTACTCCGGCCAAGGACCTGACGCTGTCACCAACTATGGTTATCAAGATGGACGATGCTGATATCACAACACCAAAGGCTACAGAGCCAAAAGAAGAAGAGATGCCTGATGCACCTGCACCTGACCAATCGCCAGAAGCCTCACACCCTCCAATCCAACCTCCCGCACCACCGTGGCCCGCGGCAACTTCCACTGCAGATGCACCTGTAAAGTCTACTGATCTCCATGTCGACATGCCTGTGAAGCCTGATCTGGCTTCCTCCACCGGGATCAACCCAATGGTCACCCCTGGGTCCATCTCGAGCGTCCTCACAGGGAGTGCCATTGCACAATCGCCTGGCAGCGTCACGATTGGGTCACCTCTCCCTCCAGCCGTCAACAACGCCGTTAATCCTACTCCCGCCCGCAAGAAGCTAAGTCTGAGTGATTATACAAGCAGACGAGCGAAGCTGGCACAGACCCATTCCACTGGCACCAATTCAACACCGTCGCTGGCACAATCGCATTCAACCAGCTCACCAACGCTGTCAACGGCTAGCTTGCCGAACACAAATTCGCCGCCTAGGAAGAGCGTGGAACCAACACTACCTCCTCTCGCTGAGGAGCAGACTCTGATTGAACCAACAGCAGAGGCGATCGCCGCCACCACTTCTACTTCAACATGAGCGACACGATTCACGATACCCCGCTCCTTTATGGCGTTTAGCCTAGGCCACACAAGCGGACCGCAGGCCGTCCGCTTCATTCTCTTCTTCTTGTTTGGAAATGTACAACATGTAATTGCGTCAAGCGACAATGTCTCGTCCTTTTTCCTTCTGACTTCTATCGTCTATTTCCCGACCACTTGGTCGTCACGTTACGAACCACTTTTGATGACGGAGAAAAACTCAAAAGCGGGGTTCACTTTGTACCTGGAACGGTATGGGTAGGGAATCAGGGGCGTTAGTGGCTGCTCTAACGAGCGTCATTTTTCTTATTGCTCCGATGGAATGGGATGGAGAAGGCAGCACGTTGGCGCCCTGAGGTCTACTGCAGACGTTGTTGGAGAAGTCAAGATGAAATGAGAATCAAACAAAAAATTCTTACATCTAAACAATGTGCCAACTCGCAACTGCTTAACATTGAACTAGTTACACAACGAGATGCGCTATGAACTGTGGCAAGACTTGGGATGTCAAGAAGAGTGATGAGGTCAGCGAACAAACAGCAACGCACACGTGAGGAACTGAACGAAGCGAAGCGCAAGGCTACGACCGCGGTTCTAATACTAGGCCGCATTTTATATAAACAAGCCTCTACGCTACCCTCCCAGTTCCACGCGTAATGGCATGCCAGATGTCCAAACATCTAGCGATGTCAAACATACACAAGAAACGAGATTCAAATCATCATCCCTTCCTTCCCTTCAGGCTGCACCTCTTCCCACCTCGCCCTTTCTCCCGTCCTACCCCTTCCCGTCTCTCCCTCCATCTCCACAGGCCCCTGTTTCCTATTGACATGCCACCCATAGGGCGGCGCCGGCCCCATTGCATCCCGCTGTTGGCCGTACGGTCCGAGAATAGGTTTCTGCCCTGGAGGTGTAGGGGACGGGGTGGATAGGAAAGGTGGGGAGTGTGTGCGATGGTGGTGTGGGAGAATTCGAGGGAAATACGATTGCGTGTCGGAATACAGATAGGAATGGGAAGGTGACATTGCGTCGATGCCAAGTGGGTTGGCGAGATCTGAATAACCTTGTCGATGCGTTGGTGTTGCGAATGCAGGATGGGCCTGTGGTGGTGGTGAGGTTGACATGTACTTCCGCTCTGATGCTGTGTCGAGATGTGGTTGTGGGGAGAAGTAACTCGGCGCTGGTGTCCCATAGCCGAGCTGGTCCGGCGAAGTTGGCGAGACCGTAGAATTCGCAATACGATTCGGCGCGTAGTGTTGGTATATCCCCAGTCCCCCAGGTCCAGATGGTGGGGGCGGAGGTTGTGTTTGCAGCATGTTTGTAGCACTGGCGGAAGGGCTGATGCGTCTCGTCACGCTGCTTTCTTTCCGCTTGACTTCGTCTTTTAACGTCTTTGTTCTGCCCCAGAAGAAGAAGAGCAGAGCTCCTAGTACTAGGCCGCCGATTGCGCCGACAACGATGCCGCCGATTGCGCCAGCACTTAAGCCTTTCTTTCCTGTGTCGCTTGGACTCGTTATGCCCGAGGATGTCGCTGGGTTGGTGGAAGGCAGAGGCGATTCTGCAGGGAATGGCTCACCGGGATTGAGCATATATGCAGAGTCCATAGCGAACCCACGCTGCTTATCGATACTGACGCTCGCATTTGAATTGATGACGCCCACCATCCCGTATGTAATGCAAGAGCCGGGCGCGGAGCAGTAGAAAAAGATCGGATCGGTGTCGTTGATGCGAAGGGAGTATTTGGGAGGCTGGTGGAGTGGTACGTGAGCCACGATGCATCCTAATAGGGGAGTAGAGCATGGAGTGAAGGAGAGGAGGAGTGACTTACGTTATCGAGGACTTTATCGACGGGATTGAAACCACTGAAGAAACCGACTTTTTTGGACCCAGTCTTCTCGTAAGGAACGCATGGAAATCCGTATTCGGCGCGGACAACGCTGTGATTCACAGGATAAAAGGAAAACTCGACCGTCTGTTGAAAGGTTAGCATCTCCTGTAGTGAAAAGAGTAAGAGGATATGTCAGGTGCACATACATCGCCAATTGCGGCCTCTGTGACATCGGGCCTGAATTTGTGATCTGCCAAACCGACTTCGACAGTGTGTGTTCGCGCTGGTACAGAGGAGATTGAGGTCGACTGTGTCGGCGTCGTCGATGGATCCGGGTTCCTTGCTTGTGCTGTAGCCGTTGCGTCATGGCTGGAAGCGCCATCTTGTGCCACACATGCCGGGACAAAATGTATCGAGAAGTAAAGAAAGAGTACTTGAAACCATGTCAATGGCCTTAAGCCGATGGCAAACATATTGAGAACGTGTACTACGACTGCTTGCTCGTTAAGTGAACGACAGTGATGTGTGTTATCCAATATACTCGATGAGTCAAAACAGAAGAAGAGGAAGATATCGAGTGGAAAGCACAAGGCGATCAACCCTGTCAGTGGCGATGCAACAAGAGGCCACTCGAGCAGTCGATTAAAGGACGCAACATCTGAAACAGGTACCAGCCATGCATATCTCTTGTGCAGCGCGGCTATGGCGTAAGCTGGCTATTTCTATTGGTCGTAAGTCAGAGGAATCACAACCCCAAGCGAGGCGGAACAAGAAAGTGAAAGCCCAAAGTGACTTCATGTGGACTTTGTGACAAAGAATGTACAAAGAAGGTGAAACGCTCCACGGTGCCACTGCAACGGTTACAAGCGTCGTCTTGGTATAGTTCTGCTGATCAGAGTATGTAATCAGCTTTCACACTTTCGCAAATTGAAGACTGTCTAAGCATCGAGGAGATGACGGACATTAGAGGCTGCAGGTGTGATCTGCGGCGAAGCTAGCCAAGCCGAACCGCTTCAGAAATCCGTAGGGACGGCATGGTTATTAAGCGAGCCGACCACAACCAATCACTATGAACAAACATTTTGAAGCGCCTTACCTGCAGCAACTTCGTTCGTATCCGTCTTTAAATATCAAACATTATATCCGGAACTTCCTTCTATCTTGCTGAAACGCGTAGCATACGTGAAAAGAAGGTGAAAAGCTCCATGTAAGTTTGAAAATGTTTGGATGTTTTTGTTCTACTATTTGAAGAAGCTGACAGTGAAAGAGGGAAGATTGTCCATTAAGGCGTACCATCGTCCTCGTGAGCGCAGATCTGAGATTCGCATGGTGTCATTCGCGATTGCATACGCGTAAAAGCCCTAGCCTTTGCTGTTTTGTCCAACAGTGGATTGGTCCTTCATCCTATGTAGGTTGTTGGGCCCTTGGAAATTCGTCTCCCAAATTTACTCTGTCAGAGCCGGAACTTTTATGATTCATTGCTGCGTGTGAAATCGTGTATTTTTCATGTTCAAGTCGTCTTGAACGAGGGTCAGCGAAGGCCAGGATCACCGAAGCCGAAAGGGTCATTGCTTGATGAGCTGTTGGATCCAGACCCAGAACCATAGCCGGACGGTGCTGCAGATGTTTTGCCAAACTGATCGGGCGCAGGCAGAGGGGTCCAGATCGGGAGGCCCTCTGGTGGTTGGGACTCACCCTGGGGAGTACCTCGAGCATAGTCTGCGAGGCTTCCATTGATACCAGTAAGCGCCCATGCGAACACGGCAACATCGCGAATGGTTTGCATGAACGCGTTCTGGAATTGTATCGAGGGAGCTGCCTGTTGCATCATGTATGGATGTTGGGCACCAAGTGGGTATGGCGGATACTGCGGCGGTGGAGGATGGAAGAGTGGCTGCGCTGCCCAGGGTGCCGCGTAAATACCGTTGTACTGTGCCTGTGCCGGCTGGGCGACAGGGAGTGCGCCGGGAAGGAGTGGTCGTGCACGACGAAGACAAACCACAAGGCCATCCGAAGTGCATGAGATGACAGCCTCCAGCTCGATTGGCTCGTCCGGGGAGTCGGAGCGCGGCGAGCCTATAAGCGATGATGCGGATGATCCGTTCGACGCATAGCCCCCGAAGATGGCACGACGAGAATCGTCTCCAGACTCGGCGCGTTCGCCCATTGGACGATCTTCACTGTTCCGCTGACCTTGGGATGGACGTGATAGGCTTCTTGAGTTTGAAGTCGTTCCACTTGAGGACGGCTCGTTGGCATCCACATCGCCGTCTGATTCATCCTCAGAGCTTGTGATGTCGGTCATAATATCGTCCTCACTCTGCGAAGTCATGGCGTCATCAGCAACATGCGTGCGGGGATCGCGAAAGAAGAAACGCATGTAAGCGATGGAGTCGTTGCCCTTGGCTGATTCGAGACAACGCACAGCATCGCTCAAGCAATTGTTGGCTATACAGTAGTAGAAGCTCTCGCCTTTCAATGCCTCTCCGGAGATGCCGATGATCTGTTCGATACCACTTGTGGCGTACATGACAGTCAATGTTCGAGTGAATCGGTTTAGGAACAGTGCGGCTCGCGGCTCATGTGTCTGCTGTTCG
>TARA_R110002003_G_scaffold37_19_pt1 | contig 21075 bp, 29 predicted proteins | sample TARA_R110002003 | Tara Oceans TARA_R110002003 (sample SAMEA4396441) | marine metagenome | biome: Westerlies Biome; feature: [SRF] surface water layer (ENVO:00010504); material: water (ENVO:00002006), including particulate matter (ENVO:01000060) such as... | depth 5 m
TCGGGCTACATGTTGTTGTGTTTACAAATATCGCCAAGCCACATGATGTTCTTGAGGAGAAGGAGCTACAGACGTGTGCAAGTTCCACACTCGAGGCATGCGACTTCCTTACACAAAGCGGGGAACACGCGGCTAAACTTTCCAGACTTCACAGCATTGCGTCATCTCTCATCTTCTACCATCAAGTCCGTCGGCGTCTTGTATCTGTGTGTACATCCCATCTCATTCAGCATGACGGATATGGCAAGTGACGCACCTCTCCGCGGCCAGGTCGCGCTCATCACGGGAGCGACAGGCGGTATCGGCAAAGCTACCGCACGTCTACTTGCCAGTCTCGGCTGCTCAGTTGGAATCCATTACAACAGCGACGAGGCGTCCGCTACGGACATTGAGCATGATCTTACCGAGACTTTCGGCAAGAGGTTTGGAAGCAGTTTCCTAATCCAGGGTGCGGATCTTGGAGACTACGATGAAGTATGTTGACTCCGAACTTCCTCCTGATCTTGGATGCCGTCCGCGCTACGGAGCCTCTTGAGTCGAGTTATCAGAAACATAGCTCATAAGTCTAGGTTCGCACGCTTCACTCCAATGTCGTAAGTAAGCTCGGCCCACCCACGATACTCATCAACAATGCCGGTTCCACCGGTGGCCATTCCGGCGTGAAGTCCGTCACTGATGTGTCGATTGACGACTTTGAGAAGGCTTGGCGCATTAATTGTGGTTCTGCGTACTTGCTCACGCAGTTGTGCATTCCGGATATGGAGAGGCAGGGATGGGGGAGGGTGATCTTTGTGAGCAGTGTGGCAGGTATCACGGGTGGAATCATCGGACCGCATTATGCGTAAGTCGAAGTCGAGCTTGATGATAGCAAACGACGTATAATCCAGAGCCATGTTTTCTGACTAGATTCATCAGATCTGCCAAGTCCGCTCTCCACGGCATGGTCCACTGGCTCGCCAATGCATACGCGAAGAAAGGCATCACGGTGAATGGCATCGCGCCTGCTCTCATCGAAGAGACCAAGATGCTCCCAGGAAGTAGTGAGGAGCTTTCCAAGAGTAAGTGCACATGGGGTTGCTTGATCACAAGCGCGCGTGACATACTCTTGGTCAGTGACAAGCTAACAACCATCAGAAATCCCCATCGGCCGACTTGGCAAACCGGACGAGATTGCTGAGACGATTCGCTGGATGATCAACACGGGTTATGTCACGAACAAGGTCATTGCGGTTGATGGTGGCATGTTTCCGCAGTAGTAGAGTGCACTGCAGGCCAGCCAGAGATGCCCATCACGAGAGCAGCGTACAAAACAAGCTCTCGTGTCTAAACTTAGATGCAGAGTGAATGGCTCTGTCACGAAAGCGAGATCATGGAATATCAGCGCAATTCCCATCGTCGTTGCGGTGCCATAGAAGGCGTCTAGGACCGACAAGCACAGGACTGAAATCTTCAAGGCTAGACGAATGAGGATTGTCACCAGAAGAAGCATGAGCTCTTGCATCACACTACTCCAAGAAATGACAGCTATCTTCGCAAATATCCAGCAATCAACTTATGCACTATCCCAGAATTCGTCAAGTGTCAACCAGTACCGCAGTGCTTGACAAACCCGGAACCCACGAGACAAGCACACGCCATGAAGCAGCAAACAAACTCTGCACCGCCGTATATTACAGCCACCTTTGGCACATCTTCTTTTACTCCGGCTCACACTAGAAGTAACCCTTCCAACTAACGCCGCTGTTCCGATGCCTCCCAAAGCAGCACTAGAATCCACTTCCAAGCGTGCGTACCACACCCCCAACCCCACCACCGCCACGCCCACAGGCTCTGCCCACATCGCTTTACAACCCACCTCTAATCCCCCTCCGACTACTGCTCCCGTCCCCTCGACCCCAGCCAAAATAACAGATTGGCACGTCAAACCCATGCGTCAGGATACGCCGCATCCGAAGCCGCGTGACGGTGTGCAGAAGGCGGAGGTAGAGGATGACAAGGCGTGGGTAGAGGATAACGAGGTGTGGGGTGAGCAGGAATCGGTGGAGAAAATAGCGGAGGAGTGGGAGAAGGAGAGGCAGAGGGAGAGGCAGAGGGAGAGGGAAGAGAGGGAGATGGAGAGGGAGAGGGAGAGGGAGGAGAGGGAGAGGACTGAGGGGGTGTAGAAATAGAGATAGAGGTGGAGAGGGGAGGGGGTGGGCTGGGCTGGGCTGGTTTGACGATGAGGTGATGTAGGGAAGTTAGGTGATTGGAGGAAGAGTGGGAAGATTGAGTGGATTGGAGGAGAAGGAGATTGTATGGTGATGTCAGTCGCATTGGAGGGGTGGAGCAAACGTATCCATGGAGTTTCTGTCTTGTTGTTTTCGCTTCTCGCGTTCGTCTAGAAGTACGGAGTACTTGTTGCTGCATGATACAAATCAGCGTGGCGTGTGCGAATATCGCCCCAATCGTATCGCTGGCCGCAGGCGCAGTGAGTCCTAGATCTACTATAATGTCACGTCAGCGATGTGCGAGTCCGTGTGCGTGCTGCGTGCTGTGTTTTGCGGTGGACACATCACACTACAACGAGGTCATCAGGAGCCATGCCTCCGCCATCCACAGATACGTTCCGCATCGACGAAGAAGTACCAACGCTCCCCGTCCGTCTGCCGCTAGTAGAAACCACCAACACACTGCTCCCCGCCTCCACTGCATCCCCTTCCCCCTTCCATACACTCCCCATCACGTACCCATCCTATCCAGCACCCACTCCACCAAATCCTCCCAGCCATCCCACTCCTCCGCCCTTGCTCTAACCAGTCTTTGGTGCATCTCGAGCAACTTCTCCCTGCGCTCGTGTCGGGCCATCCCCTCAGCGAGTAACTCCCTGTTGCACTTGTCCAGCGCAATGCGGTCTTTGAAGTATGTGTGTTTTAGCATAGCGCTGAGGGAACGGGTGGGATTTTTGGACGAGGATGAGGGTTGTGAGGGGTCGTTTGGGGTCGGGGTGGATGAGGACATGCTGCGTTTGGGGGATTGTGGAAGTGCTGGGAGAGGTTGAGGAGATGGCGAGGATATATCAGTGTATGTGAAGGGTTTGCTATGTGTCATGTGCTAGGAGCAGGTGAAGGAGCTGGAAGGGGCGCATGGATGTTGGAAGGTTAGGGAATGACCTGTTGTTTGCTGTTTTGCATTGGGATAGTAAAATAGACAGCATGAAATGTTTGGAAAGGAAGATAAACTATTACAGTCTGATAGATGAGGAAGGTTTAGATGCGTTAGGTGACCTTGCACTTTATGAGCAGCGCTGTTGTACGGTGTTTTCGTATCTCGGCCAAAGGTTATGTAGAAGACTTTCTCGCATTTCTGCTTGATCGTGCTTGCTGCATACATTGCATGCACGCATGCGTTCAAAGGTGCTTCTCCAAATCTATGAAGCACTTCAGCAATCGCTGACAGCAAGACGCTGTTTTCCGTTGGGTGCGTCAGGTTGGTGTAAAACGTTCGGAACAGGTCACAGCGACATACTAGCTGGTACCAAAAGACTCCAGGAAGGTGTAGTACAACTGACGGGAACGAAGACAACAGAAACAAGTCTACTGCAGCTGAGGTTATTACCTTATCGTCTCTGCAGGCGGAGCATGAGAGTCTCTTGCTGGCAGAGTTTGGTGGTTGGCATGGCAGTTCTGAGGAGATAATGAAAGGGCCTAGTTTCTGAACGTGACTGCCTGCACGCTTGGCAACATCGCGGGAATAATCACACGCAGCTCTCTGTGATGCGAACTGTTGAGGCAGTCGATCGTCTAGCTCTTACCTCGCGAACGCCGGTTATCTAAAACAGCATGTACCTCGAATAAGCGATCTGCAGCGCCATGAGTCGTGGATCACCCTACACAAGCGAACCGCCGCGTTCCAGCCGACGAGAGTTCGACCCTAGCTCTTCCAAGTCCCCGTTGGGCCTTCGTCAGCGGCCTTTCCACAGGGGTCTTCTTTGTCTGACCTCACGCCAGCATATCGCTCCCGCAGCGCCCACATTGACTACCAGTCACCTGATAGCGGCTAAGCCAGTCGCTTCTGTTTCGCCACCGAAGCGAAGCGCTGTGACTGTGCGGAAGCCATTGTGGTGTCGCGAGAGGTTGAAGTATCGGACGTTGTGAAGTGAAGGTTAAACTTTGCGGTGGCTGCAACGCTTCCCCGCCATGGCGCATTGCAGGCTAACGGTCCGACCTGATGGGTGGACGATCTATGCGTAAACTCCGAGCTGGCCTTGCTGCTCTTGGCTGCGATGCATATCTGCCTATTCTGACCGACGATGGAGCGACTCCTTGACGATTGGATGAGGAATCCCATCCGAGGGGGCCCAGATCATCAACTGCTCACTCACCATTTGCGACTGTCTTTTGAGCCTCAGCGCTGATGGTGTTGAGTTGAGACATGTCGTTGCGGTTGTCCGCGGTTAGCTTGTCGTGTCTGAAAAGTGGGTCTAAAATGTGGAGAAGTTCAAGCTAAGCGTGATAGCCTGGCTGCAATTGCCCAATGGGCCTGACCGGATCGTGCTCCCGCCACATAGCGGTGCAAAGAGTTCCCAGCGTTCATCACCGGTAACCGCTTGCAGGGCCCCATGCATGCGATGATGTACGCTAGTTTGATCGCGTGAGGGCGAAGTACTAATGTTACTAGCTTACACTGATGACGTGATCTGGAGGTTCTGTACGAGGAGGTGGACGACGAAGAAAGGTTTTAGAACTGCGATTGGTGCGTGTGGAAAGGTCTTTAATGGCGAATGACGAGCTCGTTGTAGGATATCCTTGGCCCCAGAACATGGTCCTTCTTGGGCTGACCATGGCGAGGGGAATAGATTCCACGAGAGCCATCCCTGGACGAACACGAGCATGGAATTCTCGATGGTAGACAAGAGCAGAGCCATTTGTGTTGCTTGCTGGAACCGAAGCGTTTGATAGAAATTGACTTGTGCGTCCCGGAATACATGGACGGCCACCTGCTTCGAGGCGTACCACAACTTGGAGACTGGTATTTGTTGTCACACCTGGGTGAAGTGTCTGGATTCGTGCAGAGACACGCACTTCCGTAGATGAGAATGGTGTCAGGCGCACATAAAATGTTACAGCGCTAATTCCCTGGCTCAGACACATCGCAAACCAGGACGAGGTGGTGGTCGTTGCTCGGGACAGATTGAGATCATGCCCAATGTACGGATTGCGGTTACTTGACCCACTGTCCCTGTCTCTTGATGCCGGTGTGATGTCGAAGCGGTGGTGAAAGGATAGAAACAGTTCGGATGGTTCCATGTAGCGAGCCATCTGCCTGCTGGTTCATCGTCGAAGCCTGCAACAAGGTTGCGTGATAAGGCGAGTCACGGTGACTCGAGGCCTAGTGCATGTGTGATAGCGGTCTGGTCCCTTCCGGATTGAGAACCAAACTACACTTCAGAACAAAGAAAGTATGCCAATGAGCGTGCGCGTGTCAGAAGGCTGGCGAATCAGGCTCTAGCCATGGTTATACCCAGGAATCGACTTTTGGCAGCCTGAGATGCTGCAAGAGTAATGGCTAGCATCGGTACACAAGCTCGGCTGTGGTGACGTGAGGTTGGCTGTGCATGCTTTTCCTGGAGGAAATGTCCACGTGGCGGTCGTGTCGAAAACATGCTGTTAATCCAGGGAATGGGGCTGATTGTGGCCGACGTGTATGGTGCACGCTTTCATGGATGGAAGTGTAGAGGGGAGGACTGGAGATAAGACTGCGAGATAGGAAGATTGCGCCATAGCCTGTTTATGGGATGAGCGAATGGCAGCGCTGCGAGTAAATCACTATGCGGCTCTTTCCAAGACGTGCTTCTTCCAAGTTGACAGTGAAGTTGTTTTTGGGAGTGCGCATACCGCTCGGCATCCCGAGTGCAGCACATTCCGATGATTGGCTGCGCGACCCGCTATTGCGTCTGCTGCCTGATCTAAATGCTGACTCCCAAAGTCACAGGCTGCTCACTGTTGTCTGACCCTGGTTGCAAGAAAGATAGCACGATTAGACTCAAGCCTGCTGCAGCCCGCCCTGCATCCGGAGTTTGCCAGCCTCTCACCATCGACCAGATGGGCAGTGTAGATGCGACGAGCACTGGACGGGAGCGATGGCTGCAGCGATGGAGGTCGAACAGCTGTTCCCTGGATCGCGCATCGAACTGGGGCAAGACTGTCCGCTTGGGACTGTAAAGTAGCTTGGATATGATCCTGACGCCAGGCCCACAGTGCTGATTCGCTGCACGGCCGGTACTTAGCACCAAGTGACCGGGATTCGAGGACTCGGTCGCAATTTGGGCCGCTGTTCGAAAGCCACACAGCGGTGCGCTAGTAGCCATGGTCAAGGCTGTGGGTTCGGAGAGCGGCCGACACGCTTGTGAAAGACATTTATTGACTGAGCTCCAAATGCCGCAAGCGCAATAGCCTGAAGCTCCGCGTCTGGCTGCATGCGCGCGGCCTCTCAGGGGTCTCCCTCTATCATCTCGAGAGCGCGACTGGGGTCGCAGTCGACGGGGGACGACGAGCGGCGGCACTGAGGTTCACGTCGAAGCGCGAAGGTACCCGTGTCTCGCGACGGCTGCGCGCTGCGGCACCCAGACTGCAGAGGGGCTTGAGCATCCCACGCTCTGCGACTGTGTGGTGGGCGCCTCAGCAGTCATAGCGAGGCCAGGCCTGCCAATGGGGATGCGGGCCACCACGGTCTTAGATCGCCGGGGAAGCGTTGGCGGCAGCAGAAGGTCCCAGCTCGCGTCCCTATACCTGGCGCTGATATGGCCGAGTGCTGAGCGTGTCGCAGAGAGAGTGCCCAGGTGGTGAGAGGCAGCGGTGTTGCCGCAAGAGCGCACACAATCTCAATCGCGCGCAGAGGAAGGCACGCATCGCAGACAGCAGGAGCGACTCGCCTGCCCGCGCCCGCCTGCGCAGCACCCGCAGCGGACCTCGAAAGCGCCATATGAAGCACGCTTGTGGTGCCGTCGAGCGCGGTACCTGTGCGAGTATCCGGGTCGCACAGGCAAATTAGCTCCTCAGGGCTGTGGTTCACTGGTTCCCCTCCCACGGTGGTCGCAGTCGTTAAGCGTGTCCGCGTCAGAGCGCACCCAGCTCCCCCCAGCGCGGCCTTCCTGGCTATCACTTTAGTAGCACCCGTCCCCAAGTCCAACAGCGCGCATCCCCTCCACACCCTCTTCGCCCTCCACGTCTGTCCACCGCTCCGTGCCGCTCCTCCACGCCCAACTGCCATCCTGCTGCCGTGTCGCTCGCTGCGCGCTCCTACGAGCCAGATCTGACGACACTCGCCGTGCGGCCCTGGTGCCACCCCCGCCTCTGATTCGCTCAGCGCAATCCGACTACGGGCGATCCGAGCGTCGTAACTCGAGTCCAGCGCCCAAAAGCCCCTCCGTCAGCTCCCATCATTGGTCTCCACGCCCGTTTTCACTTCCAAAAAATCTCCCAATTACCACTGCAGCCGTCGCGGCATGCGCATTCCTTGACGACCCGACAGCCCTCTAGTGCGCGACAGCAAGCATCCATTTCCCACCGCCGCGTCCTGGCCCCATATCAGGTCCAGCCCACTGCCCCCGTCGCAGCGCTCGCCTTGTCGCGGATCCCGTTGCTCGCTCCCACACGCCCGCACCTGTAATCAGTACGCACCCGGACGCCGCATTTCCCATCCGGCGCCTGCGCGCAGCCTGCAGCCTGTCGAGAACCCATCACTTCCCGTCTGACCGTGCAGCGCGCCAATCGGCCACTTTTTCGCCTGCGATTGCGACCTGCGACTTGCGCCCGCCAAAAGTTGACTTGGGCATAACCACGTTTCGAAGCTGTTTGACACCCACGCACCATCGCCTCGACGCCGCACTCGACACTGCTGGACCCGGAACCTGACGCATCTGGCTTGCAGTCTGACCGTCGCACTCGCTCGCCTTTCCCGTCCCGACTCGCCTCGGCCGCCGTTCTTTGTCTCCAACACGGCGCCGCAATACCGTCACCACAAAGGAAGAAATGGCCGGTGGGCCTAGTCCGAGCAGCACGAGCCCGTCGAACCTCTCCAACAGCCCGTTCCTGCACGGCTCTCTCAGCAGCTCCACCTCGTCGTCGCCGCCCAAGCCCTTCTCCTCGCAGCACACCATGACCGCAGACGTCTTCTCTGCGTCGCATTCCTACGGCATGTCGGGCGCATTCGGAGAGCGCAGGCCCATGGACAAGAACGGCCTTTCTATGCTCTCATCTCTCAGCGACGCCGAAAACGGCACCGACTCCAAGGGCCGCCACACCATCTTTCTGCGCAAGCTGCCTAGCAACAGCGATCGCGAGGCTGTGCGCAACATTCTGCTCTTTGCCAAAGATCTCGTCGATTGCGAGATGATCCATCAGTCCCGGTTCAATGACGACAAAGGCTTCGCCGCAGCCGTGGCCCATTTCCAGACATACGAAGGCGCAAAGGAGGCGCGTGATCTGCTCAACGGAAAGCGCAATGCTACGAACGATGCGACTCTGATTGTGGACTTAGTGCAGGACTCCCAGCCAGGAGCCATCGGATCGCGGCGCAACACAGTCGACAGCGCATCTACGCGACAGGGATCCATCGCGACTGGGATCGCCGGCGCTACTACCAATGGTCGACAATCGTCGCGATACAATGGGACCTTCCAAAATATGGAGAAAATGTCCCCACCAAACGGAACCCCAGGGCTTGGCAACGGGGAATTCCCCGTATCCAACCTCTTTTCGCCAACGTCACCTGTCAACACCTCGTTCACCAGCCGCAACCTCGGCAAATCTGTGATCAACGACGAGGCTGACGATGATGATGGTTTGCTGAATGATCCCCTCGGCTATGCGACTGGTGGACCTCCTGCGCAATCCAGCATTCAGCGCCGAGCAACGAATCCTAACCCGTCCATACCCGTGTCACGCTTCGCATCTTTGTCGTTGAACACCAATGGCGTCAACGGCATGAGCTCCCCTCCGCTGCAGAACTATGCCTCTCCACGATCTGCAGCCAACATGCAGTCACCTGGTAATCTGTCGGCAATGTCGCCGCACACCATCCCGTCTGCCCTGAGCAACACGCCAAGTGGAGGCTACCAACAGTACTCGCAGCACTTTGCACGACCAACGTATCCGCCGGTGAATCCGGCTGATCAGAATCCGCCTTGCAATACGCTCTACGTTGGCAATCTGCCAATGGATACCTCCGAGGATGAATTGAAAGCAGTCTTCTCCAAGCAGCGCGGGTACAAACGACTCTGTTTCCGAACGAAGCAGAATGGTCCCATGTGCTTCGTGGAGTTCGAGGACACGTCGTTTGCCACAAAGGCCCTGAACGAGCTTTACGGGTACATGCTGCACAACAGCGTCAAAGGTGGCATCCGATTGAGCTTCTCGAAGAACCCCCTGGGCGTGCGCAGCGGCCAGAACGGCAGCATGGGCCCTTCGTCTGCCATCACGCCTACCACGCCACTGTCTGGATATGGCAATAATGTTGCAGCCCCACCAGGCTTCTCTACCGCCACCGGACCACCGCCTGGTCTCCAGGCACCTCCAGGCCTGTCCACCCCTGGCCACACTAACGGATCTTCCGGCTACAACGTGTATGCCAACGGCGGGTTTGGCATAGGCCACAATGACATGGCAAGCCCCATGCGGCAGCCACTCGCCACTAGTGTCTCTGGCAACGGCTTCGGAGCCATGGGCGGAGGCTATTCCTCATACATGATGGGACGCTAGATGCGCTTCTGGCCCACAAAGCGATCTCCATGAGATGGAAGTTGAGAAAGAAGTCGACGATGCAGTCTGCTATGCCGTTATGAGTGATGATCGGAGTTTGGGGGTGCACCATCACTGCGCATTTGCAAAACTCATGCCACATCTATTGTCGCGTTATATCCTGTCACTTCAGTCATTGCGAAGGTGTTGAATTGTTTGGTTTACATCTGGCTTCATTTCTTCATTTGAGCAAAGGGCATGGGTACTGGCGCGGAACATGTTCAGGACCGTTGACGTCCGTTGGGGCGTGGACTACATTTCCAGCATACAGCGATGATTCCCCCTTGCGCGTTGTGCACTTGATTACACGGTTGCGGGCGCTGGCGTTTGGAGACGGGTCAGGTTTCTACACGTTTCGCTTCTCCTGTGGCGGCTTTCATGCCGTCTGCCCACGTTTCTATCCGGTGCCAGTCTGGACTGGGACAGATGGAATCTCATGGGCTGGTACGGACAGGGCTCTGTTCGTACATTGATTGCATTCTTTTGGTCGTTTATACTCTTCTCAAGGAGAGCATGATCGGCTGGCTTGCACACACATGGTACGGCGCTATCACTATTTGGTTGTGCATGGCTCTGGCTTGGTCACATTCGATGGAATTACATGTTGCACGGGGCTGTTGTTGCATGACGGGTAATTGTTGGAATACTGGGTGTCTTTTTCTCCTTGCGCAACTTCTTTCTGGTCTGGATTCATTTGCACGGTAGATGCGCATGGAAAAGCTCCGCGGCATACTGGAGCTCGGCGCCATTCTGTCCTTACAGCATTCCACCAAGCATATCTGTCCTTTACTGGCGTTAACTTTTCAATACCATGGCTTCGGCCTCTTTCCTACCCCATCTGTACGGCTTCTACATCTTCGTTGATTGACCTTCGAACAGCACTAATACATTGTATCATCTTGACCAAGCGAATCACCACACGACCGGTATCGTGTGCTGGTGATCGCTACCGATCGCTCCTGCACAGTGCCCACATCGTCGATACAACCCCACGTGGCTTTGTGAAGATGACGCTGGCTTGCAGCACTGAAACGGTGCCTGAGGGACAGGCGTGCAGATCCTGCCGCTGCCGGGACTTCTAGAAGCAGAGCAACTTCCAGAGGCACGATAGCCTCTAGACAGGGTGGTCTGGCAATCAAACTCTGCAGTGTGATGTGTGGGTTGGAGCACTGGCATCTTGATTGGATCCCGGTGGATGCAGAGCTGCCAAGCCACTAGTATTGAACTAGCTTGGTGCTGGATGTTTTTTCGAGCTCGTAGCATCGTGGACGCCAAACACCACCACAGCCCGCTCGCATTCATTTGCTCTTGCTTTATCTCCGTTCCTCTAGCCATCTCAATGCGGTAGCACGCATCACATGTGACCATGCCGCCTCGGTTACGCTCCTCTAACCTCACTTCCTCCGCCGCATCCTCGCCTTTCTCCACTAACTCCTCCATCCGACCCCAGTGCATCGCACAACCTGCACGGTCATCGCGGGACTTCTCACAATCACCATGTCCGCAAATAACGCTACGGCGGCGGAAGTTTTATGAGTGGATGAACGGGCCCGGACGGCAATTGAAAGAACCGCTTCCCAGCTCGACCAACTACCTGGGAGCGTACGATAAGTATGGCAACCTGGTTCGAGCCGGCCCGGGATGGTCACGAGAAAGGGCGAAGAAGGCCACAGAGGAAGCTCAGCCGGCAATGAAAGCTGAGGAGCTGAAGACTGATGCAGAGGCGGAACCAGAGAAGGCACCCGAGGGCCAAGAGGACCTCGATGCATTAGAGAAGGCGATTCGAGAGGGAGAGGCGGAAGAGAAGGAAGCCAAGAAGTCGTCGAAAGAAGATGAAGATGACGAGAAGCTACCGCCCGAAACAGCAGAAGATTTACGACCTTTTCCACTGAACCAGTACTTCCGAAGTCAGCCAGTACTGAGCGAAGACCTGCGGGAAGCAATATACCATCGCGTCAAGCGAGACGGAGCAACGGTATCACTAGCCAGTGTCGAATTCGGTGTAAGCAATGAGCGTGTCGGTGCCGTTGTACGGTTGAAGCAGCTGGAGAAGGAATGGATAGCACAGGTATGTCACTTACCACCCAAGCCCTCCCCATGACATGATGAGACAGCTTCAAAATTCGATTAGTCTTTAAGACACCTACATGGTTACAAAAACAAGTCATGCTCTTGCTGAACGTCAACGAACGCCTTCTTCTCACTACGAAGTTCAATTGAATGGCGGTTTACTAACATCAAACCTCAGGGTAAACACCTGGCAATCCCCTACTCCAAGGCTGTACTCGCCATGCTACCCACCACACCATTCATCGACCCCAGTAAACCCGCCAACAAAGGGAAACGGCCAATAACCCACGAACCTATCAACGATCTCATCGTTCACCCCGCCACACGCCAACAGCTCTTCGTTCCTGTGTCAGAGTCACGGCACTTCACCCGTGTCGACGCCGGAAAAGCATTTGACAACGATCTCCTTCCAGCCGACGCCCGCATACCTCATCCCGAACTCGTACACGCAGAGCGCGAACTTGCACAAGGACTCAGCTTTGAGGAGCGACGGAGACGAGCGGAAGAGCGGCTAGAGAAGGAACAGGCCGAGAAACGACGAATAGAAGAGAAGAAGCAAGAAGAGATACGAGCACAGAAGGTCGTTCCACAACGTAGGTGGGACTTTGTGTTCAAGGATGTTAGTGTCGATGCCGTGGGACGAGATGGAAGGAGTCACAAGGGCGTCGGTTGGCGGTATGGCGTACCCCATGAAGACCGCAAGAAGGGCGTTGTCAAGATACCCACCAAGGTAGAGGCATGAAGGTGCTTGTACGATATGTATATGAATAACCGCTGGATGAACAAAATCCGCTGTCACATCAATTCATAAAGTCCCAAATCACACGCAACATTCAAGTCTAGTTTCGCTTCCGTCTCAAGTCTTTGGACCGTAGTCTAGAACTGACATTGCGTCCCTCTCACCGCTTACTGTTCCTTACCATCCGTGGATTCTCCTCCCACGTTGACCACTTGATCATGGGCGCATGCCCCCGCCCTGCATACAACTCCCCGCGACTCCCGCTGCCCGTCGCACCCATGGTTTCCATTACACATAGGGCTGATGCATCACGTTACAAAGCTTATGCATGTTCCTCCTCGTCGCGCTGGTTTCGCACCTCTCGTGCGATATCGGGCGTTGTAACAATCCTGCTGTTGCAGATCAGCGGCAATGCAAGCTAAGTCACACAAAAGGACACTCGGATGAGACAGTTTATAGCATTTGCGGAGAAATTTCGAGTCTTGGTTTAGGGGTTTAGGGGATTCGTTGCGAAGGTGCGAATCCTTGCGTTGGCGAATCCCGATGCTTGGTCCTCACCGATCCGGGAGCTTTGCTCCGCTCCTGTTAGCTTGCTGCGCTGTGTACGACAGGCTCGGTTGAAAACGGGCAGATGCCTGAGGCCAATCATGGGCTTGCGGTTCGAGGACCGGTGTTTGCCCATGTTCGCGATATGGAGGTCTTGCATGCGCTGTACGCTGCCACATGTCGAACAAGTATGTATCGTCAGGCCATCATGCCACACGCCGTGCCACCTGCAAACATCGCAGCGCATGGCTGTCGCACACAACAGGCCGTCATCTTCGAATCCCCGTGAGCTTTTCTCCGACCTCAAACCCCGGCTCCCACTTCCCCATCCTCGTCTTACCGGTACTGCATCTTCTGTCCCCCCCTCTTCTCCATCTTCGCCTGGCGCTTGCTCGTCGCCGCCTCGGGCTGCGGCACCCCCGCTGCGTCTGTGTACCCGCCCCTAACACCCTTATACATTCCCCACGCCGCATACACGCTGTACGCCGGAATCACACCCCACAGCCACCACGCCTTGTCCCCTACCACCGCTGCGAAGAAAATGCACCCGTAGCTCCAGTACACGATGTCCCACATATACTCGGTCAGTCCCTTGGCCTCGAGGTCCGCGCCGGCGCGCTTGATGCCGCCGTCGGGCGTGAGTGCCGGCCGCGATTGCGATTCGAAGAGGAGCTCGATGAGGAGTTGCGGGGCGGAGAAGAGAATGTAGAGGATGAGGGAGCGGCGGGTGAATGACGAGCGGAAGAGGAGGCCGCGGAGGACCCAGAAGAGCGTGTGGATGAAGAGGGTGAGGTAGAGGGTTTGGTTTAGGCGGGTGGTGTTAGCGGCGGCGAGGGTCTTGGTTGCTTTCTGGACATTGGTGTTAGCAGGCGTTCCATTAGAGTAGAGACAGTTTTCGGTACGAGCATAGGAAGTATGGGTCATGGAGATGTAGCTGAATCAGAGAACATTGTGAAGTTTGAACAGTCTGTCGCTCTTGGGAATTTCCATTGAAGCCGGGAAGCATTGAAATACATACTTGCGCCATGGTGGAGGCTGCTGCACGACGTGTGCCGTCGAATTCCTCCTGCGAATGATTCAATTGACCCAAGGCCCGGAGACAATGCGACGGCTGGTGGAATTCGATGGTGAAGGTGAATGTGCGGTGACGTCGAATGCGAGAGGGTCTTTCCAAGTAGCCAGGGAGGACGCTGATTGGCTCACGTGGTCGCGCTCTTGCATGCACAACAAGCGCGAGCAACTTCACGTCGACGGCAACACGCACAACAACGCCCGCGCGCCTCATCCCGACCCACAGCAGCTGCCCGCGACCACCGCTGCCTCCTAACATGGTCGCCTAACTCACTCACCCTTCACCTCAGCTGCGCCTCGGTCCAGTTTGCCAATTTACTTTGTCGAACCTCCGCAAGCGTCACCTAGCAACGACATCGACGTGCACCCAGGCACGCCTTCCACACCACTCCCTAGCCCGCGCACCTTTACCTCGCCGCTCTCATGACGACACGACCGTAAATATCATCGCCGCCACACTTCCCACCTCTGGCGCAGGCCTCCGCGATCATCACAACGTCCGCCCACCATGTCGCCGCCGCCATCGGGCGTCAACGCCCAGCTGCGACAGCTCATACACTACCACCTCGACAACGGCTTTCTAGAGAATGCCCTCTTTCTCGCCGGGCGCCTACATGCCTTCGAATCTCGAAGCGCCGACGCCTCACACCTCATAGCGCTTTGTAATCTTCGATTAGGACGATACAAAGCCGCGTTCGACTACTCGAGGTCAAAGGCATTGCAGTCACAGCATCTGGGGTGTGCCTATGTATTTGCGCAAGCATGCCTGGCCCTTGAGAAGTATGATCTAGGTGCTCAGGCGCTGGAAAAGGCGCGCAATCTATGGACTGGTCGCAACCACTGGAGTAAGCGTGTCATGGCGGCTAAACATGGCAGGAGATGCTGACTTTGGCAGACAAACACTCGGAGACATCGAGACGGCACGTACCCGATGCTGCAGCGTGTTATTGCATGCTCGGCAAGCTCTATGCGGCGCATGGAGACACGCAAAAGGCGATCGACAACTTTGTTGCGTCGCTGAAGATCAACTCGTTCATGTGGGATGCCTTCACTGGCCTCTGCGACCTCGGCGCCTTGGTTCGGCCCCACAACGTTTTCAAGATGACTCCAGATATGTTGGCATCCATATCGCATGCGGCACAAAACGGGGTTGCACAGGGCAGCGTACCGTCGCAAGAAGGTTTAGACCCTAGGAATCCTTTCGTCTCGACTCCAGAGGTCGACCCCTTCAATCCATCGTCAAGACAGGTCGGCGATGTAGGACTCAATCTCGGTGGATCAAACCTGCTTTCACGGTTGAACGGCAGCCATTCGATGGCGAATGGGGTCGGAACCACGTACCACAATGCTGAGACACCCGTTGCGAACGGCCACGACTACCACGATGAGGATGTCATGATGGGCGAAGCAGGGGGGCCGGTCATGAATGACCAGGGAGCGGATGTTACGCAAGCACCAGCACGGAAGACCCGTCCAAACTTCAACGCAACAGAAGAGCCACCAAGAATGCGCCCGATCACTTCGAGATCGCGAACGAAGACTATTCCAGAGAGCGACCAGACGGACATACCCCGCCCGATCAACCAGAATGGCCATAAGAGGACCATATCAGGTCATGCAACGCAGCATGTGCAGATAGCGAGCGCACAAGCCATGGATCCAACAGCGGCCCCGCCACGTAGAAGCGTGAGGCTGCTCAAATCAGTCACCTCGTCAGTGCGAGGGACCAGTGGACTAGCGAACGCATCAAATAAAGATTCAGAGGCGAAGGAGCGAAGGGAGCTGCGCAAGATGAAGGCAACGGGAACTAAGGGTAAGACCGGCATGACATCGACTGTGGGCAGGGTTGTTAGTGGAAACCGAAAACCACCGATTGACATCTCCGACTCGAAACCCGACTCCAGACCCACGAGCGCAGCCGCACTTGCACCGCCGCCGCGCATGGCGCCACCAGCTGATACTGCCCGAGAGCAGGAGGCGTCAACTTGGCTATTGGGCTTGCTGCTCAAGATTGGCTCAGGGTACAAGCATCTGAGCAGATTCGATTCAAGAAAAGCTTTGGAAGCTTTCGCTGCGGTGCCGGTGGGGCAACGCGACACTCCGTGGGTGCTTGCTCAGATGGGCAAGGCTTACTACGAAAGAGGAGATTATCTCGAGGCAGAGAATGTCTTCAAGAAAATTCGAGAGAAGGCGCCGTCGTACATGGAGCACATGGAAGTTTACTCGAACACCTTGTGGCAGCTGAGGCGAGAGGTGCCATTGAGCCATCTTGCGCATGCACTGATGGACCAGGATCGTCTTTCTCCGCAAGCATGGTGCGCTCTAGGCAACGCAAACTCCCTGGATCGGCAACACGATGACGCTATTAGATGCTTCAGCCGAGCTACGCAGCTCGATCCGAAGTTCGCCTACGCGTTCACACTGCAAGGCCACGAACACGTCACCAACGAAGAATTTGACAAAGCCATGGCAGCATTCCGAGGCGCGACCAGCGCTGATAATCGACATTACAACGGGTGGTATGGCTTGGGCAATGTGTACGAGCGGCTGGGCAAGTTCGAAGTGGCAGAGAAGCATTACCGAGAGGCAGCACGTATCAATCCGAACAATGCTATGATCCTTGTCCGGATTGGAATGGTAAGTTTCAGTCCCGCACTCATCGCACCACGCTAACATTACAATAGATGCTCGACCGCGTGAAGAAGCCCGAGCCCGCCTTGATGCAGTTCAACGCTGCCCTCAAGATCGACCCAATGTCCAAGAATGCGCGCTTCCGCAAAGCGCAAGTCCTGTTAAAGCTCGGCGCGCCGGACGAGTCTCTTCAAGAACTCCTGGTGCTGAAGGACATTGCGCCGGATGATCCGAATGTGCATTTCATGCTTGGACGATGTTACAAGAAGCTGCACGACCGCCCGAACGCAGTCCGCCATCTGACAATTGCCATGAACCTGGATCCGAAGTCTCACGGCATCGTCAAGGAGGTGTTGGAGAGCTTCGACCAAGAAGACGACGGTGGCTGGAGCAGCGAAGACGATCGATGATGCCGCACTGCCTAAACGCTACCACGGAGCCTCTTCGCCACCCTCTACTGGCTCACGAAGCACAAAAGCAACACCGCCACGACCTCCGGCTCGCCCATCCCCTTGCCCTTTGCGTATCCCCCTTTCCCAACCCCTCATTATACCCCTCTATACCCAACCCCCCCTCATTATCATCTTGCATCCCCGCAGCACGAGAAGCGAGACGAATCATCGATACCTTTCCCTCCCTATTGCATACTTTCGCATCCCACAGGCGTTCCGGAGCACATACACACATACACGTGATTGAAGCCAGCCCGGTTGGGCGGTAACTTGGATTTGCATTGCTGGTTGGCCGGAATGGGGAATATGATTACCATGATTGGATGGCATATCTTCATCGTCATGCCATGGTGGGAACGCAGCGGAGCGGAGCGGTTGGCACGCAGTGCAGTGCAGTTCAGCTATCTAGTATCCACTGCACTGAATACCATTCGAATACCTTGCGCCCCATGGTTTGTTTGGTTGTTTTGTGTGACTGAAGGAGTGGGGACCTGGCTAGCTGAGATCCTTTTTCTCGCTTGACATCTGTAGACAGCGGCGGTGTTCAGCTTCGCTCGCTTTCCTGTCTGCTTCTGTCCCGGTATCCTCATCTTCTGCGTCTCAGGACTCGTGCCCCCCTCGAGTAATCGGTCGTCCAGCATGCTGACTTGGTAGCATATGCCGTCGGTGCTTTCGGGGGTGGAGATGCTTGTCGACGTGAATCTGGCGCTTGTGGGTCACTTGCTTGTAGTACAGAGAGGTCAAAGGGGGGGTTCGAAGGTTTATTGTGCGTGCTTGGATGAGCTGGGGTTTTGGGGTAGATTTTGGAGGCGTGGGTTCTCTGAGGGCAGGACTGTGCTATGTGGACTTGGACAAGCGAAGGGGTGGGGTAAAGGGAATGTACTGGGTGAGTAGTTTGCTCCCTTTACGCGTGGGGACTTCTCGTGCAAATGATAGTGCAGTAGGTGGATCGCGGTTAGGTGTGGTTGAGCGGATTGAGCGTGCATTAATACATAACCATCGATGTATATTGAGTAACAGCTGCTTGTTTGGACCGCGACAATTTTACCGTGATGAATTCGACATCGAAACCTGCTCTACTTTCTGTTTGGCTGGTGGTCCTGGCGACACACAGAGTTGACATCTTGGACTCCAGATTTCCCACTACAGTCCAACGACGCTGCTAGCATGTAGCCCTACCATCAGATCCCGTTCTCGATAAGGTCTTTGGCAGCCTCTAAGTCCGTTGCAGACATGTGTTCTTTGAATGTCTCGATGTGTAGATGCGTTTCATCTGGCGGGAACACTCGCCAGGTCCGCTTATCAGGAGGAAAACCTTGCTGTTGCAGTCGATTCTTCGTGTAGGCTAACCGCGAACAGAAATCGTCCGCATGGGCAGTTTTGTCACAGGGGGGCCAAATCTCTAGGCCATAGTCTATCACGCTGATCCGTGGACTGCGCTTAGCGAGCATAGTCAACTTGACCAAGACTGCCGGATACATTGCAAATGACCCTGCCGTGATGTAGATTTTGGGCACTGAAGCTGGACCGCCCGGCGTCAAGCGCGACAGGAAGAACTCGCATGCCTCCACCGCACGCCAAAGCTCGGGATCGTCGCGAGTGTCCTCTGCCTCCAAGTTGTCTCCATCAAAGTAGAGTACGGTGTCTTTGACGCCCACGCCGAACATCTCTTGTCGCAGCGCACGCGACAAGCAAAGTCTGGTCAAGGGATTGTCGTAATACGCGACACCACGATCTTCCCTTTGTTCCATACTCTTGAAGGTTCCCACCATCCTACCGGGCTGCTCTGACTTCCAGTGCCACATCAATCCCTCCGGGTAAGCCAGTGCGTACTTTGCAATCATGAGGCGGAGCTCAGCCGGAAGCTTCATGAAGGGAAACGAAGGTGGGCCGAACGTGATATCATCTTTGTTGAATGACGACGGGCGCAGTAGATTTCGGACGGTCCCATGGAATGTCGAATCAGCCAGAAAGCTACAGCGAAGTCAGTGTCGAGATTGGATGTCGTTTCCATGGACTTACCGCTCGATGGTACCAGCCAGAAGCAGGCGGTCTGCGATATCAAGACTTCTGTAGCGCTCGATCGGGATCATCGTGGCTACTCGCTCTTTTAACTCGCCATCTGCGCCATCTGCATGCACGGGGTCCTTGCCTGGGGACGTCACTTGTTGTGGCCCCGAGCTCATTTTGTCTGGCGTAATGAGTCGAGAGTCGGGTTGAGTTGATCGTAAGTGGCGGGGTGAGTTGATCGTAAGCGGCGGGGTGAGGAAGGTTAAATGCAGAAAGACTGGAAGGAGCACCTAGTCAGGCTTGGCTGACGTCGGGTCGCTGTGTCAGGTGACTGGAAATTCACTCTGAATGATGTCAATAACACTAAACACACACGTGACACGACTTCTATAGACTTGAGTGCTTCACTACGTTGTGCGGGCCAAAGAGAGCAGATGCATCACGGAACGAATACGGTGCTCTTCTATTGTGCGTTGAGCTTTTTATTGCTGTAAGCTTACATGACCTGGTTAACGGCATGTATGAAACCTTGAAGCAACGAGCATCCCTCGCCCAGTGAAGCCTATCCTTGGAGATCTGGCAGCTCACATGCAGCCACAACGTATTTCTCGTGAATGCACGACGGTCGCCTTAAGTCTGTGTGCCCTTCGCCTCCAAGTTCTGTTTGCTCTGGTACAAGCCGTCTTCAAATTCCATTGTTTTCCCACTCTCGAATCAATTCATACTCTTCCTGCGTAAGGAATATAAGGAGCCTAGGAATTTGCGAGGCTTCGAGGGCAACAGGGGAATATGTACTAATTCCAATTGTCCTTCCCTGCTTTGGACACGATATCTTGCACCGCTTGTCTTCTTCCCATGTACTGATCAATATCAGCTCGGATCTGTTCCTTCTCTGGTACGTACGGCTCTCTCTTCTCTTCCAGCAACTCGAGCCTTCGCAGAGCTCTATCATCAATGCTACGCCGATACCATGTATCTACTCTTATGGTAATTTTCAGATGCTGCAAGCCGCCAGCGAGACGCAAGAACTGGTCTAGTTCCTCTTCAATTATTTTCTCGTGATACACATGTAGTTGTATATGCGCCAGGTTGGGACGGATTCCGAGGGGGACAAAGCGCCCAAAGAATTCTAGTGCTTCAGCAATTGCTGTCATATAGGCATTCAATCCATCCGACTGGTCAGTGCATCGCCTAGGAGGCTGTAGCTCGTGCATTTCCCAAATATCAAAGTTGACGACGTTAACCTGGAGAACTAGCCCGCGACATTTTTCACTGAGCGTTTTGCATGTCCGAGCCAGGGCATTGATAGTGTCGAGATCGTCTTTCGCAAATAGGTCCGACCTTATCAACGTAGCAACGCATGGGCCCTTGCGATAATTCAGCCATCGCCAGCCTAGCCCGTTTGGTACGAGTAGGGCATATTTCGCTATGATCAGGCGTAGTTCAACGGGAAGGTCCATGAGTGAAACTCACGAAGTATCGTCGGCAGTGATGGACGTAGTTGTGCTCGGATAATCATCTCCAGAAATTGACAATATTGAGCCGCTGTACGCTTCCGCAGGAACAGGTAGTTCATAATGCTTGTTGGTGCTCATTGTGCTGCGGAGAACGCGACTGCTGATGAATCTGCAGTTAAATTAGTAACATCCCTCCCTACAGCACGGAAAACCCTGCGCACTAGAAACCTAACTACTTTCTATACTATAATAAACCTAATAATAGCTAAGAAGCCTAGATATACTTAGAATATATACTTTAGATCTTAGTCTTTAATTCTACT
>TARA_R110002003_G_scaffold228_14_pt1 | contig 21057 bp, 20 predicted proteins | sample TARA_R110002003 | Tara Oceans TARA_R110002003 (sample SAMEA4396441) | marine metagenome | biome: Westerlies Biome; feature: [SRF] surface water layer (ENVO:00010504); material: water (ENVO:00002006), including particulate matter (ENVO:01000060) such as... | depth 5 m
AATGGAGCAAGAAAGACTTGCCCTACCACATCATAGTCCCTTCACTCCCGGGCTACACTCTTAGTGCCGGAACACAGCCCGTAGACAAGAACTGGACCATGGAAGACAGCGCCGAGATCATCCACAAACTCATGAGCAACCTCGGTTTTGAGAAATATCTCGCGCAGGGAGGAGACGTCGGAAGCTTCGAGGCGAGACTATTGGCACAGGACAAAGATGGTTGCGTGGGCATTCACCGTATGCTTACATATCCCTGGCAATTTTGCAGTTTAGTCCAATTGACAATCGCAGTGAACATGATGAGCGTCAAAGACCAGCCCGACCCCAGCACCCTCTCCGCCTTCGAGAAGAACGCCTTAGATCGCGCATTGAAATGGGTCGAAACGGGCCGCGCATACGGCCTCGAACACAGCTCTCGTCCCAGTACAATCGGCCACGTTCTCTCTTCCAACCCCCTCGCACTGCTCGCATGGTACTTCCCACCCTCGCACCTCACACCCAACATTCCAAACAATACTAACCCACCCCGCAGGATTGGCGAGAAATTCCTCGAATGGACCGACGAGGACCCCAGCCTCGACACCATCCTCACCAACGTCTCACTGTACTGGTTCACCGGCGGCTTCCCCCGCTCCATCTACCCATACCGCCAACTCTTCGGGACGTCGCGGGCGCATTTCGAATACATCAGCAAACCAACCGGCTTCTCGTTCTTCCCGTACGAGCTGTTTCCCGGCATCAAGAGCGTGCTGGAGAAGAATTGCAATCTGGTGTTTTACAGGCAGCATGATCAGGGCGGGCATTTTGCGGCCCTGGAGAGGCCGGCGGAGCTTTGGGCGGATGTGCAGGAGTTTGCGGACAAGGCTTGGAAGGTATGATTGGATGGGGTGCGAGAGGCATGAGAGCTGACGGTGTGTAGGGAAGTGTGGATGGGGCGAAGTTGTAGGGGAGTTTGAGGGCTGGAGGATTTAGAACTGGTGCGTTAAGAACTGGTGCGTTACTTTGAGCTGGGTGCCACTTAGCCTACCACTAGCACTTGGCTTTACTAGAGCTTAGCTATCGTCAGCAACTTTGTAGTCTCTGTTTGCTAACTATGAAGGTTGCTGAGGATTCACAAGCTTAGAAAACGCAATATAGTTGCGGGACTGATACCTTATAGTATACGAGCTCCTTCATAGATAAGAAACCGGTTATTGCTCTTCATAGGCGAGGTAGCCATAGGGGAAATATGTCGATGAATGTTCAGGACAAGTTAGCGAATATAAATAACAAGGTGAATTAGTGACGAATGCTTTGGTAGAGGTCGCGCTCCATTGCCCAGCATGTTCGGACCTGATTGCAATTAGAGCAACAGGAGGCACTCACCGCGCGGTCGTCTGTCCACACAGGATTGAGAAGTGCCTTTGACGTTCGATCAAGATGGACGTAGCTGGATAATTCACAGCCTTGCATAACCAGACATTGCTTTACTCATCCAAATTTGGACGGTCTATTGCTGATCTCATGCAGCTCTTGCTACCATGTCCACTCTTGCCACTACCAAAAAGCTTTACAACTTAGACTCGTTCACATTCCCACCGCCTTCCTCCCCACCCACTTTATACCTCCCACCTACAGCCTTCCTCTGCCGTCCCTGAATAAACTCGCTCGGTACATCCACAACCACATCCCTCAACCAATCCCCCATACCCTTCGCAAACGAATCCAACCGGCTACTCCCACTCACCCCGCGGCCCAAGACTCCGTACACCACAAAGTGCACCGCGTATATCTTGGGAAACTCGACGCGCTCGATGTGGAACTTGTCGGACCACGAGTCGCCGAACATAGTCTTGAGCCGCGCGATGGTCAGGAAGCTGCGGAGCCAGTCCCATGTGGCGGTGTATAGGGGTGAAGAGGGCGGATACGAGGAAGGAAGAGAGGTGGGTACAAAGAAGCCGATATTTGCGTTTCCGCCTTTGTCGCCCGAGCGCGCGAGCACAACATCTCCCAACCTCGCCCGAATCGTTGATCCAAAGCTGTCCAACCCCACCGGCCGGCTCGTCTCATAGCTGTCCCTCTTGCCCAGCTTCTCGCATCGCGGCGGCGGCGTCGTTGGGACACACGTGATCTTGACCGCCTCCGCCGCATCGCCTGCTTCGAGCAAATTAATCGACGTCTTGAGCCCAGACTGCGGGTAGATGGCTGGGTAGTAGGAGATGTACGGCTTCGGCACCGCCGTACGATGGTCGGCCGTGCTGTGAAAGCCCGAGTAGTGCTGCATTGCAAACTCGCTGAGTAAGCCTGCCAGCCCCAGATTCACGCTGGCATCGCTCGCCTCGGCGAAAATGCGGCAATACGTCGTGCTGCGCAACTGGCTGGAGGGATTCGGCTCAGGCACACCTAGGCGTTGGAACTCGAGCACGTCGAACTTGTCGAGGAGGTTGAGCCGCGCGAGACCGAAGCGGATCATGCGTTCCCAGAGGTCGAACTTTTCCGAAGTGCCGTAGCCGGTGGCGTTGACGACGATTTCGGACTGGTAGCCTGCGTTGTAGAAGATCGCGAGTTTGGTGGTCGGGGGTGGAGGCGCGCCTTTGATGCCCCAGACGCGGACGCTGGGGATGTGTTAGCTTGCTTTTCTCGTGTGGAGGATGATTGGGGTGGTCGGACCGGTTCTTTCCTTCTGCTTTGACTTGGACATTGTCCAGTATTGCCTTGACGTCGCTGTTGAGGTAGATGTTTCCTTGCAGTTCGTACAAGAATTGGCACTTTACTGTGTCTTCGGTGACGAAACCGTTTTGGCGTCGTGCTTTGTGACGACGCATGTGCCGTCTCTTTCAACTTCGGCAATGCCAAAAGTAATGTCGTATAGAGAGTCCAGAGGATACTCGTAGAAGCCGGCAAAGTTTGAGCCAGTGACGTAGCCGCTGCACTCGATGAGATGGCCCGCGATCAGAGCTCCAGCTAGCTCATCGAACTGCGAATCTTGCCATGAGTGCCAATACCATGCTGCGCCGATGACCTAGTTATCATCAGTCACTGACTGAAAGTGGAAATGATTCACCGATCTCTGCCGTCTCCAATCGTATATGGTAAAGGCAAGCCTCCGGACAAGTTTGCCACACGTCCATACCCAGCAGCTCGCACTTCTCGAAATCCCACGTGAGGTATCTCTCAAGCGGGACACAATACGCCTCTTGACGCCAGCAGACGAAAGAAGGTCAATACATACCGGACTCGCATCCGCCACCCTCCCCGCAATAATAATATTCGCACCCATCTGTCACCCCCAAGACTCCCCGTCAGTCGATATCTCACTCAGTCCAGACACTGCCACTTACCTCCAACCCCTTCACAATCTCCCTCGCACCCAGATACGCATTCGCACTAACAATCGGCTTATCGCTCTTCTCCAGCAAATCTAGCCCATGCTCCGCAATCGTCACGTCGCTATTATCCGCGTCCAGATGCGGCGGCAAGCCCTTGGAGCGAACATCGCGCATCTCCTCGACCAGATTGTCGCCAAGGACGAAAGCGACTTTGAGATCATAGCCTTTGGATCGGACCTGTATTTTATCAGAACTCCTTCCACTTCCATCTAGATCGACTTGAACAAATTTTGTGTAGGGGTGGGGATGGGGAAATTTACCAATTCAAACACTTTCTCCGCCAATCCTCGCGGATTATGCGCACCGCCGTTGACAACAACCTTGATCCGCTTCTCGTTCAGTAACTCAATCGTCTGCTCGATGCCGTCCCACGCCGTCTGTTCCCAGCCGGGATGCGTGCCGGCGGCGTGGGCTTGTGCGTTTTCGGCAATGTTGACTTCGGCGAGATAGTCGCCTGTGATGAAGTCTACGTCGCCCAGGGAGGCTTGGTAGAGCATGTGGTAGCCAGGGTCGGCTGGGTAGAAGAGTTAGCGTGGTGCATGTGTAGGGGGCGATGAACGTGGTACCTTTATAACCTGAGCAGTTTGCGATACGCACGGGGCGTGTACCGCGTTGTTCGGTCCATCTTGTGGTGTAGTCTGTTAAAGGCATGATGGGTTATTGGGATTGGGCTTTTGCGAAGTGCTTGAAAGGAAATAGAGAAGGTGAGAGTTTCAGCTTTCGCGAACTTTGAAAATAATCGACCACGACACGCCTTTCCTGCCAAAGTTCCTTCCCCCTTAGACAGCTATCATTAATCAAGACGCCCCAGACTTTTATCTCAAGCACAATGTCTGTCTTTGCCGTCGTACGGAGAGTGTGCGGGGAGTGGTTGAGCAACCTTCACCCTGATTGGTCAATTCGAGCAACTCGACCATTTCGAGTCGACCGAGGGCCGAACTTTACTAACACACCCACGACACCCTTTGCGTGACTGAGAACCATGGAAGCATGTTTCCGTGCAGAGAGTACACTTGCCGACGAAGGATAAGTAGTGTAGCCGTCAAGCTAGCCGGTCAACTCAAAGCCCCGAGGGCCGGGGTTGTACTTTGGTCTGCTGGCATTTTGTGATACAAATCGCCGCAACCCAGTGCCTGGGAACTGTGCCACAAGACTGACAAACAAACATTCCTGCACATAGAACTTGCAAGCCATCTTATCAACCACGAACATGGCTGTCAACGGCGTCAACGGACATGCGAACGGCGTGAATGGGACAAATGACAAACAATCGTCCTACTCCATCCCAGAAGAAACACGCAAAGTCTTTCAAGACGGCATCCTGAACAACGCGCTCATCGCACCATCCCTACCCAGCGAAATCGAAGAATGTGCGAGAGCAATCCGCTTCGAAGGCACCGACAGGCCTAGTATCCCCATCAACTGGCGCTTTGCGGAAAGCATTTCGGCGCTGAAAGGCCTGGAGGCAGCAATGGTAAATGTGCTGTTGAAGAGAAAGTACGGGCTGGAGCCTCAGGAAGCTGCTATCAACACGTAAGTGTAATCCCGAGACTTCAGCCGCAATTGTTAAGACCTCTCCCAAGCGACCACGCGCAACTGTTTTTCATGTCCATCCTGCTCAACACCATCGACCCCGAAGGTGAAGCTCTAGGCTTCGCGTCAGCTTCCTCACCAAAAGGCAAAGCAGCATACGAGAAGTGCTTCAAGAACTGCGACTTGCACAACATGGCTAGCAGCACGTATCGTGCATCGGCCACCAACATCTACCGCTGCAAAGATGGGCGGTACTTTCATCTCCACGGCTCGATGAATCCGGAGCCTTCGCAGGATAGCCTTGGTCTGCCGCACGAGATGGATGTAACCACCCCAGAAGAGGCGTGGGCTCCGTACGAGGAAAAGATGGCGCAGATTGAGTCCAAAGAGATGCAGCGATTGGCTTCGGATGTGTACAGGCAGGCTGGAACGATTTGCTGGACGACAGAGGAGTTTAAGAAGAGTGAGCATGGAAAGGCAAATGCTCATGTTGGACTCTATGAGATCCACAGTGTCGAGAACAAGAAGCAGCCGGCCTGTTGGTGGCCCGACAGTCCCGAAACGTCCGCACGAAGGCCTCTAGCAGGGTTGAAGATAGTCGATTTGACACGCATCATTGCCGCGCCGGCCATGACGCGAGGATTGGCGGAGCTCGGTGCGTCCGTCATGAGAGTGACTGGCGAGCATCTTTGCGACATGTCGAATCTGCACGTCGATCTCAGCTGGGGCAAGTGGAGCTCTCATCTCGACTTCCGAAAGGCTGAAGATCTAGAGAAGTTGCGGGCCTTGATTCGTGAGGCCGATGTCGTGGTTCAAGGCTACCGTCCCGACGTGCTGAACAAGTATGGCCTGGGTATGGATGATTTGCTGAAGCTGACTAAAGATCGCGAACGAGGCTTGATTGTAGTCCGCGAGAACTGCTATGGCTGGAATGGCCCGTGGTCGTATCGCAGTGGCTGGCAGCAGATCTCAGACGCATGCTGCGGCGTGTCAACAGAGTTTGGTCGAGCCATGGGCAACGATGAACCCGTCACGCCAGTCTTCCCCAACAGTGATTTCTGCACCGGTACATCTGGCGTGATAGCAGTCTTGAACGCCGTTTTGCGCCGTGGTACCGAAGGCGGGTCCTACAAAGTTGACGTAAGTTGCAGTCGTGGATTTACTGAAGCCAAAACTAAAGCCGCACAGGTCGCGCTCAACTACTACTCCCAATGGCTCGTCAACAGCGTCGGTGTCTACCCTCAAGACGTATGGGAAGATGTCTGGACCCGCAACGGCCGTCAAGTATTCCGGCACCACCACAACATGGGCTACACACTGCCTCGCTTCTTGCAGATGCTCCAGACCAACTCAAACGACATCTTGTTCAAGCCCGAGTTCTTTGAAGTACGACATTCCGGCGCGATCGGGAAGGACGTGAGAGGCGTCAAGCCGATTGTGCAGTATCCAGATGGCAAGGTAGAGTTGCGGTACAATGTGGGGACGCGAGGGAACGGAGTAGACCAGCCGCGATGGCCAGCGGATTTGATGACTGAGGTCGTGGCGTGAATGACTCATCTAGTGCGCACATCATTGAAGTATCTGCAGCATTTTCCACGTTTGAAATTTTCGTGTTGGATCAATTCATCGTTTTGCTGAAGTAGATGAAAGAGTTACTCCTACCATTCCGTGAACGACCGATGGACCCGGAAAGCACGCTAACCCCACGTTCGCACGTGACCGTCAGACTGATCTGGAAGGAGACTGCTGCCGTTCCCCGATCCAGCGCTCATCGATACGAACTACGACGCGAGGTACCGATGACTCAAACTAACGTACCATGCACATGGTGAGGAAAGGTAACCACAGTGAAGAACCATGTAGCCTCGAATGACTCACGACTACTGCACATCATAAACAGGATGGCATCTCCATCCCCTGAAGGTGCACATATCAACATACCTACACCCTCTACTCTCATCCGAATTCTATATCCATTCCTACCCTTCAAATCCCCGCCATGACCCCCCTCCCCCCGCTCATCTCCACCCCCCCGCCTCACTCTCCTCCGCCTAACCAACACCACCCCCAACCACCCGCACGTGCAATACTTCCACGAAGAGTGGTCCGACCCCGACACAACATCCTGGTCCCTCCACGGGCCCTGCCACACGCTCGAAGAAAGCCGCCAATGGATGCTCGACACCATCACCGCGCGCGACAACCTGTACTACGCCGTCTTCGCGCGGCAAGACGGCCTAGAGAGCACCGCGGACCAGCCAGGCATGCACGTCGGCAGCGTCGGCCTGCGGAGACAGGATACGGGCCCGACGCTGGCACCGCCGTTGCAGGGCGATGGGGGTGAGGAGGCCAAAGAGTTGGATTTGCGCGTCATTGGGTATGCGTTCGTCAAGCACGCGTGGGGGAAGGGGTATGCGAGTGAAGCTGCGGCGGCGCTGCTCGATGCGTACGCTGCGTCGGTGGCGGAGGAGAAGGCGCGGGGGAAGAAGGTGTTTTATCTGGAGGCTGGTGTGGACGAGGCGAATCCGGCGAGCGACGCGGTGTTGCGGAAAGTTGGATTTGAAAAGGTGGGATGGAAGACGGAGACGGAGCCTGTGTTTTTGGGCGGAGCGTGGAGACATGGGGGGTATTGGATTTATGGGCAGTATGTTTGAGGCGCGTTGGAAGAGAATGGATGTTCAAGGTTTCGCTCTTGTTGGGTTATGGGCGCAACGGGGTGCATGAGATCTGCGTGTTTGATGAAAGAAGAGCTAGCAAGGTTAGCAGAGTTCACTATGAAGGTTGAAAGAGGAGGAGATAACTCCTAGGCTGCATCACATGATCGGACTGCAGTAATGCCATCAGATGTCATGTATGAACTACTCATGCAAGAATGATCCCTCATGCACGCTGGAAACATAGCTACATGTAATCTATACTCCCACTCAGAAACCTGTCATTACCCAAACCCTCGTCCCAGCGTCAACCTGGGGTATCTTGACTCCTTCAAACGCCATGCATGCATGCAGTCGCAGGTACGAAGTCCATAGTCCAAATCCAAATCGAACAGCTGCAAAACTCAGATGCGCACAATAAGTGAATCAAAGAACATGGCAATCACTTCCGCCTCGGCCACCACGTCCTCCTAGGCCGGTGCAGCAGGGGCCTGGAACGCTTGCGGTTGCTCTGCCGCCGTCGCTTGTGTCTGTGCCTGGTTCATTTGCGCGAGCTGGCCAGCCATGTTTCGCAGTGCCTCTCGTGTGGCGTCGATGTTCAGTTCGCCGCGCTCCTGTGCTTCTTTGAGATACTGCTCCCACTCGGGGTCCATGGGCACATTGGCGCCTTGTTCGCGCAGCGCGGCGGCTTGGAGCAAGCGTGCGTTCAGGCTGAAGCCTACGCTGGCGTCGAGTTCTTCTTCGTCGCTCTCCTCGTCGTCTTCTTCTTCATCTTGCATCTGCGTGTCCTGGTCGGGCTGCCGTGACGTCGTGGCAGCAGCGGCGACTTGCTCGATCTCAACCTCAATGTCCGTCTTGACGTTGATTTGCGATTGGCTTGTCGATTTCGGGAATCTCCTCCTGTCGACCCACGCTCCAATCTCCACGCCGGTTGTGTCAACGACGCGCACGCCCTCGTCGCGTTCATACCGCTCGCGCGCCCAGAGCGTGCCTTCCCAGCGGCAGAAACCCTGGATTTCGGCTTCAGTGAGACCAAGACAATCGAACGCCTCGAAGAGCCGTTTGTGGTGTGGGAAGCGGCCGAGGCGCTTTCGATGTGGAGCGAAGGCATAGTTGAGGCCTGGGTAGCGCGCTTCGATGGTGTCAAGCGAGCCGTAGAAATTCGCCGTCTCGATGCGCACTTCGCCGACAAGGTTCTTGGACAGGTGCGCGCTGAAGGAAGGAGGGTCGGTGGGCGAGGGTTGCGGGAAGAGCGTGTTGTAGACGAGCACCGAGATTGGGTTTTTGCGGTGCATTGTTGCGGATGTTGTGTGGTGAATTGTGCGCACTTGTGTGTAGAGTGAAGCCTGGCCTTCTGCTGTGTTCGAGGTTTGAACGTGGGTCTGCGCGGGTAGTGGAGGGAGGTCGGAAAACTGTCTGAAGGTGACGGCCCGCAAACGTGACCAGTCGACGGTATCCCGTTGCTTCTGCTGACTTCGGGCGTGACCGCTGTTTTGCCTCTTGGAGTCCGCCGCCTGTTCCGCGCCGGCTAGTCAGATGCTCGTGAAGCGTCCCAGGTGACTCTTCAGACTTCAGTCGCAGTGGGTGCCTGGGAGTTTTGCGTGCGGGAGAGCTGCGACTTATGCCGGGCGGTATTGCAGATCGGAGGCTACCCCGGTCTTGCTGGGAAATTGCTTGGGCCTCCTGAGGCTGTAACGTGAAGCGGCACGGCGGCCAACGCTGCACGCTGGGGGGAAGGAGCAGAAGGGCGAATATGGGAGCGACGACGTGGTCGAGGAAGGGGCACCCGGTGTTCTTAAGCCAGCCTTCATGCAACACTCACCGCCAGAGTCTGGTCGCATCGACTAGTTAGCACCCAGGTTGCAAAATGCCATCCAGAACGTGCAGGGACCAGACCCTGGGAAAAGCGCAAGCTGACTCCACCCCGTCCCTGGTGCTCCAACAAACAACAGCCACTCAGCATCCTTTGAGCGCGTCCCTTTGGCTTTGTTTCTCCGCCTCCAAAGCACAATCACCGACTGCTGCTTGCCTTGCAACGAGCACGAGCATGGATGCACTGAGTTGTCAAGCGACGGCTGGATGCGTTGTAATGCAGCAAGCCAATCGTCGCCGACGCTGCCGGGACGCCGACTCGACTCGGCCAGCGACATGCCCGCCCTCATGGGCCGTCGCCACGGGCCATGCACGAAATGCACGCTGCACGAGGAACGACTGGCCAGTGTCAGACCCCGATGTATGCACGCCAAGATGCTGTACCACGGTGCAAAGCGCCTTTGCCGGCGGTCACAGAGATGAGGAGAGATGGCTCGTGGGGAATGTCTATTTCCGCTCTCCATGGAGCCAAAAGTCCCGACGTGCCTCGCCGCTTCTTGGCGTGCGCAGATGGTGTCACGACTCAACGACATCCGACCTGCTTCGTCGACTTCCGCATCGGGCAAGTATCGCGGAACCATCAAGCCAGATCCATAGCACGTCGACTCTCTCTCGTGTCTGCTGATATTACGACACAGTATATAAGGACAACAGTAGAAGGAGATGGTACTCGAATCCCAATCAAGGGAAGTCGCAAATCGTCCAACCAGAGAAGGCATGATCGAAGAGACGATCATAGATCAGTCATGCGTCGTACACAATGTGGTTTTCAACTACTTAGGGTTTTCATACCTTCACCGAGACATGTAGGCATTGCCAGACCTCTCGACGACTCTCTGAGAACGATCCTGAAGCGGAGTGGTTTCGAACAGCCTTTCACAACGCGAGTCTCCCACACTACGGGATGTTGCATCAATAATAGACGACGGGCGACACTTTGAGAAGCGCACGACAAACTGAGCAACAAGGGGTCTGATTGACTATAGATCCGCAGCGCAACCGAATCATGGCACCGACAAATCGGTCTACTCCGGGTAATATGCTTCAGAAGCCAGTCACAAGAAAGGCATCTGTTAGAAGATCTGAACGCTTGCACGTTGGTGGCAGCCACCCCGCAGTCAGACCAACCATCCAGTCCATTATGGCTGGCTTACAAAACTCATAGCTGCAGCAAGGCGGGATCTCAGCCTATCGACACGGGCACATTACGGCCCCCATGTGCGACCAAACACCTTTCAGCCTTGTCAATCACTGCTCTTCCCACCTCACTCTCCATCTCACCACCCTCACCTCATCGCAGATCCAACCATGTTACTCGTCCACATTTCCACGGCTCTGCTATTTCAATTGCCCTCAGTCTTCGCGCAATGCTACTACTACAACGGCACCATCAACACCCGCTCCGGCTACCGCACCTGCTCCGCCTCCGCCTCCAGCCCCCTCAGCAAAATCTGCTGCGCCGTCTGGGACCGATGTCTCGACAACGGCCTGTGTCTCAACACCAATGAAGGCGGCTACTGGCGCGAGACATGCACGCTCTCCAACTGGAACTCCGGCGGCTGTCTGGACATATGCACGAGCGGTGTACGTACCATTCAGTAGTTGTGTTGAAACTTGCTAGCAGAGGGTGCGACATGGAATGCTAATGAATGGCGTAGGACGGCGCGGGCCAAGATGTCCTCGTCACCCCGTGCGATATGACGGCCAGTTCGCCGACGTGGTGCTGCGGCAATTCAACCGCGTGCTGTACAGACGGGAGTGGGCTGCCCAGATATACGATTGCGAGGGTATTGGGAGAAGCGCTAACGACTTCCTCTTCGTCGTCGAGTTTGCCCGCGCGTTCGACAACGACCATTTCGACTCCATCCTCAATCTCCGCTGCCGCGTCGTCTACATCCCGCGTCTCTTCCCCAGCGGCTTCGAACACTCCAGCCGGCGGCCTATCAACCGGCGCGAAGGCGGGAATAGGCGTTGGCGCAGCTCTGGGTGTCATCGCACTGATTGCGCTCGGAGTGTTGATCGGAAAGAAGACACGGCGAGCAAATACACAGACGGCGTTGGGACATGAAGCTGCTCACAACCAGATGGGCTACGAGCCGCCTAAATATGCGCAGACGGTCCAACAGGGCACGCCGTATGTGCATGGACATGCCCAGGGCGCTTCAAGGCCGATGGAGTTGCCTGGGAGTCACGCCTTTCCGACGGAAATGAGCCCGGAGAGAGCGAAGTAGCTGCGCGTTCGGGTGGGTGGTGCTTCGTTGGTGGGACTTGTAGATAAGATAATCTTGGACGGGTTTTCTGGAAGGATGTGCTATTCGTCAACTTTGATTCAAAACACGCGTGTGACGAAAGACGGGCGTGTCGTCCGTATAGTTTGGAGTCATCACTCCATGCTCGCACAAACCGAAAGTTCCGCTTAGACCGTATTTTGGCTGTTGTTCCTTTCCACGCTATGCATGAACGCTCAATACCGACTCCATTTCATGTCCTGTTAATCACGACTTCCAACTGCTTCCACCGCGTCCCAAAGACCCTATCCCAGACGCCTGCCCATGCCCAAGTTCCCAAAGCCTCCCGGCCCCCTCTTGCTCCCGCGCGTCGTCCTACTACTTCCGCCATCGTCGTCAATATCCATAGCATCGTCACTGCCGAGCCCCATGGCGCGCTTGCCACTCGACTTTTCCTCGTGGGCCTGCATAGCCGCTTCGAGCGCCCTGTCGCCCTTCCGCCGCACCTTCTCCCTGTCCACGGCTTCCTTCTTGACTTTCTCGGCTTGCTTCTCGAGATCGGCGAGGGCGGCGTCGCACCGCTGGGACCATGCTGCCAGCGTGGACTGAAGCGCGGGCAGCGAGCCTGGCGCGAGATCGCGCAGCGGTGCTATTGACGTGACGGATATCCGTGACTGTGCGGGGTCAAGCGTCGCGGTAATGAGGCCGGTGTAGATGGCGGTCGTGATGAGCTCTTCGAGTGCGCGCGTGGTGGGTAGGTCGAGCGAAGTGAGGAGATGGTTGTACGTCAAGGTGGTGTGGGAGCTTGACAGCGGCAGTAATGAGAGGAGCAGTAGCTTTCGGTGTTGTTGCGCAGAGAGCTTGGGAAGATTTGGCTGCGCTGGGACTGGTTAGTGGATTGTTGATATTATCCTCGCATCATCACAACATACCCTTGTAGTCCTCCCATGTTCCCCAGGCGAAGATCTCTAGCAGTGTGAGGTACGAAGCATACTCTTCTGAACTCCGTAGGTTCTGGATGTTGGGCGTCTGCAGGAGCTCGGCGAAGACGTATGTGTTGGGCGCACTTGTGGCTTGCGTGATCAAGTCCGACGCAGCTCGCGGTGAGGTTGCGGACTTGCTGAGCGCGAGGAACGGTTCGAGGGCGTTGAGCGCCTTAGTCTGCTCCATGGTGGATTGAACAAGCTACAGAATCTGATTGGAAAGTTGGTGTAGGTGGTCAATGTTGGTCTGAGAATGTTTGCGAGCTCGTGTTGTGGAGGTCGTGAGCAGGCAGCTGCGAACATGGAAGTCGCGTTTTGCCCCACCACCCCGCGCGAAACCTGGACCTGGGCACCAGCCTCGCTTACGGCCCCTTCCCATTTCCGGCTCTCCACTCCACGCCTCGTCCATTGGTTAGCACAGCGGACTTGCTGAGAATACGAGATACATCCCATGGACACCAGTTGTTAGAACTACGCAGCGTCGAGGTTGCTCAAGATGTCGTTGACTAGTCCTGTGGCTGTTTTACGAGTTCATCATGTGCTGCGTAAAGTAATCTATCTTCATCTCGCGGCTGTGTAACGCGGTCATGGAACTGCGGCCCCTGTCGGCTTCGCCTCCTGACAAGATAGCAACTGGGGAGCACGGCGCAACGAGGAACACATAAGAATCTAAGGCTGCTAGAACATTTGCCTCGAGTATCAAGACATACCCGCAGTTGTCCCTTGAGGCTCTTCGTGTCTCATCGGAGCGTCCCTGGCAGCTTCCTGTTTCAGAGCCCGCCAAGCCGAAACACATCTCTTGTGAAGCGCCGCCAGATCAATGATTGTCACTAATCTGTATCGCCAAAACCTAGAACGGTCCACATCTTTGATCTTGCTACCTATTCCTTCCGCGCCCAGATTTGCGACCACAAAGACCCTCGCACGGTGTTCAGCTGTGTGGCTCATTATTCATTAATAGCAACCTATCATCAGCTTACGGGAGTCGTCTAGTCCCACTTCGGGCCCGCCTTACCGGGATCTCTCTATTCAGCGCCGGAACAAAGTGGCTGCTGTACCTCGTCCATCGCCATATTAATCCTCGCCATCTGGCAACTACCGGAAGCTGGCCTTTCGAGATTCGTCACAGACTTCCTTTTGCTCCCCCCGCGATTGTCCACATTCGCTCGCGACATCGATTCCGTGCATGTCGCCACAAACCTCTCCTTTCCGTCGATCCTTCGCCTCGCACGAGCCGCGCCGTCCTGACTTTGGAGCGCCGTATGTACCGAAACGCTGTTTAATCTCTCGAGCGCACCCTGCACAGCTTCGCAACCCTCTGCGCCATTGACAGCGTGCCTCCGAAAGGAACAAGGGCCTTAAGGGAGCTTGTCTACTTGGGCGCATCTCAGCCGCTGCCTCTGCGCCATGGCTCCTCCTACCGCGAACGGCGCAACGGCGCACATGGCGACGACGACGCTCAAGGTCGAGGGTATGACTTGCGGCGCGTGTACCTCTGCAATCGAGTCTGGATTTCAGGGCGTGAATGGGGTTGGGAATGTATCTATAAGCTTGGTCATGGAGAGAGCGGTTATCCAGCACGACCCGGAAATAATATCGGCCGACCAAGTCAAGGAGGTCATTGAAGATAGAGGATTTGACGCCGATGTACTGTCCACGGACCTCCCAACTTCGCATACAACCGAGGACCACTTTCTGAGCGATTCAGAAGATGAGGATGAAATGATGAGCGCAGGAGTTGCCACCACCACTCTCTCTGTAGGCGGCATGACTTGCGGCGCATGCACTTCGGCCGTAGAGGGGGCTTTCAAGGATGTGGCGGGCATAAAGCATTTCAGTATATCGCTGCTGTCCGAGCGCGCCGTCATTGAGCACGATACTACAATGATATCACCAGAAAAGTTGGCCGAAACAATAGAGGACGTTGGTTTTGATGCAGAAGTACTGGATACCGTCGCCGCTACAACTACGCCCAAGAAGAGCAGAAGCAGTAGAAGGCAGAGAACATTGACTACTACTGTGGCTGTAGAAGGCATGACGTGTGGGGCCTGCACGTCGGCCATCGAGAGCGGATTCAAAGACGTGGAAGGCGTATACCAGTTCAACATCAGCTTGCTGGCGAACCGCGCCGTGCTTGTTCACGACCCGTCGAAGCTCACAGAGGACCAGATCGTGGAGATTATTGAGGATCGCGGCTTCGACGCTAAAGTGCTATCATCTATAGACGGCAGCATGCAGCAGACCTCTGGTAACAGTGGACCCGTGCATCTAAAAGTGTTTGGTTTGCCGAACTCGAATGCTGCAGAAGACCTGGAAGCTGTTCTACGGAAACGTCCAGGCATCCTTTCTGCGACCATCAACTTCAGCACCTCACAAGCGACGATTCAACGCGATCCGCAAATTATCGGACTTCGAGCCACCGTCGAAGCGATAGAAAAAGCAGGCTACAATGCACTTGTGGCTGATCTCGACGACAACAACGCCCAGCTCGAATCGCTTGCGAAAACCAAGGAGATCCAAGAGTGGAGGCGTGCAGTCATCTTTTCAGCCTGGTTCGCTGTACCCGTATTCCTCACGAGCATGTTCTTCCCCATGTTCCTACCCTTTCTCAATTACGGAGGCATTCGCATCATACCCGGTCTGTACCTAGGAGACGTTGTCTGCCTTGCTCTTACCATTCCCGTTCAATTTGGAATCGGCAAGCGATTCTACATTTCGGCGTACAAGTCACTCAGCCATGGCTCGCCTACCATGGATGTTCTAGTTGTCTTGGGAACTTCAGCGGCCTTCTTCTTCAGCGTCGCATCCATGCTTGTATCTCTGCTTAGTACCCAGCATACGAAGCCAACGACTCTATTCGATACCAGCACTATGCTCATCACCTTCATCAGCTTGGGACGGTATCTCGAGAACAGGGCCAAGGGGCAGACCTCGAAGGCACTTTCGAGACTCATGTCATTGGCTCCGTCCATGGCCACTATTTACGCAGATCCCATCGCTGCTGCAAAGGCTGCTGAAGGTTGGGATCTCGACGTTGATGAGAAGACGATGCGCAACTCGGTCGATGGCAATGCGGCCGAGGAAAGAGTTATTGCTACCGAGCTTATCGAAGTCGGCGATGTTGTCATTCTTCGACCTGGTGACAAGATTCCCGCCGATGGTACTGTAACGCGCGGCGAATCATACCTCGATGAAAGCATGGTCACTGGTGAGGCAATGCCAATTCTCAAGAAAAAGGGTGCGCTTCTGATGGCAGGTACTGTCAATGGTGCTGGACGCCTGGAATTTGTCGTCACTCGAGCGGGACGCGACACGCAACTGAGCCAGATCGTTCGCCTCGTCCAGGAAGCTCAGACGAGCCGTGCGCCAATCCAACGCCTGGCAGATACAGTTGCTGGATACTTTGTGCCCATCATCATCACTCTCGGCCTCGCTACCTTTGTATCCTGGATGGTTCTCAGCCACGTTCTACCGTACCCGCCAAAGGTATTCCTGGATCATGCCAGTGGCGGCAAACTCATGGTCTGTGTCAAGCTATGCATCGCTGTCATTGTGTTTGCGTGTCCATGCGCCCTTGGTCTTGCTACTCCGACCGCAGTCATGGTTGGCACGGGTGTTGGCGCCGAGCAAGGTATTCTGGTCAAGGGAGGTGCTGCTTTGGAGACTGCCACCAAGGTCAACCACGTCGTCTTTGACAAGACTGGTACTCTTACTGTGGGCAAGATGAGTGTCAGCAAGGCCGACATTCAAGGCGAATGGGCCAGTCCACAAAAGAAGAATTTGTGGTGGACACTGATCGGCCTGGCTGAAATGGGTTCTGAGCACCCCATTGCCAAGGCGATTGTTGGCTCCGCAAAGGAGCATCTTCGACTCGGTCCTGACGGTATTCTTGACGGCGCGGTCGGCGATTTCGAGACTTTTGTTGGCAAGGGCATCACAGCCAACGTAGAAGCTGCCCTCTCCCGCGAACGTACACGCTATAAAGTCCTCATTGGCAACGCCGCTTTTCTCACAGCTGAGGGTGTCGATGTGCCCGACTTTGTCGACGAACCCCTGACACCCTCTACCCCTGGCAATGCTCGTGGCCAAGCACGTTCAGCTGGCATCACCACAATTCACACGGCTATTGGCAAGACCTACACTGGAACACTGAGCCTGTCCGACACCATTAAGCCCTCTGCTCGCGCTGCCGTTCTGGCCCTGCGACGTCTAGGCATTACATCCTCCATCGTTACGGGCGATACCTCCGCCTCGGCACTCGTCGTCGCAGCCGCAGTCGGCATCGATGCGGCCGATGTACATGCCTCTGCTACCCCTTCAGACAAGAAAGCATTTGTCGCAGACCTCCAATCCCGCGGCCAAATCATCGGCATGGTCGGCGACGGCATCAACGATTCTCCGGCGCTCGCTTCAGCAGACGTCGGCATCGCCCTGTCCACGGGTACCGATGTCGCCATGGAAGCAGCCTCCATCGTTCTCATGTCCAACACCGATCTCCTCGCCATCCCAGCGTCCCTGGTCCTGAGCAAAGCCATCTTCTTCCGTATCAAACTCAACCTCGCGTGGGCGTGCATGTACAATTTCATCGGCTTGCCGTTCGCAATGGGCTTCTTCCTGCCATGGGGCCTGTCCTTGCATCCCATGGCTGCTGGTGCGGCCATGGCGTGTTCGTCAGTCAGCGTGGTGGCGAGTAGTCTGCACCTCAAGTTCTGGCACCGCCCGAGCTGGATGAAGGTGAGCCTGTTGGATCCCGGCGCGCATGTCACCGAGAAAGAACTGGAAATGGAGAAGATTGAGAAGAAGGGTCTGCTGGCAAGTGCGGTCGAGTGGGCACGGGATGCGTGGGAGGCGAGGAAGCGGAATAAAGAGGAGGCTGGATATGTGCCGCTGAGGGATATGGGAGAGAATTGATGGAGATGTTTCACGTTGATGTATTAGGATACCACCTGTGTTTTCATTTGTGTTGATCATTCTTATGTTGTTTTGATTCGGTCGCTGTCCAGTCGCTGTATATACAATTGACTCTTTCTCCATCGACATTGCACGTGTCTAAGCCATTGCATTATCGACTTGTGCATGTCAAGTCTGTAGCGACCCAGAAGGTTCACTCCGATCTATCCGGCAAAACACCTAAAATGGAAAGAAATGTTGCTCGTGGTTGTCCTTAGGGCTATCGCCCACGTCATCTCTGATCAGCAAGCACGTGGAACCTCACCTTAATAGCGTCGATTCGTCCTCCGACACATGGTTCCAAATTACCTGACTCGTTCGATGCAAGTCAGCACTGTGCTCAGCATCAGACAAACAAAACAGTCTCACTGCCAAGAGATGGCACCCATCGAATGGATCGGTCTGGCTACCTTCGATTAGGTGATCTCGAGGACGCCACGCTCGTACGCCGCCCGGCTTCGCCAGGGTACTCCCTTGGTGAGACACAGCCCTGTCCAACAACTCAAATCTTTTCTACACCACAGCAGAACTGGCAGATTGGCAACATACTGTAGCGGGACGAATGCGCATCAGCATCCATCAGCCCTATCCATTTTGAGGCAAAGACGTTCTCGAGGAGCCTATGAAGTCGCCGCGGGTTAATGCAGTCGGAGATGTGTGGTGCTTAGCTCCGTAGAACTAGGCTGTGAGCTACTCGTGCCCCGCGATTCTGGAGTTGAAGTGGGGTAAGCAAACAGAAGCGGCGGCTGTACCATGTCGCATCAAAGCTGAAGGTGCGCTTGCCGAGGATAAGAGGGCGTGTTGGTGATCAAAGCCGGTGGCAAGCACAGTTAAGAACAGTCTCTCTCTCCTTCACCCAAATTCTATTCAACCCCAATCCACTTTCAAGTACCCCCGCCATCATGTCTCCAGGAAAGGTCTCTACTCTCGATTTCGAGAAGTTCTACAACATTGTCGACGGCAAGCAGCGTGGCTCCGACAAGATTCACCATGGCGTCAACCCCGCCACCGGCCAGGAGCTATGGAACTGCCCAATTGCGAGCGAAAAGGACCTGAACGACGCTGTCGCGGCAGCAAAGAAGGCTTTCCCCGCATGGAGAGATACCCCAATCGAGAAGAGGAAGGAGCTCCTTGGAAAGCTCGCCGAGAGCTTCTCCAACCACAGCGATGAGTTCACCTCTCTGCTCTGCAAGGAGTCTGGCAAGCCGGTATGTTTTGTTACACGTTCGTAGACAGATTTGGTCCTAACAAGAACCGCAGAGGAAGTTTGCCGCCGTCGAGGTCGGCGCTGTCCCTGCTTTCATCGGCCACCACTTGACTCTCGATGTCCCCTCCGAGAAGTTTGAGGACGACGAGAAGACTGTCTACACCGAGTACACGCCGTTGGGTGTTTGCGGAGGTGAGCAAGACCTATGATATCAATTCGCGCTGTTCTGACCCAAGTTCTAGCCATCTGCCCATGGAACTTCCCACTGATCCTCAGTGCTGGCAAGATTGCGCCCGCGCTCATGACAGGCAACACCGTTGTCGTCAAGCCCTCGCCATTCACCCCATACACATCTCTCAAGTTCGTCGAGCTGGCGCAAGAGATCCTCCCTCCAGGTGTCCTCCAGGTCGTTGGCGGCAACAATGACCTAGGTGCCTCGATGTGCCTGCATCCCGACATTGCCAAAATCTCCTTCACCGGCTCCATTGCCACCGGAAAGAAGGTCATGGAGACATCAGCCAAGACCCTCAAGCGCGTCACGCTCGAGCTCGGCGGCAACGACGCCTCCATCATCCTCCCAGACGTCGACATCAAGAAGGTCGCACCCGAGGTCGTCATGGGCGCCTTCCAGAACTCTGGACAGGTTTGTGTCGCCACTAAGCGCATCTACATCCACGAGTCCATCTACAAGGAGTTCTTGCAGGAGATGGTAGACTTCACCAAGAGCGTCAAGGTCGGAAACCCAGACGATGGCGACAATCTGCTCGGTCCCGTGCAGAACCAGATGCAGTTCGAGAAGGTCAAGGGCTTCTTCGAAGACAGCAAGGCCAAGGGCTACAAGTTTGCGGCTGGCGGGCCTGACGTCGCCGCCTCCAAAGGATTCTTCATCCAGCCCACCATCATTGACAACCCGCCCAACGACTCGCGCATCATCCAGGAAGAACCATTCGGTCCCATTGTGCCCACACAGCCATGGTCCGACCTCGAGGAGGTAATTGCACGCGCCAATAACACCAACACTGGTCTCGGTGCCTGCGTGTGGGGCAAGGACGTCGAGAAGGCCTCCCAGATTGCGCGACGACTAGAAGCTGGCTCCGTCTTTGTCAACTCGTGGGAGAAGCCGACACCACAGGCCATCTTTGGTGGACACAAGGAGTCTGGTATCGGTGGCGAGTGGGGTAAGACTGGTCTGTTGGCCTACTGCAACCCTCACGTCATCCACGTCTACAAGTCGTAGAAGTATGATGATGAGCGAGCCGATGATGATTGTATGTTAGCACGAGACAAAAAAGAATGAATGTCACATCACACTCCATGTCCATGCTTCTCTATCACGTTCTGAGGCTCGTGAGATGACATCATCACAACTCCAGTCCGGCCTTCATATTTGCTCCCATTGCACATCGTCGTGCTAGGTGAAGCTGACACCTGACCAAGTTCCCCAACAAATCAAAGCATCCATTGCCCCAGCGAGTGCGACGTCTCGCGCAAACTGTCACCCACGACTCAGCTCAGGCGTGCCAATCCGGTGAGTACACAGTACAGTACGAGCTTATCTCACAAGATCAGCCAGTGACAAGCCCTCTCCAGCAAACTCCATGGCCAAGAAGCAGAAGCACGCTCCCCCAATAGCGCGTGTACCACACCTTTCCCTCGTTGTAGCAAGCATATTGGTCGGCTCCAGAAACGCAGCGGTCAAAGGTCGCACGCGAGCTCGAGCGCAGAAATAGATTAATCCAGCTCCAAGCAAGGCTGCTCGATTATCCGGCGTATATATTGGAGGCTGAACATACATACATGCACCTCGCATAACCACAACCATACTCTATCCGCAACCGCAGCAGCCACATCCATTCCTCAGCCTCACTCCATATATACACCGCCATTCTCTCCACATTCCTTCAACCCACGATGAAGATCCTCCTAGTCCCCGTCCTAGCAAGTGCGGCAACAGCTAGCGTCGTCTTCTCCCTGTCCTCCCTGCCCAACGGCCAAGGCGACCGCCGATCCTGGGTCGTGGATCGCTGGGTATGCAAGGATCTGGCCGCCGAAGGGTTCGATGATAGCGCGAGTTGGGCGTTTGTGGATGCCGGGTTGGCGAATGGGTGTGAGCTTTATGAGTGAGTTGCTGCCTGTTTTCTGCTTTGGAACGGAAGGAAATGGGGGGGAGAGAGAGCGTGTGATGGGATGTGGAGAGACGCAAAAACGATGTGACGGAAACTTCGGGGATTGCGGATTGCGATAGGGAGGGCATGCTAACGT
>TARA_R110002003_G_scaffold94_5_pt1 | contig 21012 bp, 17 predicted proteins | sample TARA_R110002003 | Tara Oceans TARA_R110002003 (sample SAMEA4396441) | marine metagenome | biome: Westerlies Biome; feature: [SRF] surface water layer (ENVO:00010504); material: water (ENVO:00002006), including particulate matter (ENVO:01000060) such as... | depth 5 m
AGGTGAAACTCTGGTTGGTGAAGTGGCCGTTCTTGGCCGTCTGGTTGTAGATGGGGTTCGTGAGGTTGAGCTCCTTCACGATGACACCGGGACGGAGATCGAAGTTGTCGAGGATGATCTTGACGAGCTCCTCGGACGACTTGTTTGAAGTGCCGTAGGTCTCGACGAAGAGGGAAAGCGGCTCAGCGACACCAATAGCGTACGAGAGCTGGACAAGTGCGCGGCGGGCGAGCTTTGCGTTAACGAGCGACTTGGCGATCCAGCGCGCAAGATAGGCAGCAGAGCGGTCGACCTTGGAGTAGTCCTTGCCGGAGAAGGCACCACCACCGTGGGCGCCCCAACCGCCGTAGGTGTCGACAATGATCTTACGGCCGGTAAGACCAGCATCACCCTGAGGTCCACCGATGATGAAGAGACCAGAGGGCTGAATGTGGTAGACGGTCTTGTCGTCGAGGAGCTCAGCGGGGATGACCTTCTTGATGATCTTCTCCTTGATCTCCTTGCGAAGCTGCTCGGTCGTGATATCCTCGCTGTGCTGGGCAGAGACGACGACGGTGTCGACGCGCTTGGGGATGACGGCACCGCCGTCGTGGGCGTACTCGACGGTGACCTGGGTCTTGGTGTCGGGTCGCAGCCAAGGGAGGGAGCCGTCCTTGCGGGCGTCGGTCATGGCCTTGTTGAGCTTGTGGGAGAGGAGAAGGGTCAGGGGGAGCAGCTCGGGGGTCTCGTCGGTGGCATAGCCGAACATGATGCCCTGGTCACCGGCACCCAGCTTCTCGAGGGCCTCCTCGTAGTGCAGACCCTGGGCAATGTCGGGCGACTGCTGCTCAATGGCAACGAGGACGTTGCACGTCTTGTAGTCGAAGCCCTTGTCGGACGAGTCGTAGCCGATGTCCTTGATGGCATTGCGGATGACCTTCTGGTAGTCGAGGTGGGCCTTGGTGGTGATCTCGCCAAAGACCATGATCATGCCCGTCTTGGCGGCCGTCTCGCAGGCGACCTTGGAGAGCGGGTCCTCCTTGAGGCAGGCATCGAGGATGGCGTCGGAGACTTGGTCGCTGTGGTGTGCGGTTAGCGGAGGCTCGGCGTGCGGTGTCCGGCAGGTGCGTCACGGAGCTCCCGAGGGCAAATACCCGCCGCTTACGGCGAGAAAGGCGCATCTGAGGGGCAGAGGTGGGGCGGCGACATACCAGATCTTGTCCGGGTGGCCCTCGCCGACCGACTCGGAGGTGAAGAGGAAGGTGTTCTGGACAATGGTAAGGTCACGGCGGGGTTGCATTGGGCATGGTGGAGGGTACCTTGCTGGCGTCGAGGCCGTTGGCGCCGTTGGAGGTGGTTCCGTTCATGGCTGCGGGGGTAGTATCAGGAATACTAGTGTAGGACTTGCGACCGTGTGTGTTGTGGCAGAGCAATGGGGAGTAAGGGCAGGTTGGACGCGAGGGGCGGAGGGTTCTTATTGCTGGGCTCAGATATGCAGTTGCCGAAAAAAACGTGCACAACCGTCGCAGCTAGAGGCACAATGGCGTGCTAGTGCGAGACTCGGAGCGCGGCCTGAGCACCGGCTGTCATGCTCACCGCCTGCGCCCCCAGCCAATGGCCTTCACGCCCCACGTCGGCCTTCACCGCCCGGCGCCCGGCAGAAAGCGTCCCATTTCTCCCGCACATGACGCGCACGACGCGCTGCACGCCCACCCGCAACCATGAGCAAATTCGGGACGCTGGTTATGGTGCGCCTCACGCCGTCGAGTATACGCTGGGCTGGCATGCTGACCGCGCCCAGGGCCCGGCTGGGGCTGGCAAATCGACCTTTTGCACCGGCCTCATACAGCACCTCCAGAACAACAAGCGCCCGTGCTTCTACGTGAACCTCGACCCGGCCGCCGAGGAGTTTGCCTTCGAGCCCGACCTCGACATCAAGGACCTGATCAGCCTCGAGGACGTCATGGAAGAGATGGGCCTCGGGCCCAACGGCGGCCTCATATACTGCTTCGAGTTCCTCATGGAGAACCTCGACTTCCTGACAGACCCGCTGGAGGAGGTCACCGAGGACTATCTGATCGTCTTCGACATGCCCGGCCAGATCGAGCTGTATACGCATGTGCCCATACTGCCGGGCCTGGTCAAGACGCTCATGCACGGCTCGCTGAACATCCGCATGTGCGCCGCCTACCTGCTCGAGGCGACCTTCGTCATCGACCGCCCCAAGTTCTTCTCCGGCACGCTGTCCGCCATGAGCGCCATGATGATGCTCGAGATGCCGCACATAAACATTCTGAGCAAGATGGACCTGGTCAAGGGCCAGGTAGCGAAGCGCGATCTGAAGCGCTTTGTGGACGTGGACGCAGACCTGCTCGACGATGACCCGTCGCGCAAGGTCAAGTCGGAAGCAGAAGAGAGGAAGCATGTAGACCCGGCGTCAAAGGACAGCTTGATGAACGGCGCGTCGTTCCACAAGCTGAACAAGGCTGTCGCGGAGCTGATAGATGGCTTCAGCATGGTCAGCTTCCTCAAGCTGGATGTGCAGGACGAAGACAGCCTTGGAGCGGTGCTGAGCTACATCGACGACGCTATCCAGTACCATGAAGCGCAGGAGCCGCGGGAGCCAAAAGAGTTCGACGTCGATGTCGACATCGACCAGGATTGAACATCTCTTCGCAACAACACTTGCATCTTGGCGTTGGGACATTGCAGGACGGGTAGCATTTCAAGGCGTCATTTGGCTTCAAACACATGGTGTGGCACATTGGGGAGATTAACCGAAACCGGCAGTGATGTACGATTGAAAGGATGATACCCAGGGACAACACTGCAGTCATACTCCCATCTACTCTGCTGCAATCCACCTCAACCTCAACGCACACCATGTGAGGTCAGTTCGACATACTAACGCAAAGAAATGGGCCCAAACTACTGAAGATCCACGAAAGACGTCCAGAGGAACTACACCAGATTAACGGGAGACATGGTGTACGAGCTGGCCCAGGAGACTGGTCAGGAGAATGGGAAACACGCAAGCGCTAAATGATTGTAGGTGAACGCACGCAAAGTATCCATTACTGCTCAAATTGAAAAGTCAACCAAATTAGTGACCACTTCTGAGCTGAATGTATATGCAGTTGAGACTACCAGACCTTCTCCCCAAAGATGTGCTCAACTGTCGAGCGATAATTTGCACGAGGCAAGCCAGTGAAAGAACCCGTCGTCTCACCCAGCCGCACCTTTGGACCTGCTAGTCCTGCTCTGTCGTTTTAATCCACTCTCACCTCATGCGTGTTATCACTTCCTCATTTTCATCCCCTACCGACCTCAACCCGCCCAAACACCCACTACCTCTTCCATCAACTGCCTCGAGCCTCAACCTTTATAGCACGCTACCTGAGATCTAGAACGACCACAATGGATACTATTCACCGAGACATGGAATATCATAACCTACCACGAATGAGGCAATACGTTTCACAGCATCTCAACAGACAAGTGTCTTCGCAAGCCGTCGCCGAAGCTGAAATCTGTCCCATCTGCCAGGAGAACCTCGACATCACCAAGACCACCTTTTTCCAGAACGCGGATCCAGAGCATAACGACCTCGACTTGGGCGACATGGAAGTCGTCATGCAGCCTATCAGCACGCCGCCATGCAACCACATCTTCCACTCGCGCTGCCTTCTCACCTGGTTCGGCGGCTTAGCAGACAACCGCAACTCATGTCCCATGTGCCGCACCGAGCTGTGCAAACTCAACATCCTCTCTCCCGACCAAACCACCAGCCGCATTGCCGAGCACCATCGCGAGGACCCTCACTGGAATCACCAAGAATATGCCGACGTGCTGCGCCATGTTGACACACTGTTCGCAGCCGAACTCGCCCAGCCCTTGCATCGCACAGACTGGCTCCCTATTGCGCGCATTGTACGCTACGAGTGGGAAGACAACCGCCCCGGTGTTATCGTATGCGACGCACACCGCCGCGACGGTGCGCACTACATCGAGATAGTCGCCGCGCATCGCCTCGCGAGCCTGATTGTGCATGAGGGCGTGTACGATACATGGGCTGGATCGCAGTTCTTTGGCGTGCTGATCACGATGAATAACCGGTATGATCACGAGTACATGTTGCCTTTGCTACCGCCGGTGCCGGAGGGCGAGCCCGGCGCTGAGCAGGATGGCGAGGAGCCAGGACCTGCGGAGGCGGTGTTTGGAACACCGTATTTGGATCGCGAGGGGAGCATGCGTGTGAGAGATTCGGATGACGAGGATACGGTTGTGGATGAGAATTTCAACTTGGAGCGCGACAGCTCCATGGTCACGATGGCTCCGTATGTCGAGGGCACGCCGCTGAGCAAGGAGGACGAAATGTTGGCCACGCCACCTACCACGGCGGGTCTTGCTATTCCACGTCTGTCAAGGTCAGAGGAAGTGGACGAGATCATGAGATTGTTGAACACGTACCAGTCATCTCCTCGCCGAGCGCCGGACGCACCAATGCCAGCGGTTCGACCACCGGTTGAGCCGATCGATGACGCAGAGGTGAGGGAGCATTTTGGCCTGCCAAAGTTAGAGTCGGAGGATGAGGATTTAGACTTCGAGGACGCACCGCGGGGATGGAAATAATGAGGTTCTAAGGCTGACGGAGAGAAACGACGTAGAGCGGAAGGGGGTTGTTTAACCAGCCTTGCACAATGATGGATCTGTAGAACGGATGGAGGTAGATCTAAGGCGAGAGCACTGGGAGGGACTTAAGCAGAATCTCGAACAAATTCTCCCCTTTTTGCTATTTCTTCGTGATAACAATGCTACTCACTGTGTCTGCAGTCTCCGCAACAACCCGAGCAAAGGAGAGCGGCGCTTCACCGATCGAGGCCGCTGGGTGGTCGAAGTACCGCGAGCGTATGCAGCACCACATATTCCGGCTCCTGTGTACGTGCCCACCGCCACTTATGTTTCGCCAGTATATCCCAACTGACACACTGTCCCCTCCATCGTACAATACGGCATCTGAATCGGCTCTGCCCCAATACCTTTCCGCACCAGTCTCTCCCTCATCTCGCTCAATCGCGGAGCCGCATTAATCTGGCTTCTATTTCTGCCCTCCGCATCTTTGGCGCCACTCCACAGGATTTCAGCGACTGCGGATCCGCGCGGCCAGATCATGCGGTCAACGTTCACAGGATCGGTTTGTTCGGCCCACATCTAAGCAGGATGTCAGTTATGTAGTGAAAGAGGCCGATAAGATGATACGTACATGTGCTTCGCCGCCAATAACAAGATGTCGCTTATCTTCCGGCACGCCTGCGTACGGATCATATGAGTATATAAGGCGCCAATTGTGGAATGGTGCACAGTAATCATTGTAGGGCCAGAAGTCGGCCGATACGGAGGGGTCGAAGTCGAGCCATTGGCCTTTTCCGCAGTCGAGGTACTGCCTCGAAGTCAGGAATTAGCTCAATTGAACATGAACTGGACGACATACCCAATAATTATAATTCCCCACTAATGCCTTATGGCCCTTCGCGACAATGCTCGCGACCGCCTCGTCGCTTTGCCAACTCTGCACAATAACATCGTCACCGAGCGTGATGTTCCATTCTAGCAGCATTTCTTCCCAAACCACGGGGGTTAGGCCCGCCGCACGAATTTGATCATGGTTTCTGTCGACGAACTTTTGCATCAATGGCTGCAAAATCGCGGAATCGTTGCTCTTGACCGTGTCATCCAGGGTATACGCGTTCTTATTTACCTCATCGCCGCCCGTGTGGAAGTAGCTCGAATACGGCAGAATGCGAGGAAGAAGATCATCCAAGAGTGTCTCAAGGAAGTCATATACAGCCGTGGAGTTCAACTTTAACGTTCCAGACGGCGGCTCGGCGGCATATGTGTCCCAATTTGGCTGGATATTGAATGCCGCAATGAGATCTGGGAATGAATAGTGGATACTCGATGTGTGTCCCGGCATATCTATCTCCGTGATCATCTCGACGCCCTGGATTGCCGCGTGTCGCTGAATCTTTGCGAAATCCCGGACCGTGTAAACGAGGTCCGGACGATACGCGCCTTTTGCAGAGAGTTCTGGTAGGGTCTGGACCTCGAGAGGCCAGGACTGCGAGTCTGTGACGTGCAGATGAAAACGATTCATTTTGTTGTATGCCAGAGCATCGATCTGACGTTTGATGTCGGAAACGGAGAAGTAGTTGCGTGAAACGTCGAGGTTTATACCGCGGTGTTGAAATTGTGGTGCGTCGTGGATCGTCACGGGAGCATAAGGTGTGTAGACATGGTAGCCGTCTGAATGTACGTAGAACAGTTGTGTGAAACTGGTCAGACCACGTGCTATACCGACACTGGAGTTTGCGTAGATTGTTGTTTTGCCTTGTTCGTCGAGTATCAAGGTATAAGATTCATCGACCTCACCTGCAAGTGGTTTCGCAACATTAGGCGGGTCGTGAGACAGTGGTCTGATATTGATCTCAGATATGAGAGTTGAGGTTGTTGGTGATGGTTCGTCCCAATTGCGAGGGTGGAATTTCCATGGGTACAAGTTCTGCTTGAATATCGTTCTCCACGCTGACTTGATGGCAAAGTCGATGATGTCGTCGCCAGAGACTCCAATAGTCGAGTCTCTGTGACCACGTTGTTCGTTAACAGGTTCTGTATAGCGCCTTTTCAGCTTCAAATCGTCCTGTCCATCCAGACTGGTGTCAGAAGCGAAGAGAAATTGATCTGCAATTGAGCCTACATTTCTTGCGCCAACTTCATACCAATTGAAAGGAACATCTTTACGAACAAACAACACAGTATCGCCGTGCTCGTATGACAAGGGTTTGGGCCATAATGCTAATGCTGATTGTGCGAGGCAAAAGATGTGCAGGGCAGAATGCATGTTTGCCCTTTCGGAAGACGAACAAGAGAGAAGGAAGGAGCCCAGTCCGCGAGAGAGGTAGTTTGCACTCTAAATGAAGTGGAACGCGACCATAGGAATGCTTGCTGATTGATGCAGTAAGTCTGCAGGGTACTTGGAATGAAGACTGGCGCAAGGAAACGGGCTAAGTGTAGGCACGACCAGAATTTACCACCGTATATACCTGCCTGATCGCAATCACACAGTATTGTTCGCGAGAGCGCTCGAACAGAGTGAGTGTCATCCACGGTGTGCTTGATGTCGTTGGTCTGCAGCTGGTGCTTCGTAGAGGTCGATGCAACTTAGCCGAGAGCTGTGCGAAAGTGGGATGGTGGGTTTGACGGGCATTGGGGACATTCAGCCTCAGCCCGCAGCAGCTCAAATGGCGTTCGCTTCTGTAGCAGATAGTACAATAGTCACCAGGATGCGGAGGTGCTACATGAGCTTCAGAAGCTATCTCCCACGACCACCGGATAACTACCTCCTTCCCAGTATGTTTACGCACAGTTGCGCATCATCGTGAGCTGATCGGACTCGGGGAATAACAGTTATTGAGTAGAACGTGTGGAGTTTTAATACCTTCTGTAGCCTTACAGACGCAGTTACAACCCAGCCTGATGTTATACACGCTACAATGTGTCTCAGATTCGACCTCGCACAGCCCCGCGAGCTACCGAACGGCACCCCGCTTGCATCACCGGTGACAAACTGCTGCTACATTTCGTGGTGTCTCTGCCTCGACAAGGAAAGCAGATTCATCCGAAACTTCTGCATCAGGTGTTTGGCATGGGCGCAAATATAGTTCGGTAATTCGGACACCAAGACTTCCGCAAGCTTCAAGTCTGTCCCCACATTACCCGACATCATCAACTGGCCTTCCCCGCTTTTCGAGCACACACGAGGCCGCTCTGCGAGATGTCATTACGCGAGCAATTAGCCTGTATCACTATGTCGCATCGAGCGACACTTGCGATGGGCGATACCAGATGTGTGATACCGAGGTGTAGTGTGCGCGCACATGAAAGAGCAGTTGGCAGGCGGGCCATGCCCAGCAACGATGCGGCGTGGCATGTGTAGGATCCTGAGATATGACCGCTATGGGATTGGATGAAGCGTTGATCCGCACACGGTTGGATTGGATGGAACTTGCCCTTCCTGGCCTGCCTACAGTCGGATGACTTGGTACACCGAATCCCCACATCGTACGAGCTGTCCTTGTGTTGTGCGAGCCTGAGTGTAAAGAGCCTACATATGGATTGCTGACCTTTGTCGAAGCTGTAAGCAGTTCTCCATACTTCGCCCACCATGACGAAACTTGCAGGCGTCGACGTTTCCGCTCCCTACCTCCTCCTCGGTGCTGCCGTCCTATACGTCGCGTACAACATAGCATTCCGATTGCACAAGGATGCGCAAATCCGCAAACTGGGCGCTCGCGCACCTGTACGCAAATCATACATGCCGTTTGGTGTCGACATGGCATACGATGTCGTCAACCATGCGATGAAGGATCTGACATATGAGATGTGGGTGAGCATGTTTGAAAAGTGGGCTGGTCCCGGAGGATACACGGTCGAGGCTGGCGTGGGCGAGAGAGTGATATTGACGGCAGAACCCGAGAATATCAAAGCTATCCTTGCCACACAGTTCAAGGACTATGGCAAGGGCGAGCAGTTCAGAAAGGACTGGCATGCGTTCTTGGGCAATGGCATTTTCACGACCGATGGGCAGCTATGGCATAATTCAAGACAATTGATCCGGCCACAGTTCGTCAAGGACCGTCTGAGCGATATTGAGATCTTTGAAGAGCATGTTCAGGTTCTGATAACGAAGCTAGGCCAGGGCCAGGAGATTGATACACTGGACATGATGTTCCGGTACACCCTTGACGCTGCCACGCATTTCTTGATGGGTGCCAGCGTTGATAGCCTGCAGAATCCGCAGACGTTGTTCGCGGACGCTTTTTACAATGCGCAACGTGTGCAGAGCATCATTGCTAAAGTCGGGTATGTGAGGCGGAATTGGGAACTGTCGTCATCTAATGTTCAACTAGACCGCTCAACTGGCTGGTGCCTCGCCAACGCATGGGCTTCTACAGCTCGATCAAGATCATCAACGACTTTGTGGACCGTTTCATTGAACAAGCCCTCGCCCTCTCACAGAAAGAACTCGAGGAGAAAACGAATCACGATCAAGGCTACACCTTCCTGCACGCCATTGCAGGCTATACGCGTGACCGCCAGACACTGCGAGACCAGCTCGTCTCCATCTTGTTGGCAGGGCGCGATACCACCGCTTGCACATTAACGTGGGTTATCTACCACCTCTCCATGGATCCCAAAATTACAGCGAAGCTGCGCCAGGAGATTGTGGACACCGTTGGTTTGGAACGCACGCCAACATACGACGATCTCAAGAGCATGAAGTATCTTCAACATATCTTGAACGAGACTTTGCGCCTTTATCCCGTGGTCCCGTACAACGTCCGAGTGGCCCTGACCGATACCACTCTTCCAGTCGGCGGGGGCGCAGATGGCTCTCAGCCCATCGGTATCTTGAAGGGCACCCCAATCGGCTACTCCACACTTGTGATGCAGCGCCGCGCAGATTTGTACCCACCACCTTCCACCGGTTTCCCCGCCGTTGAAAAGTTCGTGCCCGAGCGGTGGGACAACTGGACGCCTAAGTCGTGGACATATGTACCGTTCAACGGCGGCCCAAGGATTTGCATTGGCCAGCAGTTCGCTCTGACCGAGATGGGATACACACTTGTGAGGTTGTTCCAGCGGTACGAGACGGTGGAGAACAGGATGGAAGGTGTGCTACCAGGGCTGCATGCGGATATTGTGTTGCAGCCCTCGAAGACAGTGAAGGTTGCGTTCCATTGAGCGATGAGTGAGTTTTTCTGATGGCTTGAAATGGCGAGGCCTTTGGGATGACATGTTATGAGTATGATCACAATGAAACTCTCGATTAGCTTTGACAATAAGACGCTCAATCAGTTTCTAGCTTTCGAGATGAGTAGACACTGTTCAATGCCGAAGCCATCCATCCCGCTCACATGGCCATATCTTCGGCCAACGCTTTTGCTCGAGCTTCGAGCTTATATAGAGTCACTCTCGAGTTTTAGCACGCAATGAGCCGGCTCGCGTTTCAAGCCATGAGATTGCAACTGTCTGAGACCAGGTGTGGGCGGTGGGACTTGGTTGAACTTGACGCCGAGCAAGGCTGCCCGGCGGCCGAATCGGCACACAATGCCGCGTCACTGCTAATGGCTGTTTCTACTCCACCTTATGACCGGTGCCATGTGTAGCACATCTATGTGACATTATTCCAATGGGCCAACCGAAATCAGTCTGGCTGCATGTGGTGGCGGATGTCATGACGTGCGGTCCGGCGATGGTGTGGTGTTTACTCGATCACATCGAGCAACTTTTACTCGAGAGAAATCACCGCCGGAGATACAAGGTCGCAGCAGCGCATGGACGGGGTCTTTTGGATGCCCCGCATCTTTGCAACACACTGAAGGCACACGGGAATACGGCATGTCTGAATGTTAAGTGTAATTGTAGTTGGCGTAAATGCTCAAAATCTATGCTGATGTATGCTAACGCCGTCTATGCTTAATGCTATGCAGTCACTTCTATTGTAAAGAGCCGAATCCACTCAGCGCGCTGCGTCGTCAAGCGACCGCGAAATCATCCATCTCTTCCTCTATCTGCTCGCCTTCCTAGGCTCAAGCAATAGCTTCCCCTTCGGTCCCATCTTTTCCGTGAACCCTTCTTCACGCGTGAATACGCGCTGACCACGCAGCCAAGTCTCGCGCACAACGCCTTTAAGCGTCTTGTTCTGATATGGCGAGACTTTGTTACGGAAGAGCATTGTCGATGGCTCGACCTAGTGATGTAATCAGCAAATAATTACGCGGAAGTCGAGGGTCAGGAAGTGGGCTTACCATAAACTCAGCTACATCGTCAAACACAACAATGTCGGCGTCGAATCCAACGCCCAAATCACCCTTACTCTTCTCCAACCCGACCTGTTTCGCGGTGTTCTTACAGCACCAGCGTACAATTTCCTCGACACTGAAGTTCTCATCGCGCTTCGTACCCTCGGTCCACAGAATCGGAAGTCCCAAGCCAACACTCGAAATGCCACCCCACGCACTGAAGAAATCACCCTTCTCTTCTGGTCCTTCCATCTCACCCTCACTGCTTTCACACGAATCGCAGTCCTCCGCATGGCCTGGCTTGCGGTTCGCTGCCTTCTTAGGCGGCGCAAGATGAGCTGGTAGTAGCTTAATATCTGGCGTGCAAGGCGAGTGGTCTGAAACCACAGTTTGAATTACACCCTCAGCTTGATCTTGCAGAAGTTCATCCCACAAGCCGTCCTGGTTCGATTGCGAGCGGATCGGCGGGCAGCACTTGTGTCTTGTGTCGCCTTCCTGGATGCCCTCGGCCGCAAGCGCAAGGTAGTGGAAACAGGTTTCGGCTGTGATCTTGATGCCCTGGGCGCGGGCCTCGCGCAGCATGGGAATAGCTTCAACAGCGGAAAGATGCACGATGTGGAGTTGGAGCTCTGGGGCAAGATGCGCTAGGGAGAGAATCTCGGCAACTGCGCAGGTTTCGAAGGAGGGAGGTCGGGACTGCAAGAAGGTGTCGTATGATGTCAAAGGGCCTTTGGGTGCCATGGGCGGGTGGGAGCGTTGGATGTCGTCGCCTACGGAGTCGGTGATGGGTGGGATCATTTCGGCATGGAACATAAGTGTCGTTGTAGAATCCTTGAGTTCGAGAAGGGCCTTTTCTATGTCAAGTGATGAGATGCAGGGAAATTCTTCGACCTGAGAGGTGTTAGTGTCACGTGTCTGACGAAATAAGACGGGTATACGGACTCCACTGTCACACAAAAATCCTTTGAAGCCGCGGACGCCCTCCTTGACCAAAGCCTTGAGCTCGCCGGCGTTTCCTGGAATGACGCCGCCGTAGAAGCCAACGTCGACCCAGCACTTGCCCTTGGCAGCATCGATCTTGATCTTGAGGTTCTCAATAGTAGTAGTGGGAGGGATAGCATTCAGTGGCATGTCGACGACCGTAGTAACACCGCCAAAGGCGGCAGCCCTAGTGCCAGTCCAGAAGCCTTCCCATTCTGTTCGGCCAGGCTCGTTGAGATGTACATGAGCATCAACGAGACCGGGTAGTAGGATATGTGGGGAGTAGTTTGTGTATGATGTGCCTTCGGGAAAGTCCGTTAGAGGTAGCACTGAGTGAAAGATGGATGTAATCTTGCCCGTCGTATTCGACACGACGATGGTCGCTTCGGTGAGTTTTCCAGCTACCACTGCTCTTGACGAAGCCAAGACCGTGATTGGATGGTATGGTTGGCTGTGAGGCGTCGGTGGGGGTGTTGTTGCGTGAGGCGCCATTCTGACAGACGATAATGATGGTTGGAGAACCGCCGCGGGCTTCAAAGAAGGAAAGAATGTGGAGGTGCTTCTAGGTCCGCTTCAGGAATCTGTGAGCTATATACAGAAGCCCGGTCTCGGCAACGCGGGGAAGGTGGTGTGGGTGTCTTCGGGTGAGATAGAGATAAGCCCAGATAAGGTGGGTGGTGTTGCGCCTCGCGAAGTATCAAAGAGGAATATGGACTTGACAGACACCTTTCGTACTTTACGTCGAGAAGAATCGGAATTTGTACAACAAAGAATTAGCTGTTCCTAACCTCAAGTAACGCCCGAATCTGGGGTACAGCAGGTCCTTATCTATCCACTGACAGATCTTTGGGACAGCCCCAGACAGACTCACCGTAGCGTCAGGGGACATGGTACATCGGCCGAGATTTCTGCATTACTCGATAGGATATGGTAGCGTGAGGGACTATGGAATGTTATCGAGACCGCCTTGGCCTCGCATCTCGAACCTGGGTTTCACTGGGTTAGTGACAACATGGCCCGCCTTAGTCTACAAACCTATTCCTCGGAGTCCATCTTGGATATATACAGCAGGTTTCTTTGAAGCTGTAGTGGATGGCTGTAACCACTTTGTATCCATTCGCGATGGACTGAACTGGGTCGGAAGCGCGCGCTGGACGGCTGTGAAATTCGATTGTTGGGACCGTGCCCATGCACTGATAAGCTTGGTGGCTTTGTTGTCGTATCGTGCCGGACCCTGATCGATCAACCTGAGCTAGCGCAGGTTCAACGGCTCGAACGTCATGCGAAGGTTTAAAGCCTCCCGAGTGCCCCAGACCTTCGAACAGTCAGATGCATTCACCGTAAGCATCTCCTCAGTATACGGACGGCAAAGCGTTCTGTTCGTGTCTCGAATGCCTTTCCTTGATGTTCTGCTGGCTTGGTCATCGGTGTGATCGGGCAATGTCGCACCACGGAAGCATGTGCCGACGATGCCGGAGAGGCTGAGAACCTGTCAGTCAGCGTACGTCTCAACACGCCTGTCAATTTATTACTCGATAAGAAGCTATTCCATCGAGTAAAGCAGTTCAACTGTCAACCCGCACAGCTAGCCTCGATACTGGGACCCTATCGATGTCGGAGATGGCCGAAGACGTCGTAACCCTGCCGAGGCCCTCAGTCTCATCGGGATGCGCATCGGCTGCTTGCAGAAGCAGTACCGCCGTGAGGTATTCCTAGATATTTTCACGCATACTGGTACCTACGGAAACGACCGATCTGAGGGGAAGCCAAAAGAGATGGCATACAGGCACAATTTCGGTCCTTGCCGATGGGCACGATATTCGCGCCCTAGGGTGTGGAAATAGTAGGCGTCAGCGGCGGAGTTGCGAGGGTGCAGGCTCTGGTTGACTCGAGTAATGGAAATGTAAAGTCTCCGGTAGCGCGCCAGAAGTGCGATGACCCGATCACGACAACTTCATTCAGCCGGTCACAGCAAGGGGTGCCAGCACGTTCTGGAACGTAGGATATGCCGGCCCACGTGTACAGTTTTCAGACGCACCGGTAGCACTTGTGTAGCTTCCACGATGCTGTGAGCTGCAGCATCACTCCGGAAAGAGGTTTCTGTTACGTCGAAGCTGGAAAATTTGCAGACTGTGCCTCCAGCACGATGCCTGGGCCACTTCTCCTGCATTCTGTTGACCCGTCGCATTCTCATTAAGGTTTCCATCAGGATGGCAATTGGTAGAAGTTGTTCCAGCTCCGCGCGAAGCGTGCTCGACTGAATTGTCAGATGGTCCCCCCGAGATCGCCCGCTATCTTGCGGTCTTCTGCGTAATCTTATAAATCCTCTGGCGGCTTATATGCAGAAAGCACATGACCTTTGTCCATTGAGAATCGGAGAGCCGACGCAATACGAGAAAAGCCATTCGTTTGGTACCGCTGGCGAGGTATGATGTAGCGAAAGCGGCTTTACTTCATCATTTCCGATGTGACGTCGCTCAAGAGTTCGTGCTTGCTCAGGTGCGGCATCGTGCTCTTGCCCGGTCATGGGTGTCTCACTACCTTTTGAGCAATATGCGACGATCAGTAGCAACAGAACCAAGTGGCTGAAGCGATACAGATGCATGTAAAAGGGTGCCAAAGAGGGGGCTGATCAAACAGTTTCACTTACGAGAAGCCTCATCACTTGGTCGCAATAAGAGAAACTTTGTCGCGAGGTGGGTGATAGATTGCTAATCAAGTAATCTCTACCGCTCGCGCTCCGTTTGAGAGACTAAAAGTAACTGTTAAGTGTTGACTGTTTCTTCGTCGACGAAGAGGTCGCCTTCGAGAGCTTGCCTACTGCAATCATTTTTGAGCTAGTATACAGGCTTGCTTGCAAACCGTACTCCGAGGCTGTCTCCTTATACAAATCCAGGTACGTGAAAGCATCTGACTTGTAGTAGATTGATCGTCCGGATGGCAACAGTCCCAATGTCTCGATTTCCTGGAGCACACGCAGCACGTCGTCCTGGTCTCTGAAGTCCTTCGACGAGTCAGCCTCGCTCCCAGCATGCAAGTGGGAAGCAGATATACCTTCGTATAGATGCAGATTAGTCGATCGCACTGAGTACCTTCGTCGGTGGCAACCTTGACCGTGGAGCCGAGACGGTTGTCGACCAAGGCTCCGACAACCTTCTTCCACACTCGTGTAACGTCTTCCAAGCACGGGAATAGCATCCACTAGCCTTTGGATTAGCAACCGTGGAAACGCAAAGCCAAGCATCAAGATGATGTTCACTATCTCTAGTGTATGTTGTAAACTTCGCTAGTGATTCGCACCATATGCTGGGGAAACCTAAGCTAAGCTTCCGACACGAGCTGACGTGAAAATTGGAATTTAATGCGAACATCGCACATACCTTTCCGGACAGGATGCCACACTCTGTAGCAAGATCGGTAATGCGTTGCTGTAGCGCTTTGCTCTCTTGGCTTAAAGACTTATGGAGTGCCGCCTTTGGCCCATGCAATGCTTTGGCCTGTATTTGCTGGCGCGTCTGGAGCGAATCGTCTAGCAAGCTCCTACCACGACTCCTGAACTCGTCCTCTCGAGGAGACACTGACCTGTCGCGAGAATCTCTATGGGGATTGTGGGCCCAGATCCAGGGGCAAGTAGAGATGGGGGTCGTGAGTGGTGGTAAGCGTTTGACAAAGTCGTCTACAGACTCGCCTAGCTGCCACGCATCATGGCAACCTTGAGCAGGATTGAAGAGCTCCGGCTCCGGTGACGGTTCACGCTTGCGCTTGCCGAGCCTGGCACGTCGTGCCTCCTCCATAGCTCTTCGATCCAGCGAGAAGCTCGAGGCATTCCTGTTCTGAGGTACTGGGTCTGGATCATCTCCATCTAATGACATCTTTGTTGTCTCTGATCCAAGGGCTGTTAGTGAAATGCTTTTGGAGCGTAGTCTGGCTCTGGTTGGTGCTAGAGCTGCATTCAAATCTGAGCTCTGCGTGGCCCAGAAGTATTGCAGATTGGCTTTTTGGCAAAGTGAGGCCTGGCAAGCCTGCTCCTCTTCGTCACCTGTGAGTGAGAGTAAGTTGTAATCCAGAACGGGGCTGTGATATACAGATATGGCGTTGAGGGTCGATTGCTTACTCAGCCACCTAAGCAGACAGCACTTACCGTAGAAGCTTGAATCATCCGAAATCCATTCCTCTCCAGACAACTGCTTCTCCTCCGCCATCTTGAAGTACACTAGTGCGAATGATCATCTCCTCTAGAAGCGTGAGATGGGTGAGTGTGGAGTTTGCCCTGGAAGTGGTGGTGATGACGCCTGAGGAGAAGGGGAAGGAGCGCCCATGCTGTGATTGGCCGAGCAGGACAAGGGTCGATGAACGTCGCTGCCCATTTACGCGAAATCGCAGTCGCGCTAGTAACTTACGCGTCGCGTTTCCCAGCATCAACGCATCCAGCATCATCAATTCGATGTCGAAGAGCACCGAAACACTCCACATTACAGCAAACATGCCACATTCAGTAACACCAGAATCTACACCAGGCGACGAGTCAAGGACAATCTCACAAGTCGACACAATCAAATCAGAGCCAGAAACCCAGGATGTTGCCATGGACGAGGCGCCGAGTCCCCCACCAGAGAAGCCCAAGGTCAACCTGGAGGATTTGTTCGACGATGAGGATTCAGACGACGAGTTTCCTTCCAGCGCGCCGGTAGTCAAGTCGGAAGAAGAGTCTTCACAGCCGGCACCGCTGTACGCCTGCAACCAAGACTTAAATCCCTAGAGAAACTTGCTGACGCCTCACAGTAGGATCACGTCAAAGTCGTCCTTCTCCGATCCCGAGATAATGCGAGCCTTCTACCAACGCCTCTTTCCCTTCCGTCCTCTCTTCCAGTGGCTCAACCACTCCCCAGTGCCCACTCCAGACTTCGCCCACCGGGAGTTCGCTTTCACACTACCTAATGATGCATACCTACGTTACCAGTCCTTTCCCACAGCCGATCTGCTTCGGAAACAATGTATACAAATGCTGCCCTCGCGATTCGAGATTGGACCGCAATACAGCACAAACCCCCGCGATCGCAAAACAGTTCGGAAGGCCAGCGCCTTTAGGCCAGTAATGAAGGAGTTGGTCTTCGATATCGATATGACAGACTACGACGACATTCGAACATGCTGCACCGGCGCAAACATCTGCCACAAGTGCTGGGGCTTCATCACCATGGCCATCAAAGTGATCGACGTCGCCCTCCGCGAAGACTTCGGCTTCAAACACATCCTCTGGGTCTACTCCGGTCGTCGCGGCGCCCACGCCTGGGTCTGCGACAAGCGCGCGCGCGAACTTGACGACCAAAAACGACGCAGCATTGCCGGATATCTCGAACTTCTCAAAGGCGGCGACAATGCGGGCAAGAAGGTCAACGCAAGGCGCCCACTTCACCCACATCTCGAGCGCAGTCTCGCCATCCTCAAGGAACATTTCCAGACCTCCATCCTCGCAGAACAAGATCCCTGGTCTTCAGACGAGAAAGCAGCACATTTGCTGAACCTCCTACCCGACACCACGCTCCGCACCGCGCTGCAAAAGAAATGGGATTCCTCACCCCATCGCCCCAGCGCCTCGAAATGGGCGGATATCGACGCCCTAGCAAAATCAGGCGCATTGTCGAAAACACCCAAAGAACTCGTCGAGGCAAAACAAGACATTGTGCTCGAATACACCTACCCGCGTCTCGATGCTGAAGTCTCCAAAAAGCTGAACCATTTGCTCAAATCGCCATTCGTTGTGCACCCGGGTACAGGACGTGTGTGCGTGCCCATTGACACGAGGAAAGTAGAAGAGTTTGATCCGCTGAGTGTGCCGACTGTGACGCAGTTGTTGAGCGAGATTGACGAGTGGACGGGTCGGGATGAGGGTGGAGAAGCAGAGAGGAAGATGCAGGATTGGGAGAAGACGAGTTTGAAGCCGTATGTCGAGTACTTTAGACGGTTTGTGAAGGATTTGATGGAGGAGGGGAAGGTTGGGGTGAAGAGGGAACGGGATGAGGATGCTATGGAATTCTGATTGCGGATGATGGTGTCTGGCGTTTTGCATATGACGAAGTCACTGGTTGGGTATATCGGTATATCCGTGGCATGAGAGTGGGAGCATGATCTGTAGGATAGCTTGAACGACTTCCGCACCTTTGCATGCGCTGTCAGCCCTCACATAGGCAACACACCATGGCCTCCAAAGGTCGTTGATTGAACATGAGTGGAAAGCCACGCTTGCGCCTCGCTTTTCATGATGCTATTGATACAATCCTCCATACATTCTCCTTCCTCCGTGTTTGACCCTCTCTACGCCTTCGCCCTCTTTTCCTTGTCGCTCTGCGTCTGCGTAACATTGAGACCCAAGCCATTCGAGTCCAAGTACACCTTGTTGCTCGAGTTCTGCAGAATCTGCGCAATGTTCCTCGCGTTCTCAAACTCCCTCAGATCCACGTACGACCTGCTCTTCTTGATGGCGTCACCAATCAGCTCGGCGGAGCGTGCCTCACCCTGTGCGCGGACGACCGTGGCTTGCTTCTCCTGGCGGGCTTTGTCGACGACGAAGGCGGCGCGTTGGGCTTCTTGCTGGGCGACCTGCTTGGCTTCGACGGCGGCAGTGAATTCGGGGGAGAAGGCGAGGTGCTGGAGGAGTTAGTATGTTCGATCAATACACTGGGAGAGGAGGCTTACTGTTAAAGAGACATCGTCGAGCATGATGTTGAACCTCGCCGCTCGCCTCACAAGGTTGTCCCTCACGAGCCTTGATACATTCTCACGCTGTGTGATCAACTGACTCGCGTTAAATTGGGCCACCACGCTCTTCAGCACCTCATTGACGATGGACGGCAGCACCCGCTCATCGTAGTCTGTTCCCAAAGTCCTGTAGATTTGCGGCAGGGCATCGACTCGTGGTCTTGATAGCACACGGCAGGTGATGTTGACCATCTGCAAATCCTTGGTACCAGTGAGGGAAGCGACGTTTCGTGGTTTGGCGCGGACATCGTACGTAATCGGGGTCTCGAACCATGGAATACGGAAATGCGTTCCTTCGCTGTAAATCTCCTTCTGCACGCCGCCGACTCTGGTGTACTTGATTGCGCGGTGACCACCATCAACTGCCTGGAATTAGCCACTGCCCATCTCGCAGTGTGACCGAGAAGCTCCCAGAGCCGCCCAGTTATGTCTGTACACACCGTTGAAAAGCGCATTGTTTGCTACCCAGATGCCTCCACCAAGCAGGACCAGTCCTCCAATACCACCAAAGAGACCTTTTGGCGGCCCGCCTCCGGCGCCTCCGAAACGCTGCGACCGTCGTGTGAGTTCATTCTGGATGCGTGCCCAGGCTTCTTTAGGGTCGGGTGCGGACATTGCGGCGGTATGTGACGGTGGTTTGGCGCGGTGCTCGTGGGACGTGTAGGCGGCGACGATGGCGGAGCAGAAGTGGTGATGCGATCACCGAAGAAATGGTAGCGGCGAATCACAGCCCCAGACGCAAGGCACTTTGCCAAGCCATTACGAGCATTCCCCTGCTGCTTCTACTCTGGTCGGAGTTTAGGAAAGCGCAGGTATCTAAGAGCTTCCAAGCACCGTGCACTGATATCTACCTATGCTTTGGCTTCTGAAACAGTCTGACTGTGACCATGCAGACAGTGGCTGTCGGCAACGAGTTGCAACATGTTCGTGCACGGTCCCGCCAATCAACATCATAGTGAGCTCTTAAGCACAGCTGTCCATAAGCTCCCACAATATCCGATAACTCTCATAAGAGCCCATATGGTGGCATTTTGTATTCTTCTAATACTTTCAACGTTTTGAGATACCCACTTTCTTCCCTTCCTTCTCGTGGCTATCGACTTGTGCTTTGCGCACTGTTGCGGAGCAACTTGGTCAAGCTCTAGGTATGCCACACGTACTGAAAGGGAATCTAACTCGGAACTTCGCTGACGAAAGCTCAGATAGGCCATTCCTAATCTTGACATAGTTGGGCACCGTCCAGACTAGCTGCGCCTCCGAAGTCACAGTCGGAGCAGCGCAATTGCGCCCCGCCTTCACAATGCACATCACCTCGCGGTCGCTGCGCACCATCGCATGGTCTACCCTTGCACTGTCCACAGCGCGCGCGCAATATATCATAGACAATCTTAGCTTCGGTCAGAAAGACGGTGTCTACATATCTCCCGACCTACGAACAATCCCGCACTGGATCATCCAAGGCAATGACGACTACGTACCACAAGTACTCTCCGACCGAGTCATCCTTACACCTCCCTACCCAGGCAATAAGCGCGGTTCGCTATGGGCACAAGATCCGCTACACCACGCTGGCGATTGGACGGCAGAGCTAGACTTCCGGGCGTCGGGCATGGACCGCGGAGCTGGCAACCTTCAGTTCTGGTACGTCAAAGAGTCCCAGGCGCATGAAGTGCCGACGAGCTTGTACACTGCGCCCAAGTTCGACGGACTAGTTCTGGTGATTGATCAGTACGAGGGGCATGGAGGGTCAGTGAGAGGGTTTCTGAACGACGGGACGGTCGACGTCAAGTCGCAACCAGATCCAGACACGCTTGCCTTTGGAAAATGCGATTATGCGTACAGGAACCGCGGACTCTTGAGCAACCTCAAGCTACACCATGCAGATGGCTTTCTTGAGGTCCTCATTGACGGAGAGACTTGCTTCAAGACTGATAAGGTAGGCCATCATCCGTTGCTTGACCAGCATGCAGCATACTAACAATCCAACAGGTCAAGCTTCCCGAGGGCTACTACTTCGGCGTCAGCGCGTCCTCTGCCGAAAACCCCGACTCCTTCGAAGTTCACAAGTTCATCGTGTCAACCACCAACAGCGTAACTCGCGAGGAGCCCAACCGCCAACGCTATACACCGCCCGACAATCACCAGCAACAAGCCAATCTGGCCTCGCAAAAGATCCACGAACAACAAACCCACAAATCCGGTGGTCACAACGATATCCCACAAATACTCGAAGACGTGCTCGCAAGCAACATCCGCAGCCAACAAGACCAGTTCGCCGACCTCCACAACCGCATCCAAATCATCAACAACCGTGTCGCTGAAATCCACGAACTCGTCACCAAAATGCACCAGGACAGCGAGAACCGCTTCAACGACCTCATGCACCGCGTTGTCCCCATCGACGACCGCAGCGCTGCCACAATCCGCAATG
>TARA_R110002003_G_scaffold52_10_pt1 | contig 20977 bp, 23 predicted proteins | sample TARA_R110002003 | Tara Oceans TARA_R110002003 (sample SAMEA4396441) | marine metagenome | biome: Westerlies Biome; feature: [SRF] surface water layer (ENVO:00010504); material: water (ENVO:00002006), including particulate matter (ENVO:01000060) such as... | depth 5 m
TGGTTTGCGGTTCTCGCGAGCGTAGAAACCGTCGTGATCTACGTTCCACCCTTCGTATCGTATAATTGCGCTGGTGTTGAGGACAGGCGCGAGATCATAAAATGGAGCAAATGCAGTGCGACCATTTCAATGTTCATACCTCCCGATCCAATCACCCGTGCATGTTCCAGGCTATCTTTTTGGCTGAGACTTTGTATTGAGCACTGACGCCAAAGAGATGCACCCTACTACTTCGCGATGGACCCTGCTTGTGTCGGCCGGAAGATGGCGAGAAAAGTAGCTGCGGTGTACTGGTCGGCGAATTCATCTTTCTTTGAGATACCAATGAAAAGCGATGGCTGTTGGGAGTATCTATTTCCATGAACTCCCCTCCCAACACACTAGCAAATACGAGCCCAAGAATAGGCTCATACTACGTCTATGTTCTCCTTCCCGTAAGGTGTATTCGAAAGCACGGGTTCTGTCGTGACATGAAGCCTCAAATCAAGCATCCGTAGACTGAAATGGAGTGCACTTCACGGCCACTATGAGTCTTGACATTGTCACTGCCCATCCTTCTAACTCGACAAGATTTCCACAGCCAGATCATACGCCCTATCCTTTGCCTTTTCCTGCGCCGTTCCAGGTCTATACGACTTATCCCACGCATGCCCACACCCCTCGAACCTCTCATGAGCAACCCGTTTGCCCTCCACATCCTGGACCCGCTTAACAAGCTCCTCCGTCTCCGGAGCTAGGGTATCTTGCGCACACGTAATCACTAACATGCTATTCGAAAACCTTTCTGGGTCAATATAATACGGCGACACCAACGGTTGCGCACGATCAATACCGTCCGGACAATAGCAATTGTCAAAAATCTCCGCCATCCACGCCGGTAGCGACCTCCCAGATGTGTCGGGCGCCGCCTTCGTGTGCGGGTCTTGCGCAAGGTTGATCGGTGGGTAAAACGCTATCACATGCCGAAACGTTGTCGGTGGAAAAACATGACCGCTTAGCCCCAGGGCGAAGTTCCCTCCAGCACTGAAGCCAGACACCGCAATGCGGTCGGGATCGTACTCCTGTGGGCGGGCAAGCACATATCGCACTACGTCTTCAGTGTCGTGTGCGCCAGCGGGGAAAGGATGTTCGGGAGCGAGTCGGTACTGCACGTCTAGGACGTTGTATTGCGTGTCTTTGGCAATGCGCATGGCAAACTCGTCGTCTGTGCCGTGCATGGGAATCATGAAGCCGCTGCCATGGAAATTGATGAGTACTGGTGCGGGTTGAGCTGTGTATGTTGAGCTGTAGACGTGGGCCTTGATGGTTCTGTCTGCATCTCGAGATGGAATTTGGAGGACTTTGTCGTGGTGGGTGGCTGGATTGCTGGCTCCAATGCCGGCACCTGCAACTTGGCGGACAAAGGTTGCGAGCACCTTGTTGCGAATGTTTGTGAGCAACTGGCTCATGGTGAAACCTTGTTGTTGCTAAGCACGATCCAGAGTATAACGCGGCAAATGTAAATGATTGCCTCGAAGTAGAGGTGCACTTTGACTTGATGATAGGTAACTGCCGACAACGGGAAAGCGGCAAGGTTATGACATGCGTTCGGAGAAAGTCCGAATGCATGAGCACGGTCAAGCCCTAGAGCAAGGTATCCGGCGTGGCCGGCTACACCCTGAGCTGGGCAGCTAACAAGCGGCCGAAGCCGCAAACAACGTCGCATGCAGGAGATATGCAGTAGATGTTGGCAAAAAGAGACCCCCGCCTAGCGCTTTAGATAGTTGTCGCACGCCACGATATCACACTTCGGCAACATTGTATAGTCATCAGTTTGGGCGAGATCAAATGTATGGAACCGAGGTGGAGAATCTGCTACTGACTTGATGAATCTAAGTGGAATCACTTGGAAAGGTACATATCTTGTGCTCGCGGTGACGAAGACCGTGGTATTCTTGAATTTGAGAGAACAACGTTCCTAGAGCTTATAGCTTCCCGCTCCCTTCCTTGCCATGCCGTCCTTGACCTCTTTGCCTTCGACATCAGTAAGCACGCCCTTGCGTCCAATAACTTGCACGCCGCCCTTCTTCAAGTCGCTGATGACCTGCTTCTTCTCCTGCTTGCCGCCCTTCTTCTCCACCTTGTTCTCCTTGTCTGTTCTAGGCTTGTTGAGACCCTCCTTCTTACTTCTCTCCTTCGCTCTGCGGCGTCGACTGGCCTTCTCCTCACGCGACATCTCATCGCGCGCAACAGGCATGCCGCTCTTTGTGACGACTTCGCTCTTGTTCTTCTCGTCACCGGGCCTGTAGACTTCTTGCGGTGCAAGCATGCTTGCACCAGCGACATCGCCGCCTGCTGTGGGTCGAGCATCTTCCATCTCGATGGCAGGCGCGTCCACGCGAATTTCAAGGTTGGGTGCTGCGGGCTTAGGTTTGAAGTGCGACGAGCTGAGGGAGTCGAGCTTAGCGGACAGCTTCTTCCATAGGGCGGATATCTCGTCGTGCTCCTTCTTCAGCTTCTCGTCCTTGGCGTCCACGAAGTCTGGATTTGTAGTGCGAAGATGTTCTTCTTCGTAGAGTTCTGCGAGGCCTTTTCCGGACTTGGTATCGTCGAGCTCAAACTGACCTCTTCGCATTTTCGGTCCGGTTGCGAGATCATCGGGTCGGCGTCGCATCACCTCGTCGAATTCGCCAGCCAAGATTCGCCGCTTGATGAGTGCTTCGATGTCTTCGGACACTTCTGCTGTGACAATTGGCACGGGCTTGCCTGCTCGCTCAAACTCGAGGTTCTCTTCGAGCAGTGAGTTGAGAGGTCGATCAGCGGCGCGAGCCTCGCCGGAGAGCTGCCATTCGCGTTTCGCTACGTTGGCTGCTTCTAGCTTTCGGATCTCCTCGGCAATTTTTGCTTGTCTTCTCTCGTGTGTCGACCGCCGTGACTTGGGATCTGACGGGTCCAGATGCTCGAGATCGTTGTCGCTTTGTGCATCATCGTCGTCCTCGAACAGGTCGCGATGCACCCTCGCCATGGTGCCTTCAACATTGGCGTCCTCTGCCAGCTCCACTTCGTCGCCGTCCTTCTTGTCGGGGAAATTGTGAGGGTTTGGTCGACCTCGTTTCTTCTTGTTCTTGCCTGCTTTCTTAGCGGGTGGTGCGAAGAAGTCGGCGTACATGACGTTGTTGGCATTCATGCCGTCGTCCACAACGTCAAGATCGCCTTCTTCAAATTCATCGTCGTCGCTGTCGCCTTCTGGTGCGTTCAGATCGACGTTGCCAAATGTGGGCCCTGCGGCATCAGACCCGTCTTCCGAGGCGTCTGCATCCGCCGTCAGTCCCTTGCCCAGCCCACCGGCCATTGGGTCTGCGGTCCAGTCTATTTCCTCGTCCTCGCTATCTGCTGCTTCACCTCGCTGGTCCTGCTGCTCGAGGAAGTCGGATTGCTTGTTGAAGTCGTCTATGGAGAAGAAACCGTCATTGAGGCCGTGGGGATCGGGTTTGTATGTCTCGGCGGGCTCGTTGTCAGACTGTTCTGAAAAGATTTCCTCGTCTGCGCCATCCATGTCCAAGTCGTCCTCGGCTGAGCTTGCATCGTCTGACGGCTGTGCATCTTCGTCAGCGTCCGCCCCCTCATACTCCCAATCTACGCCCTCTTCGCCCAGGTCGGACTCTTCAGAGTGATCGGAGGCGTCTTCGGGATCGTCCAGCTCGTCGTCGTCGTCATCGTCGTCGTGCACCGTCACAATGCCGGTTTCCTCTGGCGGCATCGCCAGCTCAATCTCCTCTGCTGCCGCTTCGACGATTTTGCGCGTCTGCTCGAAGACCTGGCTCACTCCAAAGCCGTCGAGGTGCACTTTCTTCAGGTGCAGCACGCGCACGTCATCATCGCATCGTTCCCCCCGCTTGCGCTTCCTGCGCACCATCTGCTGGCGGCGCGACTGCGCATCGCTGATAGCGGCGGCGACGGGGTCTAAGTACTGCTTCGCGGCGGCAAGAAAGGCCGCATTGAGCTGCACGGTGGGCTGGAGGAAGGCGAGGGGGTGTGCGACGAGACTCGCCGGCGAGTCCATGGCGGCGGGCTGCAGATGCATGGGCGGGGGCTGCGCAGACGCGACGGAGAGCGTGTGTGAGGAGATTGACGTGTCGGGCGAGAAGGAGAGCGGCGCCATGCTATTTCCAGTTTCCACCTGCGAAGGTCAGGGAGCGCACGTCACGGGTGGCAGTGTCGACTGCAGGCGCGAAGCCGGCGACATGGCAACCGTACGAACTTTTTAGGGCGGGCTCAGCGTGCATTGGCGCGCCAAGCTTTCGCCCACATTATCTCATAAATCAGACGCTCCGCAACATGCAGCCAATCAGAAGCTGTAGATATGCTTACGTAAGCGCAGCGTGCAAATGGAGCTTTCGCAGCCACACCTCAGCCACACCCCTCAGCCACACCCATCCTGCCACAAAGCTCGACAGAGCGTCTGACGAGTGAGATAACCACCACCACCCCACAGCCCCCGTCCGATTGGTGTCGCGATCATGTCTTGCCATTGCCCATCACACTTCATTTGTGTTTTGATCATCAACTACCTCCGCCACGCGCACCTGGGTCTCGTGCTTGGCAGCTACCTGGCTCTGCCACTTCAGGTTGGACGCCCCGTCGTCGCGTTGGATGAAGACGCGAAATGCGTCGCGGTACTTCCAGACGACGGCCGCACAGAAGCCAAAGTGGAACACGAGCGCTGCAAACACGATGAACGGCGCAACATGCCGTATCAAGTACATGAGCTCGGCCTTCACCTCGCGCAACTGCGGCAGGTGCACCCACGTTGACCCCATTCCCGCCCAGCATGAGCATCGATTCATGATACCCCACTGGACGACAATGATGATGGCGATGTTGCTCAAGGCACAGAACAAATCCTTCCAAAACAAAACCTGAAAGAGCACCCCATTCTGAAGCCTTCTTTCGCACAGAGCCTGCATCATGAAGCTGAGCACCCAGATGAGGAACCTACAAAGTGCATTAGCGTGCTGGCTTGACTACGAGGACAAGGTCCCTTACACCATGCTCTCCGGTATATGACGGCAGGAGAAACCCCGTGGTGAGACGAGGTAGGACAGAGTCGCTGATGTCAAAAAGCTACACCCCACGAAGAGCATGGCAACCCCAGCGTAACCTATCAGAGCCCCACGGACGTCGTTTTCGGCTCTCCATTTCAATGGTCGCCAGGAATACGCACCACCATGGATTGCACGATCCACCGAACGTCTGCACCACCCTGTCGTGACTCGTCCCGCGATGGACGGTCGTCGAGTTGATCTCCTCTGAAACGGTGCCAGGTGGTACTCCATAGCATGCAAGATCCGCGGAATGGCATCTTCGGTCTGGGAAGCCCCGATCAAGGACCCAATGATGATTGTAGTAGTCACCCACAGATATAGCGCCGATATTGCGATGCTCTGTGCCTCGACATTGACCCAGTTTGTAGGGCCGGGCTCCGACGCTGCGGCCTTGATGAGCGATATGATCCAGCCACCAATGAAGAACAGCTCAGCAAGCACAACAGGCAAGGTCCGTGTCTGCCGGTCTGCCGCCAGCGAGCCCGCTGTTTCTTCGTAGACGTAGCGAATTTCATGTTCGAAGTCAGCTCTCTGTTTCATCTCACGACTGGACCTTATCAGCTACGTCATGTTAGAGAACTCGTGCTGAGACTTACTAGGTTTCCAAGAAAGATTCAACTTTTTCGGATGTACCACACTCATCATATGATACCAGGATGATGGCCAATTCCTTCCACGCCCGACTGTGCGCCGGGTGCTCAGGCCCAGTTCCAGTCTCAGTACATAATGTCTTCGCCCGCAGCGCTCTCTTCTGGCAAGTGGCGAGAGTCACGAACATGCTGGCTACTGAATCAATCGGATCGCCCAGCAGGTGCAACATAACGCCGGTTTCCACCCATGGACCTAAGGGCGGCCTGGGGAACTGTGATAGCAATTGCAACAAGGGTAGTTTCCAGACCACGATACGATTCCAGATGTCAGCGATAGGATAAGGAGTCCATTCGGTCCAAATTGAGTTGCCCAATCCGGTTATTTTCTCGCAAGCAGCACATGTCAGCATTCGCGTGCCTTCGAAAAGGATGTCGCTACTTCCTCCACAAGTCTGGTTCAGGAACATGTGCACATTATAGAGACCGACAAATTCAAACCCCTTCGTTCGATTGGCAATGTTGGCAAGAGAACAGGCCATGACAGCTTCTTCGCGGATTGAGTCGCCGACGACATCAGTGTATTCAGCCTTATATATACTTTCCACTTTGCAGCGGCATACGACATCGATTTCGAAAGTAGCCGTCGCTGCCTCGTCGGGCGACCGCCGCTCAGCAAACAGCGACGAGGCTACCAATCACGCATGTTCAGCTGGAGCACGCAGCCAATAGGGCGTGCACCGAACGACCCCACTATCAACGCAAGCGCCCGTAAAGAAAGCCACATGAAACCTATAGCTTCTAGAGAGCTCGAGCTAGATGTAGCCTCGCTTGCATTGTCCATTAGTGGGCGAGGCTGAGCATCCGTTCGCGATAAGAGACAATTACGCTGTCACCTAGATCCCACATCATCGCAAGGCTGAGCAACATTCAAGCGCCGATCACTGTGCTTTACCCTCTCCACGATCGCGCCTACCATAGCCTGATATAGGCCAAGCAAACAAATACAGCACAAATTCTGGGAAGCGTACAGAAAGGCAGGTCTGGTTTAAAGTGAGTACTTTCTGTGGACGATTCGTACTCTAGACGCATCATCTACGCCACACTAGAGGAACAATGCGGGAACCTCTCCACCCCTCATCCCAGGATCTCCTTGTTCCTCTGTATCGCTGCATAGTTCAGTCCGGGCCCTTCGTTGAACAGAAACACACTTTCCGGACTCACCCTCCTCGCCACATTTACCACCATCTCGTAGAACGCCGTCTGCTCCGGAATCAGCCTCAGCCCGACGCCAAGCATGATACCATCGAAGTGAACTGCTTTCAGCTTGGCTTCGAACCAGTCAAGCTCGGCTTGAGGATCTTGGTCATCGAAGAAGTATACGGTGACGTCATATCCGGCGTCTGTGACACGCTTTTCGTCGGCGTCAATGTTGGCTTTGATCTCTGCAGGTGTGCCGTAGAGGGAGCGGAAGTAGTCGGGGATGTTGGCGTTGACATCGAGACCGGTCATGAGGATTTTCTTCTTGTGGGTGGGTGTGGTGGTTGTGAAAGACATTGTGGAAGTAGGCTTTAGTCTATGGGAATATGCTGACGAATTTTCAGGATCTGTCAATATGCTGCTGTGACAATTGGTCCTTCGGAAATTTAAGGGGCCTATATACAGTTGTTCATTGCTCAGGCGCGCCATCAGCGACAGCTCAGTCACCTCGTGGTGGTGTTACACTGCATCTTGGCCCTCCGTCAACCGTACGACTTGCTCATCTCGCGTGAAACAAAATTGCGAGAGCACATCTTCGGTCTTTCGGTCCCCAAGGGCATCTCGCACTTTGGGCACATATCGAGTATAGTCCCTGCATTGCCGCCTTGGGGATGGTTCCGTCGCCCGAGAGCGAGCGAAAGTCAAGCTTGCTTACAAAAGGTTCTTGGCGGCGCGGAATGTTTCCCTACTGCAGATCTACACGAGACGGCTTGTAAGAGGCGAGCTAGAAGGAAGGATCTCAAAACCTTGGTAGAAATAGGGTGACGTGAGCATAGTGGGCTCGCTCAGAGTTCATCATGTTGTCCGTCCACGTCCACACGTCCTTGCAACTCCTCAGACTCCTCTCCAAATACCTGCCTGTGCTTCGCTTTTCCTTGCAATATCGTCGTCAACATCCCCTCTACCAAATCTGACCGAATTTTCTTCCCTTGCTGATGGAAAAACACATTGTCATTCATCGGTGCATGTACCACCAACATCGGGCCTGACTCTCCTTCATCTCGGACCCCAAAGTTAGTCGCCATGTCGCGATACTTCTTCAAATCCGCGATTGCGAATGTCACATACTTCTCGTATTTCTTCGCCAGACTCGTAAGCTCATGTCTTATCGTCGTTGCAAGGTCTTCAGTATGGACGAAGATGTACAAGGTGAGTCTGTCGCGCTGCATGAACACCTCAAGGTCCTTCTCTTTGAATTGCTTGACTACGCTCGGAATCGCGGATTCCAGGAATGCCTCGAGATCCGCTTCGGTAAAAGCACCATTCAAGACGCGATGATCGCCATCGGTATTCTTGTAGCATATAACCGACGGCACAGACACCCTTTCCGCATCCACAGTTGCGGCGTCGGTCGTATGTCCGAAGGCATAGCTCAAGTGGTATCGTCTCGCCACAGCGGAGAAACTTTTGAGTAGATCTTCTTGGTCGGGGCGCAAGTATGCTATGAAAACGACATCATCAACCATTTTGAATGTCTCCACATCGTCCGACGAGACGTAGGTGTCAATAGGAAGTTCCCGCTTCCTCATGAAACTTCGCAACGCAGTCTCCGTTCGTGGGCCACGATAGCGCGTCATTCGCAGTTCACCACCGTCATTCTCTTCGTCCCTTTCGAAAAGCCGAATAGTTGGATAGGTGTTTACGTCGTATTCTCGACATAGATCGACTTCTTGGTCGCAATTAATAGTGACGTATATTGTGGAGGTGTTGTAGGGAGATTGTGTGAAGACGTCGTTGAAAGACAGTACGGAGCTGAGAGTGCGTGATGAGAACGAAACAAGCAGACTAGGTTCGCTTTGCAGGTATTGGATAAAGTCTCGAGCGGTGGGTTCATGAATGACAGTCGGCGTTGCCAAGGCGGGTATCAAAAGGAGAATCACCGGGCAGAGAGTTGTGGTGCGCATCGTGGCTGAGAATTGTTGTGCGAAGCTCCCAAGCTCGTGAAGTGCGAAAGACGATCATCAACCCGCTGAAGAGAACTCGAGCAATATCAGTCGTTAGCCGGATCCTCTCGAACCCGGGCGTCAATAATCTCAGGCGTAGATCAGGTACCACCTGCATGTGTCGAACCTCTCTCGAACTTGTCGCGTTTCAGATGCAACCCCTGCACCCAGGTCTGACAGCCTCGCCTGCGGATTCGCCAAAAGCTTATCCAGAGTCATGAACTCTTCAACCTCAAATAACATTCTTTCGGTCGTTGCCGTCCAATGCCCTAAAGTCACCCTCACTTCTCTAATCCAAAATGCTCAGAACACTCCTCCCCATCCTCTCTCTCATCATACCACACATCCTCGCCGGACCCCAAACCAACCACACAACATGCCCACACCATCCCTACAGAATCCACATCTTCTCCACTTCCCCTCTGATAATCTACATCCCCAACTTCATCACACCCGCCGAATCCGCGCACCTCCAGTCCATCTCCGCCGGAAAGTTCACAAACTCCATCATCGCCGACTCCTCCGGCCAACAACACCTCGCCACGACCCGAACCTCGCAATCCACGTCTTTGGAAAGTGACGAGGTGGTGCGATGTATCGAGCAGCGTGCGCTTTCATTTCAGGGCTTTGACAGGCAGCGCGAAAGTCTGGAACCGCTGCAGTTGGTCAAATATGGCGAGAGTCAGAAATACCACACGCACACGGATTGGTTTACTTCACCGGCGCAAACAACGTCTGAGTTTGGAGGGAACCGGCTTTCCTCTTTTTTCGTCTACGTGCACGCCTCCCCCGACATTATTGGTGGAGGGACACAGTTCCCGCTTCTTGATGCACCAGAAGATGAGCGCTGGTGCGAGTTTGTGAATTGCGATGTGGACATCGAGGATGGGGTGGTGTTTAGGCCGATTCAGGGGAATGCTGTGTTTTGGCGGAATCTTGTTGGTGTGAGGGGGAAGGATGGGAAGATGGGATATGTGGGTGATAGGAGAACTTTGCATGCGGGACTACCGGTGCAGCGGGGGAGCAAGGTTGGCATGAATGTGTGGACGAGGGAGGGCGTGCTGGATAGGAAGTATCGGAGTGGATGAGGGGTACGATAGGAAGGTCGATATCTTGGTGTCTTGAAAGGGAGTTTAGATCATGGAAGCATGCGAGTTCTTGACACAAACGCTGAAGTATTCCGTGTGCTCAAAAATCGTTTGCTGGCGACATCTCTTTGCTTGTCGATATGTTCTCCAGCAATCGCTGTCCCAGTAGTTTACATCTCTCGGGTGCGTCTACTCTTGATGAGCCAGCCCTGGTTGTTCATCCGCAATACCTCGGTCTCAAAATTGAGATTATTGTCAACTGTCGAGCACTGCAAGATATCAACGGTGCTACTGAGGAGCATCAGCTGAACACTGTGGTGCAACTGAGGGTGACTTCGATGCAGGAGATGATGTCAGAATCAAAACCGAACACACTGATCAAAATGGGTCAGTCGAAGACGCGCGTCGAGGATGGAATTGGTGGACTGATCGAGCACTGTTCTAACAAGAGTGAATTGGCAGAAGACGGTCAAATACCATAGTACATAGCATGTCGGTGGCATAAGCTCATAGAACAAGCATAGCAATACCAACTGCAAACGACGCCACAACTCCGGCCCAGATTGAAACACCCGAGACGAAAGACGCCGTGCTCGGCGCCACCTTCTGTGAGACACCGGACTGACCAGATGCAGTCGCCGTGCACTGTTCGCCGCACTCATAACCATTTGGACAGCAGTTTCCACCTCGGTTTGCGGCGCAACTAGACCACGCGCTCGGACACGATCCGCCTTGCGGCGCCACTCCAGTGGCAACACCTACACCCGTAGGAGCCACGATGACTACGCCATTGGTATCGACGATTGTCGAGGTGGGCAGGGCACAGCTTCCGGTGGTTTGACAGTCGCGACCAACACGACAGCAGCCAGATGGGTAGTAGGCGCTGCACACGTAGAAGCCAGTTGGACATAGTTCATCCGTAGGCGACGCGGATGCAGTGGCTGAGCCACTTGTTGGCCGAACAGGCGCAGATGGTGCCTGGGTGCTGCTTGACTCGTCACCCAGACACGAAGCGCCTGTTGCGCATGTCCGTCCATTTTGGCAACACCCGCCTCCTAGACTCGCTGGACATGAGAACCAGCCAATTGAACATATGTATGCCGAGCTCAATACAGGGGTAGACGAGGGAGCTGGTGCAGACGACGCAGGTAGCGATGTAGGAACGACGATGACGGCTGTGGACGAGGGTGGAGGTGGCGGTGAAGAGGAAGGTTGGACGTATGTTATCGACGTACCGGCAATGGCACCTAAGGCTTGTCAGCAATAGCTTGAGGACGCAATTCTAGTGACTTACAGCCAATGCCGTCGCACCGAAAACCAGGTAAGCAGCATCCTCCGTTGGGCGCGTCCGGACATGAGGAATACCCATTGCTTGTATCACAACTGATCGATCCCGCACACGTCCGTCCGAGTGGACAGCATCCCACTGACCCAACTCCAGGACTGTCGTTGACTGTTATACAGTTGGTTCCAGTCCCACAGCAGACGTCTGGTGCGCCGATTGCAGAGCAGCTGCTCGTTCCCGTCGGACATGCAAACTGCCTTTTCGCCAATGCGGCTCGTGCCCGCATGCGTGAAAAGAAGTTTTCCGCTGCAAGGGGCCGCAACGGTGACTGCGCGTCGCATGTGCCGTTCCCCGTGTTTTCATAAGCCCGCCTCCGCTGGAAGTCTGATGCAAATATCCAGTCATCCAACATGAACATCTCCCCCTCGTCGGCACTCATTTTCTTCACTCCGACCGGCTTCTCATGTTTCATTCTTTCTCGTACATCTATTCCCCTTCTCGCATGGACTTCGTCCTCGGGAAAGTACTTCAGATGTTTCGGAACGTTGTGCGGCCATTGCGGTTCGGCGGTTGAAGGGGTCGCGCATAGCAAGGTAAGGATGGCCGGTGGCAGGGTGAATAGGTTAGAAATATGCATATTGATGGCTGAAGACGTGTACGCTGCATGTAGGCGAGACAAAAATGCAGATGTCCGCAGCCTCCAGCAGCTAAAGCACGATGCCGATGAGGTGGCTGGTGGACTCGACACGGCGAATCAGGGAAGAATTGGCGAGGCTGGGATGTGTTGGCACCTCACCGCCAGCATGGCAACAAGGGACATGCTTTCTGGCTGCGTCTGCGAGATTGCGTATGAATGCGATTTCGATGTCCTGCAAGGTGAAAGAGACAGACTGAGATGGGCTGATGATGCATCATGTCGGGTGTGCCATGGGTGTTCCGAGGATTCCGACTACACTTGGCGTTGCAGTCTCACGCCTTGGGACGACTTGATCCTCCTACCGACCACCATTTGTTCATGGGAAAAGATTGTTGTAGACCTAGCCAATACAGTTCACCTGCCCAAAATGCTATCAACCTGAGCCTTAACAATCTGGTAGTACCCTTCCATGAATGGCACCGCGAGCGCTTTCTTGATACCAAGCTCGGTCCCTATATAATACAGCATGCGATTGAGCCACTCTCGTCTTGCTGGCACATTGATACTCCGTGGCTTCGTGATGTTGAAATTGAGCGCCGGAATCTCGACGGGATCATCATATGGGTGTCTGGGATGACAGTCAAAGATATGTCCTTTTGCCGCCGAAATATCGTATACGGGTGCGTGTGCATGCACCTGCGGTGCTGGTATGGGTAGTGAGACAGAGTGTCGATGCTGTGGAGCGACTGGCATGAGTTGGTTGTATACAGCGCCATTTGCGGCAGTGGCCATGGAAGTATCGTGATAGAATGACTGTACGGGACCGGACACTACAGGAGGAACGGCGTGTATATGTGACGAGTCCGCCACATTTGCGTAGTTGCTGTCGGAAAGAGTCAAGGTGTTGGTCATGTCAGGTACAAGGCCGGCGCTGAGAATAGAATCCATTGTGCCTATCGGCCATAAGACGACGTAGCCTCTCATACCAGAGACGTCCTCGAACGACTTGCCGTGAACCGCAACGGTGAAGCTACCAAGTACAGCAGAGCAGCTTTGCTCGATGATCTCAATCAAACGATTGGTAGCCAATAAATGCCGTGCGCGTAATGCAGAATCCTTCAAAGGGGATATGGACTTGTTCGCCGTGCCTGGCTCGAGGGTTTCAGAGTTGTGGGCTGAGTCCATGCCCACGTGGTATGTCGACTGCTCTGGTTCGGGTAATCTGAACATCCAGTTCAGCATTTCGAGCGTATCTCGAAGCAGGAACATCCGACTGGTACGATAGAAACCCCATATCCAGGTCCTTTTGAGGTTGGGATAGGAGTGGATCTCCCGCGGTGCACCGTTGCTACCGAGGATCAACTTTTGCCACTTCAAATCGAAACCGGACCTCGCTTTGGGCGTGTTGGGTTGCGCTTCATACCCCCAAGCTGGCGGCAGCGTAGCTTCCCAGGCGTGGAACTCGGCGTCCAAGTCAAACGCTGTCTGCTGAATCTGTTGCAGATCAGATCGGCTCGAAGGAGGGGTTCCACTCTGTTTCATGTCTTGCCAACGGGCATGCAGTTGCGCTTCCCTCCAGACCAACCGTATGACGAAAGTGTTGGATTGATTGTATAAGCTTGGTAAGTATTTTCTCACGCTAACAACGTTTTCGACCGGGATTGGCGGGTGTTTTGCGGCCTGCAGATTGGCAAGCAGCTGTTGGCAGAAGATTAGCTGTGGCGACGATTAGATTGGTCTCAGAGATTTTAGCATTTACCATTTGGGCATACGCCACTTCATAGAGCCTTGCAGATACTGAATTGCTGTAGTATTGCTCAACCGTCCTCAGTTGAAGCAAGGCGTTAGCGCCGTGTTGATGTGCAACGAAAGTGCCTCGTCGCTGGAAGCTGGACAGATTCTGCGGAGATAGAGTCAGCCACGTACCCCATAGTATGACAAGTACAGACCTCGTAGACCCCCATTAGATAGACTGACGCCAATGCGTCATTTGAGGCTGCCTGTTCTTCGTCCGCAATCATCTTCGACAAGAGCTTGATGGCTTTTCCAAAGCTCTCTTCTGCGAGTGCCCGTGCCTGGGGAACCTTGCATCTATTGGAGAAGTTGATATAGCAAACGGCGTTGACGATCGTTGCTAAACAAGAGTCTGGAGCTGCATGCTGGTAGAGTAAAGGTACGAACGTAAGTAAAGCGTCCGATGGCTCCTCCGGTGGCTTCTCCGGACTCTCTGGTGTGACGAAGTCGTATAAGAACCGATGGTACGCCACGAGGCGTATGTCAGGGTTATGCAAAGAGGCAATTGTTGGGCTCTCAAAGCCAGGAACTGGTGCATTGTGGTCGGCCCGAGCATCTCCTGAAGTTGCTACTCTGACACCGTTTGAAACCTGGTCGTTGCCACGAAGCCCACTCGGTTTCCGCTGGGACGTTCTTTTTTGCGAATTAGATGATTGCGATGGGTCGGCGTTTTCATCATCGACAACCTTGCCTTGTATCCTTTGGTGGGACTTGGATCTCTTCCTCCATGAATCCTCAGCACGTTGTGCAGCGGCAGCAGTCTGATTTCGAAAGAGTAGGTTCGCTTGATCTCGATACCTACACTCTAGGCCTGTTTTGATGCAGCGGGTGCAAGCCGGTTTGGTCTCATCGCACTAGTAAAAGGTATCAGTCCTGTCACCCCCAATGATCAGGTCGGGACTTTATGGGATGTGTCCGCTGCAGAGCGTATTTCGAAGCGGCAGCGAATCCATGAAAGCCAGCTCTGGCAAAGGGAGCAATCTATTCGTACCTTGACTTTGCGAGCCCGGCAGCCGTCGCAACCTTTGCTGGGACGGCCCCGGTAAGACATAGCGGACAAAGGAAAACTGTGATAAGAGCAATTGATGCGGAAGAACTGCTGACGCGGCAACGCTTGTCTGATCGTTCGTGGAAAGACACCCGCAGGGTATATTTCTGCTTCTAAATGTTCCTTCGGCTAGTGCTTGAGAAGCTCTCTCTGTAGTAAAGCGGGAACTCACTATGGCAATTCAGTTTTCTTGAATAGATCCTGTCTGCATTGTCTGGCTGTGCTGACATTGGTACGAGCCGATTAGGTGTATCCACATTCGATTTCGCATCACTAGCGGCAGTGGCCCCGCTTACTGAAAGCTACGCGCTCGCAAATATGCGGCGGTCTCGAGAACTGGAATTGCGCCATGAGGCAAGTGAAATTCCTGTATAGCGAGGTCACAGAGGAACGAAAGCCTGCGGTGTTGGTTGGTGTCATATCCTTGCGCGACCAGGGGACGGAGCGAATCAAGCGGCTTGGCGATAGACGGCTTCACATGCACGACATGGTTCCGAAGTCACAACTGCGACAAAGGAGAAACGAAACGACTCGATCGAACGATGTTTCATCAAGTACCCGGTCTCTGGTTTGGCATTCATTCCCCCGGATACTGGATGTATCGGCATGTCGCGGAAGGATGTTTCCGCTGTCACAGCCCCTTTGGCTACCTAAGTACGCAAGTATCAGGCCGTTCAGCAACATGATGCTTGTGCATGCATGAATACAAAGTCTCTCAAAACCCTGAGATGCATGCGCTACCTTCACTAGCCTTGAGGCAAATATGTGCCGGCAAATATTCCCGCAATATACGCTTTAGAAGCACGAGTGTGTGACGACATTGTTAAAGGCATATTTTGAAGAGTTTGATTTGAATGTAAGTCGCAACGGTGGGTATAATGCGATTGCCATACTTTGATCACAAGCCCAGTACAGCACTTATACCTTCTGTAAGGTTCGCCAATATCTGCGATCCACCTGCAGCCGAGACTACGATGCTCTTGTACGTATCACTACCTCAGATTAGCTTCGCTGCCCCAATTCTATCCCAAAACATCGACTACTCACCCGACAATTCTCCCGACCTCAGGCACTGGTTCCGGCCCTGACGCAACCAATTGAACCACCATCGCGCCCACAGACAGAAGCGTGACTGGGACCGTGCTCGGCCTCCACCCTTGGGCAAACGGCAACTTTTCCTGCTCAAAAAGCGCGCGAACGTAGTCGAGCTTTGCTCTTGGAGATATCGTATCGCTGCCCATAGTCTGCAGATACAAAGCTTGCTCTCCATAAGCAAGTACGGCTTCGCGCGCGCCATATTTAAACCCAGGATTATGACTCAAGCTGTCATTGTAACGCGCAAATTTGGCCATTGCTGCGGTTCGGATATCGGCCGTCGATCGCCCATTAAAAACAGTCATATACTGCTCCCATGTCTTGCTATCGAATGGTAAAGCGCTGCCAAACGCAGCGTCCTGGCGAGACATGCTGGCGTCATGCTCTATAGCAATGAGGTCGCTGAGATCGAATGCGCCGCTAGTTGGGTTAGGTGCGGAGCGCAATGCTAAACCACCAAGACTGGCAGTGAAGTCGGCGCCGATACTCAAGCCTTCGGAGAGTCCTTTGATCAAGTGAGGAATTGTCATATTGCGGCCGTCATGGTGGAGGAAGCCATGATTTGCGAGAGCTGTAGGTATGGACGTTAGATGTGCTGGGGGAATGGTAAGTCGCAAGCATACCATTGAGACCGGGACAAGGCGATCGAACTGTCATTATCAGCACGTGCTAGGATATAGTCGTGTACGAGATCATACCATCGCCTGGGCCCGGGGGGTCGAAGTTGGTAAACCGCGGATCATTGGGGGAAGCTGGATGTAAGGATGAGAGCAAACCACCAATATCTAACGGCAACCCGAGTAGGCCTGCCGACGTAACGTGAATCTGCAGGTATACCAGCGCAAACGTCACGAAGAATACCATGATGCGAATAATTAGGAATTATGCGCGGCGCGTGGAGGAAAAGAATGCAGCGTCGATCAAAAGCGTTGCCCAAAGGTGGGGTTCATCTTAACATAGTCGGAGAGAGTGGCAAACGCCACGACTTGCAACGTACTGTAATTGAACGCTGTTTGAACCGTAACGGGGGGTCCATGTTGAATTCACGATGAGATGAGTGGATGAGACTTGATCTGCATGGAGGACGCTAGCACGCATGTGGCTGCCAATCACGGCTGCGCTAGGCTTCAACGCCCCTTTTCGGTCTGATTGGCTTCATAAACTGCACGTCGGAAATATAAGTCTTGGTGGACTGTTAAGTTACAACAAAGAAGATTGATTGCGCTGCCCGTTACATCACAAGTCCGACCACACTTTTACCTGCATACCCTTCCTCCTTCCAGATTCCTAGCAATTCCAAGCTGGAAGTCTCCTAAGCAAAGCCGGCGCCAACCACGAAGCTTGCGTCGTTGTTAAAAGAAGCGGCCGCATCGAATGTGTGAACACCGCCATTGCTCGCGACATAGCCTGTATTGGTGTAGTGGCGGAAGAAACGTGTTGGGTAGCCCCAAGCGCGAATGGAGTGGGTTGCTGCGCTGTTGAAAGAGGCCAGCGGACAAAATGTGGCATCTTCGTTGAATTGTTTCGTTCCATCACCAGCGTTGACTTGAAGCTCGAAGTTGCTGTGCCTGATGTAGCTGCCAGGTGTATCGACGCTTTCAAAGGACAGACAGCCACTGTTGCCAAGACCGGTGCGAACTGTCCAGCTGGCCTGTTGCTTGAGTGCAGTACTGCTCGATGATGAAACGACTTGTGTATTAACCGTATTGCCTGAATGGGCGATATAACGAGTATCGTAACCAGGTGTAGTAACTTTCAGGGACACCGACTTGCCAACAGTAAGGGCAGCGCCGCTGGTCAGCGAAGTGGTGGCATATTTGACAGCGACAATGTTGGCCTGGACAGAGTTCTCAGTCGCGTCGGACGGGTAGCCAGAGGTCATTACGCCCTCGTAGAATGTGCCTTGAGCGCCGTTGCTGTTGTCGCCGCCGATACCGAGGATAATGGCACCCTCCTTGCTCATCGGATTGTACCCATCAGCACTCGGACGGGCACCGTCATAATATGTCGACAGAGAGCCTGAAGCTGCGTTTCCGCCCCTAATGGCCCAGTGACCCGGTTCGCCTTTGATGATCGCATTCAGGAAGCGACTAGATTGAGAGGGATCTCCGGCATTGTTCTTGACATTGGCACCAGAAAACAAGCCGTTCTCAAGATCAGCCATGATCCACGGACCGTTGCCGGCACCGGAGCCCCAGACGGTGTTATCGCCATAGTAAATGGCCTCCATGTGACCGTTACCTGTATCCAGGTTGTTGGTCTCGGCATTTCCGTAATCGAAGCAGCAGGCGCCGTTGTAATGTGTGCCATCGAGGACTGCATACATTCCCTCAGGCTGGTCGTCGATAGCCGTACCGCTCACCTTATTATTGCGGTAGCCGGTCCCTGGTGAGATGAAGACACCATATGCCTTCTGGCCGTTCAGTGTCACCGGTGCACCAATTGCACTGGCGAAATTGTCGTAGCCATTGACGTCTGGTCCATTGAAACCACCCGGAGGAGCTTGATAGAGATGATTCTCGCGCCCAGACTGGTCATAGATGATAGTGATCAGGCAGGTTGTACTGGCGCAGAACGAATCTTGTGTAGCGGCATTCGCAACACCGCCTAAACATCGAGATTGCCGAATTAGTTTCTGTGTGGATACAAACTCTTGGGGCATCTTACCAGCTGACTTAGGTGCAATGTTGATGGTGGTGTTGTCAGATCCACGTTTGACCTGATAGAGTGCACCAGTGTAGGCATTGTACAAGGCGCGTGTCGTACTGTGCGCTGCAATGCAGGGTGTGTTACCGGACGCATAGATGTCGCAAGGTCCGGCGGCAACGAGTGAGCTGGTGGCAGCAAGGCCAAGAGCGAGAAGTCTTAATTGAGAATTCATGACGGGAACAAATTGGAATGAGGTGACAGGCCTTGATCGCTGCGATTCTGTTCACAACAAGCTCCACTGCCCAGGTATTTAAGCATTTCCCTAGTCTTGGTATTGTCCTAGTCGACTCTCTCGCGACTTGCACCGAATGCCGCCATGATATTGCGGTGACCACTAGTTTTAAGATTTTCCTCCAACGACCATGCATTGCGACTACATGCTCCCACCGGACGGCCACGTAAGTTCAAGTCCGGGGCAATCGCAAGTCCATCTCGGGAAGCCCCGTTCGCGAAAACGCGGGGAAGGCGAGGCTTGATTGCAACTTTCGGAGGCGATTCCACTCAAAGCACATGTCCGGCATCAGGGATACGGGCACAAGGACGCTTGAACTCATTGACGGAAGAACTACGACTTCGACTCCACATCCGACGTGCGGAGCGTCAGGGATATTCAGAGTTAGCTCTGTCTAGCGGAAGCAATGCCGAATGCTGCGACTCGGTCGTAGAGAATGCGAGGATAAAGCTGGGTTGCAGCAAGCACACGCGGCACATGTCGATGTCCCGGTGGGAGGTAGCGTGATGTATTCGGTAGCGGCGTCATTGCGCAAACTGGTGACGAATCAGAATATCGCGGAACACAATTGCAGCCCAAGCTTGTGTAAGGGTAGGCATTCTTTGGTAGTATCTTAAGTTTCCGCGAGGGTATCAAAATGCAAATAAAGCCTCATGATTAGGGTTTTCTCAGTACCGCAATTGACATACTGCATTGCGGATGAGCTACTGTTTGGGGAGCTGTGCAGGGCACATATGCGCGAGGAATATGTGAAGCATTCCGACTTGCTGCGATAACAGCGCAGGGTCTTGCTTCGTGTGCAACTAGGTGGATGTACGCGAGATATCACAGAAGCCGAGAAGTGGATTGAAGGTGTGATGGATAATGGGAAGCGAGGTACAGCAAATGGATGGAACTTGTCTCGGCCGAGGGCTGCGCTAGTCTTGAAGTGGAGCGCTAAGACCACAGCTAGCCTAGTCTGCACGACTCCTGACAACATGTCAACCAGACCTATTTTGTATGGGAGGTGTTGATGAAGAAAATTCAGCTCGTCTCACTTTATTGGAGCCTAAATCAAGATCAGCGTGGGCTACAAGATAAGTATTGCTGCATGAATGAGGAGTCGAAGATCTCGGATATCACATTTCCTGGTAACTTTAGCCAAAGATCACATACAGAATGAAGTACAGGATATACCGACGAGATCTTCTTTAATCTAATCACAAGTTGAGTCTTGTTCCTATCGGCTTCATGGTCTCCATCTTTCCACGTATACTGCTTATTCTGGGCCTTCTCCAAGTTTGACATCTTTCGAGGGGTTCCTCCTTTGCCAGCTTCTTCAACTACTTAACTTCTGCTCACCGTGCTGGGCTGGGTTCAGAGATGTAGTTACTTGTGCGCTCTTACGATTCCTCTCGTACAAGATCTTGGAGGTGTCTGAAAGCCTTGGTACCATGTATTGCCCACGTTAAACGCATGCCTGCTCCCGGCTGTTCCATGCATCCGCTTGGAACCACGAAACAATACATGACATGAGTATGACCTGTATAGCTGCAACGTACCGCTGACACTCCGAAGCAAGCTACACGCGGAAGCCATTCGTGTTGAGAAGCGGCCATTTACCTTGTTTGCCCTCGGCTTGGACAATGGTGAATCTACCTAGGTAGCTTGAGAGAAGCCCGTCAGCCTCGTGTCCGCCGCGGACCGCCCTCCAGGCGTTTAAAGTCTAGGAGTTTCGTACAGAACAGCAGACTGAACCCATAGCCTTTCTTGTGGTTCGCATCTTGAGTGAGTGGATGACGCGTTCGATAACATTGCGCTCCCATGGATAGCCAAGCTCGGAGTATCGCTATCGAGCATCCAAGAGTGGATCCTCTTCCCTACGGTGGGCCAGAACTCGTAAGCGTGCACCACTCGTGAACAAGAGTGATTGGAAAGATGAACAAATCCCTACATTGCCGAGACAGAGTTGAGATTCTAATATTACAGCGCAAATAGTCCTGGAAACGTGCGTGCATAATGATAGAGGGGCAAAAGCGCTTGTGCTCAGGTGAACGATGCCTTTCTCCACTCTGAAAAGTGGCCAATCTGTGTCATTGAACTCGCCGACGAAGTGCATGTGCGATCGGCTAGCATAAGTGCCGCCATAGGCCTTTTTTCTACAGCTGCGAGAAGCTTGCATGAGAGTCAGGGCCTACCGAGCTCTCGTAGATTTGTCCTAACTTGAGTGATTGCG
>TARA_R110002003_G_scaffold120_5_pt1 | contig 20958 bp, 24 predicted proteins | sample TARA_R110002003 | Tara Oceans TARA_R110002003 (sample SAMEA4396441) | marine metagenome | biome: Westerlies Biome; feature: [SRF] surface water layer (ENVO:00010504); material: water (ENVO:00002006), including particulate matter (ENVO:01000060) such as... | depth 5 m
GTCTTACGGAAGACCAGTCCAGATCTTTACATTTGGTTGCTTTGCCAAAGGCTGCGCTTCAACGCGAGGCTGCTGATCATTTGCCGTAGTCATGTTGAGCGGTTGCAAGGACACATTTCGGTGGCAGAATTGAAATTTTCGACAGTTGTAGAAATCGTCCTTCTTAGAAGATCAGGTTGAACTATACTGAGAGAAAGGGCGAGAGCATTGAATGTGAGACGCTTGGTCCGCTTTCTGAGCCTAGATACAGATAATGCCCCGAGCTGGCATGAGCCTTCAATTCAGTCGTTTCGGCAACAAAACCAAGTGAGAGCGTATGCCACTCAATACAAGGCATCTTACCTTCTTTAGGCTTTCTCCATCTTCAGCGCCTCATCGTCGCTCTCACGCTCGACAGTGGCTTCGACCTTCTCCGTCATCAGCTCCTTCACGCCCTTCATGCTGGCCACACTGATTGTCGCAAGTGCAACAAAGGGTACGACGCTCCACCAACCCAGCCTGTATGCCCTGGCATAAGACCAATAGCTCGCACTCCAAGCCGCCTTCATGATGTCCGCATTTGCGCCTGGAACACCCTGGCCCTTTGCTTTTGTCGCGGTCGAGCCCTTCATGGACTTCAGCAAGGCCGCAACAGATGACGGAGGCAAGCCGGCCGCTATTGCTGCGGAGCTGACATCGGAGGCGTAGTGCGAGGCTATGCGGCTGTTGATTACGGCATAGATGACTGCCGTGCCGAAGGCGCCACCAATAGCGCGGGCGGAGAAGGCGAGACCAGTGGCTGTGGACAAGAAAGCGTGCGGTGCTGTGAATTGAACGCAGGCGACAAGAAGGGTGAGCGGACCAGCACAGCCAATTCCGGTCATAACAGTAAACACGATCTGCGGCACGTCCCAGCTGGGGCGGATGCAAGCATAGCAGATCGAAGCAATCAGCATCAGCCCAAATGTGGCGACCAAGGGTGATTCTGCACGACGAGTCAGCTGGTTGGTCTGCCTGGGGCGAGCCTATACTTACTCAAGTCCTTGTATCTGGTCGCGTACCAAGCGACGACAACTGCAGTGGCCGAAGATGGGATCTTGTACGACAGCTGGCGAAGCGCAATATCCCAGGAGTTGTCCTCGAAGCCGAGATTGAGGATGATCTGAGGGGTTATGGCATTGACGGCAGAGTAGTAGATCCATCCTTCAACAGTGAAGGCGAAGGTCGAAAGCAGGAAGTTGGGTCCGCCAGCGAAGAAGACATGCGCAACGATACCGTCTGACCGTCCTTTCCACTCGTACAGACAGAAGGCAATGAGGAAGATGAGGCCGACGGTCAAATTGGCATACACGTGAGGCTCGCTCCACTTGTATGCACCGCCTGCCCAGTTGAGCGAGAGCAGGAGCAGTGTGGCCGCAACGATGATGAGGAAGCACCCAATGGGGTCACACGCCCAGGTCCACTGCTTGAAGCTCATTCTGGGGTAGTCTGTTCGCTTCTTTGGCCAGTAAAGGGTGAAGAGACCAAGCGCAGTGAAGCCGTGCAGACCGACTTGGATCCAGAAGATGTTTCGCCAACCGGTAGGGCCAAGATTCGCTACTGCACCAGCCGCAAGGCCACCGATCCTGAGATGATCAGCTTGAGCCATGATTCAGTCAGATCGCAGCTATACTCACAGACCACCGATTGTTCCCGCAGCTCCAGCAAATCCATTCGCAAGTGCTCGATACTTGAGAGGCAGGACCTCGGAGGGGATCGACTGCACGATAGAGATGGTTGCCAGGGTGGTGCCAATGAGGATACCACCGCCGATAAGCATGCTCATGGAAGTGGCCTTTGCGCAGACGATGGCACCAACGCATGCAATGACGGGGGGAATGGTTGCAAACAGCTTCCGGTCAAGGACGTCCGAGAGACGTCCCACGAGGGGGGACAAGACTGATTGCATCAAGAGAGGGCCCTGGAAGTGTCAGCACCGCCGCTCTGTCTACATGGAGGTTGTGTATTACCTGAATGACCCAGCTAGCAATGGCGGGCTCGCCGAGCTCACGGATGATGAACGACAAGACGGAGCCGGCTGCAACGACGACAAAGACCTGGGACATGACACTGGAGCTGGTGTTAGAGCCTTCCATTGCACACGGGCTCAACGTACGCAAAGCAGCACACGAAAACAACGACCCACGACCTCCAGGACAGGTTGACATGCTTCACGTCCTCGACAGCCTCCTGCGCGATGGGCACAATGTGTGCTTCGGTGCGGGACTTGTGGTGGTCTGCATAATGGCTGTCTTGGACACGAGTCACCTCGTCCTTGGTCGCCATGGCGCTTTCTCGATGACGATGAGATGAGTTGGGATGAGGAGCAACGACAGCAACAAGAGAATGAACAGAGAAGAACTGGGTATTTGGCCCGACTTATTGCTGTGATACATGGTCGATGGTCCACTGTGGCGCGATCGGGCTTGGAAAAAGTCATGACTTGCATGTCCTGCACCCCGGCAGTTGTGAGCGCCCGGGAACAGTTACTGCGAGGCGTCGTAGGATGAAGAGTCCCGGGCGTAGATGCGGGGCCCCATGTCAGACACGGGTCCTTCGCTTCGAGCCGTATGCGGAGAAGAGCTGCGCTAGGGGTGCTGCCATGGCGCCTGCCCTTCGGCAGTGTGACTTTCGACTTCGTCGACGCCACCGGAGCCTTCCATGCTGTTCACGATGCGTGCCTCCTTCGGCAGTGCTGGTGTTGAGGAAGAAGGCCCGGCGTGCGAGGGAAGAGGAAGTGGTCGTCGGCACAACGAAGGCCCGACCCAGCCGAGGCTCACCCTTTTGTCGGCTCGACGTCCTCGCCCACATCTCACTCCCGTCACACACAGCACAGCACAGCAGCACTGACGACCACAGTTGATGCCCGTCACATGACCCCGTGCTGAAACAGAACAGACAGAACAGACGATGCTATGAGCACCCCACGGCCTCTCGCAGGGCGCCTCGTCCCCCTGCGCACCAAAGACGAAGTGCGCGCCAGCCTCGAGACGCAGAGCGCCTACATCGTCGAGGTGCCGGCCAAATTTGCCAACGCTGTCAAGGAGTGAGCCGCTCGCTCCTGGTCCAGCGCCTGATCACGTGCTAACCGTGCAGTGTCGTGCAAGCAGCCATCCCCGCCTTCAAGACGTCTGAGATCTCGCACCTGCGCCGCGTCGTGCAGTTCAAGTACCTGCCGCCGCACCTGCAGAAGCAGTTCTACCCGCCGACACGGCTCCCCAGAGGTGACGATGATAATCCTGCCGCCCCAGTATTATTATCTGCTCCTGCATCCTCCCCTGCCCCACTGCCCGACCCCCCACCCGCCGCGTCGTGCGTTGAGGGTGACTGCGATGCTGAACGTTTCCGTCTAGTGCGCTTCTTCCTGCTGTGTCCCACCAGGCACATCCCGCATGCCGACCTCTTTGCCCTCCTGCGCCAGTGCCCGCCGTTCGACGCGAAGAATGCGCCGGCGCCGAGGGTCTTCTACGTGACGGTGCCGTCGCTCGCACCCATCTCGGCGGAGCAGGCGGCGGCGTGGAGCGACAAGTACTGGCCCATCTCGTACAAGAACACCAACCCCTACGGCCCGCATCCCAGCCTCGTCCAGCGCAACGCGGCGGAGATCGAGGGCGAGGCCGGCACCTGGCTTGCGCTTGCGAAGTCAGCAGGCGAGCAGATCTCAGCGCAGTGTCTAGGCGAGCCGCTCGGCGTCGTGGTGGTGGACCGGACCAAGGAGACGCCCCAGGTCATCGCCGTAGCCGGCGACTGCCGCTGGAGGTCCTCGTCGGGCGCCGCAGAGCCGCCCACGGGCACCGGCAACGTCATGGCCCACGCCGTGCAACGCGCCATCGCCATGGTTGCGAAGAAGCGCCTCCGCCATGGCGGCACCGACCCTGCCCTGCTCGACCGCTCGCTCTTCTGCGACAGCCCCCTCACCGACGTCGAAAAGGAGTACTACGAGAGGGATAACATCGCCTCGAGCGGCTACCTCTGTGTCGACCTGGACATCTACCTCACCCACGAGCCCTGCGTCATGTGCTCCATGGCCATCCTGCACTCCCGCTTCCGGCGCTGCATCTTCGCGACGCGCATGCCGCATACCGGCGGAATGACCTCTGACGGCGTCGACGTCAACCCGCAGTCTGGCGGCCTCAAGCACGGCCTGTTCTGGCGACCGAGCGAGCTCAACTGGAAGTTCCTGGCGTGGGAATTCGAGGCGGACGGCAGGGACAAGAAGACGGGCACGCATGCGGAGAAGATGCTGCATGTTTAGGAGGGGTGACTTGGGTGCATTGGATACACTGCATTATATCGGCGCATGGGTTAGATGATATCATGGTTCGCACCTCGGAATGGGTTGTTGTGGCATGATTACGCGTGGCATGGAATTATGGAATACCCAGGGTACATTTCAATTTGTGCTTTCAAAACCGTTCATTGCGCGCTCTTCTAAAGTCCTAAGAGACGACGGCCGCATCAAACAAGTCAAACTTGATGGGAGCTGCCTTGTTCATCCTGCGGTTCTACGAGAAGATGATGATGGCCGCACGAAGCGTGTCAAGCATAACAAGCAAAGCGAGCGTGTGGCCCAGGACTTGAGGGTAAGAATGCAGCCGAGAGACCCCGTTCATCATGCCTAGACATGTACCAGACCCGCGACCTCCGATGTTGTAATGGCTTTGTCAACATCGTCGGGTTGCAACATCGGCAAACTTCCGAGGATTAGGTTGGAATCATCGAGAGGCGTCTTCACTCCAATTTTGCAGATGGTGTCGCCGACATCGAGTTGTCCAGTGAGCACTTGAGGATGATTCGAAAAATCACGGAAGTGCGCTTTGAGAGTGTTTGTGTTCTGTTGTCTCCGTTTAGGACCGCAGTATCGACAGTTTAGCGCGCCAGACTGCCGTGAACCCTCTTGAGCCTGTCATTAGCTCTGCTCGGTGGTAAAATTCTCATATTGGGCATTTTCTATCTAGAAATAGACATTGTTCACTGTTATCCCTCGTGTTGCTCATACAGAATAGCCTTAGTGCGTCCCGTAGCTGATACTGCCAGCATGAAGTGCTCGTCTCCGGTAGTCGTTGGAATGAAGTGCTTTCTCTACACTGTCGTGATCGGCACGAGTTATTTGAGATAGCACGTCGACAGCTAGCAATAAGCGCATCACATAGCTGATCAAGGGCTGCTTTGCAAGCTTCGAAACCCGCACCACCGTAAACTGGCCTAGCAACTTGCCACAGATCGGCGGGTTGCACTTTTTGGGCAATCGTGTTGTACAATGATCTCGAGTGATTCTCTCGACACCGTGAAGCAGGTTTCATGTCAGCTACAAATTTGTAATACGATCAAAGGGATATCCGCTCAGATCGCCGCTTACCATGTTCAGGTCTCAGTCCATCCGACAGCAAAATAGCGCAGAATGCGTCTAGAAATCGGGAACAGTGAATTGAATTAATGCGGCGTACAATATCACGTTCGTACGAGTCGGTGATCATAGGCTCTGAGTCGCAAGGCAATAATATGTGGCAAAGCAATCACTGGTTCCATGCATTTGACTATCACATCCAGATCACAGCAGCGTAACGCGCGAGATTTTGGGTCAGTCAGTATTGTATTCATGTACTGAGAACTAAAAAAAAGTTTGAAAAAACCAACGCCGCTCACGATGAATCTTCGTTGGCCTTTTGCCAATCGACATCCTCTGGAGGAAGCAATGGTCGAGGCGCAGGGCCCGTAGGTTCGGTGAGCCCTCTAGTAGCAGTGTTAGTGCTAGTAGAGGCAGGGCGTGCAGCAGTGTTAGTGCTGGTGTTGGAGGCCACAGCAGTGTTAGTGCTGGCGTTGGAAGGCGCGGCAGTGTGAGTGCCGGCAGGAGGGGGAGGAGGCGGAGCAGGACGAGGATTCAGAAACCGCTCAAACTCTTCACCGCGATCGGTAATCGCGGCGTGCTGGAAGCCTTCGGTGAGCTCCTGCACTTGTCGCGAGCGATTGATCTCGTCCAGCTGCTGCCCGACGTGCTGCATGTGCGCGGCATACTGCTGCGCAACGTCCATGGCCTGTTGCGCTGTCTCACGAGCGACAGGGTCATGGGCAGCCGGCTCCTCTTGCTGCTCGTGCAGGACCATTTGGCCTTCAGCTTCTTGCTGTGGCACATCTTCTGGCTCCTGTCCGTCCATCTCCACGTTGCCAGCCTCGTCCTTCTTCGATGGCTGGCTGGCCCGCAGGACCTCCAACGCCGAACGGGTTTCACGGGGACGACGACGCCCTCGAGATCGACCGCGGACTCCAGCCGAGCCACGGAATGACTCGGGAAAGGCAGTCGGGTGCGCAGGCAACGACGAAGAAGGGGGAGGGACGCCAGCATTGCCAAAGCCCGGATAATGGGACTGGCCATGCAGCAGAGGAGGATAAGCCGGGTGAGGGCTTGCAAAGGCGCTGCCAGGAGCATTGAACCCTGGCCGGAAGGCATTGGGATCATAGCCATATGGGCCAGGCATAAGGGGATAGCCATAGCCGTATGGGCTAGGCGAGGGATAGCCATAGCCATATGGGCCAGGCATAGGGGGATAGCCATGGCCGGGGAAAGGGCCAGGCGGGAAAGAGGGAGGTGGCACTTGCCCAGGCATGCCTGGGAGAGCATCGGAGGCTCCAACTGTGTGAGAGTTGGGGTTGGGGTAGGGGTTGGCGAATTGCGCTGGCGGAGGGGCGTCAGCAGCGCGTTCTGCGCGCTCTGCCTCCTTCGCACGGCGGCTGCCGCTCTTCCAGGGCCCGATGGCGCCGGTTTTGGAGTGAGCGTAGTTCTGCGCTCTCGTCCCACCGGTGTGCTTTATCCACCAGGCGTCGTTCATGCTGGCCAGCTGAGGGCATGGATCTCCAGCATGCTCGGCGTCATGGATATGGCACCCTTCTGTGCACCAGAGGAAGTCCTTGCGGTGCTTTCTGCTAGTGACCTTCAGACAGGTCAGGCAACAGGTAAACCCGTCGCCGACCCCAGTCAGCTTCATTGCCTCCATGAGGCCCGCCACTGGTCTCTCGATGTAGTGGCCATTTGAAAAGGCCCTACGGTCACGGTCGGGCGAGGGTTGGCCGTCGCCGGCGCCCCCGGTCTGCATATGTGCAGCCATGATGCGAGAGTTGGGTGGTGGTGGTGGTGTAGGTGATGGATAAATTTCGAAAATCGAGCAGCTCAAAACAACAGCTGCGTGCCAAGACCGCCTAAGCGCAATGAAGCGACGCGCTCGTGCTGCAGAAACAATGAGAAGATTCCATTGGACTGTCTCTTTCACCTCACTGACCCTCATTCACCTTCCTTGGGCCACATCACACCGGGCAGGCGATAACCTCGGGCCATCAAAGCGCGAACAAACCGATTCTGCCGATCAGAAATATGGCGAAAGATGTGCACGTCTAACAGGCTCCCAAAGTTGTCGACTGCGCCGTACGGTCGAAGTGATTTGGTAAAACATTTTCAGTCGTGACATTTTGACGTGATTTGCAAACATGAGAAATGACCATCTTGACTGTATATTGAATGAAGACAATGAGTAAATGAACTTGGAAATAGACACATCAGAAACGAACAGCGCCCATGACAATCGAGAAGTACTCACGTACTCATCCTATAATTGCTCGTCGGGAGCTAGTTCAACGCCTTGAATGATCTGGCAGGATCGAATTCAAGCACGTAGCAAGGACATGCTCACCTCGACCTAGTTCTCGCCTAGCTGCCCTCGTAGCGACTGCATGCCTCTCTTGGGCGCTTTCATCTCCCACTCTTTCAGACCGTAGAGGTGACATAGCAAAATAAGCGGTGGTTCTCGAAGAATGCCGCGAGGACTTGTATTTGATCAAAGACACCGATCTACGGACGAGCGCGACAATGCAGTGAAACCCATGGGAGAGAAGAGAATTCCGTTTCTTCCATGGACCGCCCGCGACCTATGAACGAGAGACTGTGTGCATTCACATGCATTAGAATAGCAGCAAGGGCACATAGATTCAGAAAGGAGCAAATTGGTAATGTACCATGGAAGAAGGTTTGTAGTGCTGTGATGAGAAGCGAGGCAGACGACGTGAAGTCGGCCATCTGGCCCCACCTGCACGTGCCATCGCGTGGCGCAACAGCGCGTGGACCTCCAGCCTCAACTGTCAGCATCGCGCCTCTAATGTTGACAGGACGACAACAATGCTGCCCGACGAGATCATCGCGCAGCTCAATGCCGAGTTTCTGTGTCGCGAACAGCAAATCGGACGCATCGCTGCTCTTTACACGGTAAGTCCACTTTCCTGGCTCACAGCGCTTACTGACAAGGCTAGGCGCATCTTCCGTCCCCGAGCTTCCTCAACCTCCACGGCCTCACTGCGACTGGAAAATCCTCGATCCTGCACTCCTACTTTGCCCTCTCACGCTTGCCGCACAGCATCGTCAGCGTGCGCGAATGCATCACCACGCGCCATCTGCTCGAGCGCATCGTCGCATCGTCCCTCGATGCGCTGGACGGGCACCACGATGAGAAGACCGACAGGCGGCCGTATGCGCGGACGGAGAACCTGGGCGCGCTCTGCGTGAACCTGGCGAGGATGCTGGAGGGGCGGGGGAAGTTTGTGCTGGTGCTCGACGCGGTGGACAAGCTGAGAGAAGGCGGCGGGACATTGATCCCAGCGCTGGGACGGCTGGGCGAGACAGTACGGCATCACCTTGCTACGAAGGCATCGCTAACGGCTTCGTAGATGCCCAATCTCTCGCTCGTCCTGACAACGACCCTCCCTATCCCGCCCTCGACCCTCCACTGCGCTCACACGCTCTCCCTCCACTTCCCGCCCTACACGCGAACCCAGCTGCTCGCAATACTCGGCCGCAACCCGCCCAAGATCTTCCTCACAGCGCCCTCTGAAGAGCAATTCCCGGACTACACCGCCGACCTCGCCGCTGAAGACGATGCGTGGCTGTGGGGCCGGTTCATCGCCGCCGTCTACGACAGTCTTGTCAAGCACACCGGTCGCGACCTCATCAGCTTTCGCTCCTGCGCCATGAAGCTCTGGCGCCCCTTCGTTGAGCCCGTCGTATCCGGCCAATTCGGCACCCGCGACTTCTCGCGCCTGATGGTCAACCGGCGACACCTGTTCCAGCTCGAAGACTCGGTCCTGGACCGCATCATCAAGACCTCAGCGCCCACGACCAGTGGCACCCTCGAGCCGTCCACGCCCAGCAAGCGCCGAGCAGCGAAGATGCCCATCCACACCCTCCCCTACTACACGACGCACCTCCTCATCGCCGCCTACCTTGCGTCTTACAATCCCTCCCGGACCGATGTGACGTACTTCATGAAACACACCGACAAGCGCAAGAACAAGCGTCGCGCGCCTTCCAACACCGTGTCGAACGCTTCCAAAGCACGGAAGATATCTCGGCACCTGCTCACACCGAGTCCGTTTCCCCTCGATCGGTTGCTGGCCATATTCCGCGCGCTGCTGGATGGACATGTGCCGCAAGTCGCAGATTTATATACCCAGATAGCCACATTGACGAGCCTGCGATTGTTGGTTAGATCTGGGGCAGGAAGCGCAGATGTGCTTGAAGCTGGGGGGAGATGGCGAGTGAATTATGGCTGGGAATATGTACGTGCATTGGGACGAAGCGTCAATCTCGAAGTTGGAGAGTATCTAGTGGGAGGTGTCGATTAGGTTGCTCCGGTTGCTCCGCAGAGTACAGCAAAACCATCTACGAACTACAGCTGCACTGCATCATGCCCTTGTACTTTGGTACATCCCCACAGAACCTTTCTTCCTCCTCGGCGTTCCAGTTCCACGTTTCTTGGAAGGGACTGAGGTTCATCTTCATGATTTGCGGCAAGATGTCGCGCTCGTGCTTCTTCTCCACGCGCTCGATGAGTTCGTCGAGGATCCAGGAGCGCGGTACAAACTGACAAGCGTTAGTCGACGATACATCCAAAGCTGAAGGGAATGATAGACTCACGTTTGGATTCACAGCCAGCATGGCTGCCTGCCTGCCCGCATCATCAGACCCCCAGTCCTCCTTGACTCTCTCGCCCCACTTGCCCAACCACTTCCCAATCCTCTCTCTTGAGTCTGACTCTTGCCTCGGCGCATCATGAGCCCTGAAGAACCGCCCCGCAACATCCTTCCGCTGATCCGCCGTCTCAATCTCGGTCGTCTTGATCGCACTCAATCTCCGGAAGGCGTGGTGGAAATCCAGTTCGAACGCCTCAAGACAATCCAGCAGCTCCGACATCAACTCCTCAAAGTCGCTGTCCTTTTGTGTCTTCAAGCCCAGCCGCAGGGTCATCAGCCTCCAATACTCCGCCAGAAACACCGCCTTGTATTCCTCGCCCGCGCGATCAATCACACCCTCGGCGCGCTTGATCAACTCCTCAGACTGTTCCTCTGTGACGCCCTTCTCCACAAAAACCTCTTCATCGACCCGGCCACCCGCACCCATCAATTCACCCAACGCCTCCCCTAGCCGTACGAGGTTCCACCATATAATCGTCGGCTGGTTGCGGTAGCTGTAGCGGAGCATGTGATCGTCGTGGTTGGGCGTGTACGTCGGATCGAATGTGTCCAGGAATGCAAAGGGGCCGAAATCGATGCTCAGACCGAGGATCGAGGTGTTGTCGGTATTCAGGACGCCGTTCATGAAGCCGTAGGCCTGCCATTTCGCCACTGTCAGGGCGTTGGCGCGGAGGACAGCGCGGTAGAGGCGCGTGTATCTGTTCTCGGCTTCGACGCCGTCGCCCTCGATTGTGTCTTTCGCTACGCCGGTGGTGGTCCTGGAGTGTGTTTCCTTGGCGTCTCCGGCCGGTAGCTTCGAAGGCAGCCTGTCCCACCCGCCGTAGACGTGCTCGGCGGTGTAGTCGGCCAGGGTGCGGAGAGTCTTGCGGTCGCCGCGCATGTGTGGGAGGTCGAAGGTGCCGAATCGGATCCAGGACTGTGCAAAGCGCGTGACGATGGCGCCCGGCTCGATGCGTTCGCGCATAATCTTGGAGCCGTTGTTGAGGGTAAGGGCGAGCGCGCGGGTGGTGGGTATGCCGATTGCGTTCAAGTACTCTGAGACGACAAACTCGCGGATCGATGAACGGAGGACTGCTCGGCCGTCGGCAAAGCGCGAGTATGGCGTGCGTCCCGCGCCTTTGAGCTGGATCTCGTAGCGGGTATTGGTCACTGGGTTTGTGGTCTCGAACAGCGATATGGCACGCCCGTCGCCGAGTTGGCCTGCCCACTGCCCGAATTGGTACCCGCCGTAGCACTGTGCCCATGGGTATATGCCCTCATCCGGCTTCGACTCGTCCCACGTGAGTATCTTCCTTCCCGCAACGACTTCTTTGAACTCCTCGCTCGTCGCCTCTTCTTCGCTCAATCCGAGATCCTGGAGGGCGCGCTGACTGACGCCCAGCAGCTCAGCCTCGCCTTGTGGATCTGGCCGAACATATGTGAACAGCGCATCCTTGACCATGCGCGGTCCCAGCTTCTGGCGCTCGGCATTGTGCGAGTCGTTGGGAGTGGGGAAGGCAGGGTCGGCGGGGAGGTTTTGCGTGAAGACGCTGGATTTTGGGAGGGACCGCAGCGTGTGTGCTCCGGCGTCACTTGTCTGTGGTGTGTCGAGGTGCGCCATGACTTGGTTGAGGCGCATTGAAGGCGTGTAGAGCGATCGGAATGGCAGTGTCGTCGCAATCAGCAGTCGTGGAAACACCTTGGCTGGAAATCGTGGTGGCAGTGAGAGCATGAGCTTTGAGACGGTCCTAGGGAGGATCGCGGGGGAAGGGACGCACAGAGAGGGGAAGAATAGCTGGAGGCAAATGCTTTTGTCGCGCATCTGTCAGGATGATGGTTGGGTGATGATCGCTGTGGCGTCATACCTCGGCGAGTTTGCCTTCGCGCTAAATGCATCCACATCTGACTCGCGCGTTCTTCACGACACCTCGTCCCCGTTGTCCAATCATCGCCAGGCAGTTGCAGACATGTACGAGGAAGCAAAAGTGTACTTCGCCTGCGACTATTCAGTTGATCGCTCCTCGGCATGAACGGACAAGCCATACCCGGCTTCTACTGGGACGCAGAGAAGAAGAAATACTTCAAGATACAATCAGCAGCGGCGGCGAGAGACCAAAACCTCAAGTACTCGGCGGAGAACATCCGGAAGAAAGAGCGGAACGAGCGCGTTCAAGACGCGGCCAAGGCCAAGACGACTCGTGCACGGAAGGAGCGGGTGACTCGACAACATGGCAGTCTTACGCAGTCATGCCACGATCGCGAGATTGGGTTCAGGCGACGCTCGTTCTACATGCAGAGCCTATGGCCGGATGCTTGTGCATATGGCATGTCCGAGGTGCCAAAGAAGGTCGTCGATAAACCATCCGGCCCGCTTATTCGCCTCTTCGACCGCGATCCAGTCACCAAGACACTCTATGTGGTGCACGGCGACAACAGCATCAAGCGCCGGCGCATCAACAAGACGGATGGCCCTCCCTTACCAGATACAGATCCCGAGGATGATTACTTTGGTTCCATACACCTGAACCCATATTCCTTCGAGCCGTGGGACGAGCTACAGCGGACGGCATCAACGGTGTCTTCATTGACTTATCTGCCATCGACCGGCGCACTCGCTGCAACCACCTACGGCTCTGATCGCCCGCCAGTCGTGTACCTCAGTGATCCCGACCGAGATGGTCCGTATGTTGGCCAGCAGTTCACGCCGAAAGGATGCAGCGCCATCTGGGCCGCCGCAGCGAGGCCAAACAGCTTTATGCTGCCGCCGAATGCCACCAACAGCGTCGCAGCAGCACATGCAGAGCTTCTTGCAGTGGCCGCATCGAGCTCAGTGCTTCTCTTTTCGCGGTCACCAACCGGAACATGGGATTCTACCACACCCATGAAGTCATTGACAGCAGATGTGCTGACTTTAGACTGGATATCGCATTCCACAGTAGCTCTTGGCTCTCGAGATGGATCGATCAGACTCTACGACACTCGGTCGGGTGGGTCAAGCCATATCCTTACACATCACCATCCAGTTTCAAACATCAAGCGAGCAGACGACCCGACACGAATTGTAGTCTCAGGGCTGCATGACAGTCTGCATCTCTACGACATCCGATCGCCAGGCTTATCTCGAGGCTCGCATACCAACTTCAGCTATGCAGACCACCACTACAAGGAGGAGTACTTTCAAAGCCAGTATCGCGGCAGTCAAAACCACAAAAAGCGTCGAAAGATGGACCAAGTCTCCTTCAAGAACTGGTCGCAGCCTGTTCTCACCTTTTCGTACTCCAATGTTGACGACCTCGAGCTGGATATTGACGTGCATCGAAGACTGGGACTGGTGGCGGCGGCTCAGGATTCAGAGTCGAACACAGCTATCCGAGTGTGCAATATGTGGACAGGCAGGACAGTGAAAGAACTCACAAGACAGAAGCCAAGGGGCGGAACCGATATGATAGCCCGGATTCGATGCCTCAAATTTATCGACGACGACGAGGACGGCGACCCATCGCTCTGGGCGAACTGGGAAGGGAGTATTGCACGTTTTGCGTGGTAACATCGACGTCAGTCAAGAGACAACGAGGACGACGAACAAGATTATCCACGATTAGATTCGAGAACAATGTGGAGTGCTTCATGATCAGCGTCAATTTGTCTAGTCCGTTGAACCACTTGCCCGGTGGTTGCTCCTTCCACATCTTGACCCACGTGACCATGACATTACGCGCACCTGCCATACGCAAACGATATTAGACCTGCTCATCGCACCACCTGTTCTACACACTGGTAATAGAACCTACACTATAATCACTGGCAATGTCATCAGTACTATGACGCTCCATTTCATTATAGCTCACATTGCCTTTGCCGTTCGCCCATGGCGGTTGTCGAACAAGTTTCTGGATACATAAAGATGGCTGTGGGTGCGCTCGCTTTCAAGCTGCAACTGGATTGACGAGAAGTACACAGTCAGAACTGGTTTATATCATGGCTTTCATTAATCATCTCATATCCGCACCAACAACCGCCATACAGGCTGTCAGTGTGAAAGAAAGCTCACCAAGTCTGATTGTCGTGTACACGCGGTTACCTTTCATCTACCAACCTCTTCTTTTCCAGCGCATCGACCTCTCAGCTTATTCAGCTTCCTTCTTCAGCTTATGCTTCTCCTTCCGGTCATCCCACCACTTCTGTTCATCGTCGGGAAGCCCAGCAGGGAAGAATTGCTTTACAAGCGGCTGGCCGGTGTTTTCGTACTTATCCTCAAGGGTCTGGAGAGCTTTCATGACCTTGCCACCATTGTAAATGACGTCCAGAGAAGTGAGATTGATACCATGCATCCATGGCTGGCGTGGCAATGTAGCAACCAGGACATTGCCCGCCGTACCCAGCACCAAGGGCTGGAGCATTGCGAATGCAGACCCCTTGGGCAAGTACGTGGAGGTAAGACAAACACAAACAAATGCGGGGAATGCAGCGCATATAGCCAGAACTTCGTGGGTGGAACGGTAGTCGTACGAGGAGTCCGCATCACTGGATAATCCTTCCAGATTCCACGCCTCACTAGCGACGTTGCAGATGACAAAGACGTTTCGATGTCCCTTGCCGCGCATCAGAGCATATGTCAAGTTCTTGCCGCCATCTGTCCGTGCGGAGAAGCTGTGGACAAACCACAAAGGCAGGGTGGCGATACCCTCGAGAATAAACGTAGCCCCGACAACTAGGATTAGGGGAGTGATGTCGCCATTTCGGAAGAAGGTAGCAAAGCAAATGGCGAGTTGGGCAAGGTTGATTCCCATGTTTACCCGATCCGAAGGAGGACAGTTGCGCACGGCACCTGGCTTGCCCGCATTTATGACTTCGATGTTTAAGCCGCCAGTTTGGGCCCGGCCCTTGCATTGAAGCAAGACGGTCATGTCGTAGGGAGCGAGTGCTCGATGCGAACACTTGCCAGGCATATCGGACACGCTTGAAAGGCCGATGATTATGTACTTTCGCGTCTACATCTATCCATATCAACGACAATCGCTCAGGACAACCATCTCGTAAGTCATACTAATATATACAGCGCGGGCCATTAAAGCATCATGAGCTCTTCTTTCCCCCAATCATTGGCAGCTTGACCTTCCCAAGTTGCGCGCCGCCGACCTTTTGCACCTGCGCAACGGCGTCCCCGAGAAGCACTCTTATGGCACCCTCTAGCCGCCGGTCCTTCTTCCGCCGCATCCAGAGCAACACTATGCCCAGTATGAATACGTCAACAGCGATGTGTTTGACTGCCGCCCAGACCCATCGCCATAGCCCTCGAAACAGGCGGTAGTGCGGGGAGTGTGAGAACAGGCGGCGCGCCTCAAGCTGTTCCCGCAACGCAGCGACCTCCGCCGTCATCTTCTGCAGGGCTTGCTCTACTCTCCCCCGCCACTTCTTGTCCGCAGCAGATTCGTATGGCGGTGCTCCTGTGGCCGCAGCAGGCGTTGAGGCGAAGTTCGGCATGGGTATCGACTGCGGCAACAGCGACCGCATCCGAGGGGCAGGCGTCGGAGTGTCGATGGGCATGGGATTCTGCCGCATGAGATTCAGGTCCGTCTGCACGCCCTCGTCGACGTGCTCGGAATTCGGGTTGTATTGCGAGTCCGGCGCATCGACAAACTCCTCGCGGTCAATCTCCGCCTCCTCCTCTTCCAGCTCCTCTTCGCTCTGCGACATTGGACTCTTGACCTGCAGCGGCGGCTCGTCGTCCTCATTCAGCCGACTTTCGCCCAGATAGCTGTGATGCGGTGGCACATGCATTCCCATCTGACTCAGCGTCTGCAGCGGGCTCGATGACGACGACGAAGGCACGTTCGACTTGACCTGGTCCCACACAAACTCAAGCTCCGCAACGAGCTCGCGGCTGTCCGGCGACGGCGACGCGAACTTGTGCATGGTGTCGATGAGGGTGGTGATGTAGCGGCGCTTGGCCTCTGTCCGCGAGAGCCCGTTCTGCTGTTTCCAGGCGTCCCTTCACATGTTAGCCCATGGCATGCGGTCGCGTGCCAACACACCATTTCTCTCGCGCGCGCTGGTCCTGCTCGCCGTTGCCGTCGGGGCGCTCCATTATGCCGTCGACGTCGCCCTCTGCCATCATCAGCCATCGCCCCACAGCGGAGAGTAGCACCCACCCATGGCCTGCTTGTACAGCCCATACAACCGCAGCCGCGTCGCGGACGGCGGCTTCTGCGATCCCGTGCGGATCTTGTTGACCGTGTTGAGCGCATGGCTGAAGACTCGATCTGTGCTTTCCTGCATCAGCGCCCTCTCCCTCTCGCGCCCCCCGCATTCAACGTACCCACAGAGTCGGACATGACGAGCGTCGGTTGCGCGCCCCCACCTAGGGGAGGCTCATGCAGCGGGTCGCAACAGGCGGACGGCAATCAGGTCACGTGGCGGCAAGACAATGGCACGGTACGAATTGGACTTGAACGCGGAGATGGGGCGAAAATGTGTAGTTGACGTGCATGATGCGATGAGATGCGGAGCCGGGGCATGGTGGAGAGGGCGAGCCATGTCGCGCAGGGCCTCGGCTTCGGCGCCAGGGCGGCGAGTCATGCAGCTTTCACGTGGGAGCATCGCGACATCGTCAATTCTGCGGTCTGCTGTCGTGCGACTATCTACTGGAACTTCACAATGACCGTCGCTTGCGAGTCTGCATCGGTCAGCACAGCGGTGCAGCGCGGACGGCATTCACTTACCCCCCAGGGTATCTGCAAAGACGCTGCCTTCCTCCTCAGTCAAGGGGGCCCCTGAGACACGTCAGTTGGGCCGACCGCCTTCACAGGCAGCACATACCGTTGAAGGTGAGCTTGTACGCGTCGCCCTCCCTCTGAGCCGCGACCGGCAGCACTTGTGAGGTGTTGTCTGGTGTCACGCCATCCTCGCCCATCTTGAACCACAGCACTTGCTTCGGCAGCATACTGCGGTTCTCCGTCTTGTTGCGCCCCAGCAGCCAGTCGCCGCACTGCAGGCGACCTTCCTGGAGTGTCAGAACTGCTGCATCCGCGCCAGCCTCAATCTTCGCCTGCGTTTTCGTGCTGGCACTGTCGCTAATCTTTGCGACCGGCTTGCCGTTTATCTCGACTGTGAAAGGCGAGTCGAGGCTGTCCATGGTGTTCGAAGCAAGGAAGGTGGAGACGAACGTGGTGAAGTGGAGGAAGAATTGCATTGGGGTTGGATTGTGGTATGTCCTAGCGTGAGAGTGACTTGTGCAGCCGGAAGTGATGCTCAAAGGAAGTATTCGACAAGGCGATGACGATGCCACTCGAACAGGTGGCATCCATTCTAGGCTGCCACAGTTTGCCCATGTCCTTTCCTACCAGCAACCATCGTCAGAGAGCAGCACGCTTCAATGACCTGATTGGCCGCCGCCACGGATTCTGGATACAGCGCCGTGGAGGCCCTTCAGCTACGAAAACAAGCCCATCGGCGAAGTGCGACACCGTCACATCGCCGTCCTGAAATCCTGCTCCATCCCGCCCCTTGCCACCTCCCTTTACAAGCACTCGCCCGCCGGCGAACAAGTACCCTCGCGATATCCACTTGTAGGCTCGTTTGGTGTTGAGCAGATCCCGCCCACGTTAGGCAGGATGGTCCGGCTAGGGCTTTGCCAAGCACCAATAGCCAACCTCAACTGCCTTTTCGAGACCGCGCCCGGCGGTACTTCAACCACGTCAACGCTCCAACAGCCAACCGTCGTCCTCTCCACCCATGAGGGCAATATAAATCAAATGCTTGGTGTCCTCCTGCCAAGAAACGGCGGGAGGGAGCAGGCCACGCGCAGCGATTGTTTGCGGCAGGTACATTTGCTTCACCATACGTAGGCGCGGGTGCTAATCGATATCTAGGACCGCCATCTTATCGCTGATCAACATTTCCCGGAAAGATTATGCGGACTACTATACGGAGAGCCCGTTTGGGCGCATGCCAGTGAAGGTTTCGATGATCGGTCGACAGAAAGGCCGCGCTTACGTGGGGATCTTCGAGGCGCACCGCAACTTCATTGCACGCCTCCAAATTGGTGCCCATGGCTGCAACAGTGAAGCTCTGAAACACACTCCAGAACCGTTGATTTCGCTAAAGAGTAACCGAGACCGGGAAGGGTGACCTTCTCCACTGCCGATGTAATTCGCCGAAGAAAGCTCCTAGTCCCGGGGACAGCATCTAAGAGGTCAGGCTGGAGATGGTCCGCCACGGGATGCCTTCTGTCTGGCAGCCACCACGAGGTACCCGGCGAGCGCTTAGACTACAGCAGATAAGATCCGTTTCAGCGGGTGTGAAGCAAGCATCGCGTGCAGCCCATTACTAGGCCCAAACAGGTACTTGTAACTTCACGCGCTCCAATCACACCATTTTCGAGCCTTGGCTGCGCCGCAAGTGGAAGGACATTCAGCTCCCCCTGGTCCTAGAGTCTTGGGACCTCGAGCAACACCAGACGGGAAGGTTGTAGTGGACGAAGCTCAAGATGAAGAGAGCAGAGCGAAGTACAAATATCGACGTCGTCACCCTCTGTTACAAACCAGTCCTCTACAGAGAACCAGTCTTTCGCTTCCAGCTCCACTTCCACCACCATCCGGTCCAGCAACTCCACGCCTCGTCAAGATGTACATCAAGGACCTCGCCCTCGCCCTTGCGCTCCCAGTCCTCGCACTTTCTGCTGCGATTCCCCAGGATCCCCCTCCATTCATCGAGGACCCCAGCACGGATGACGCCGATATTGTCGGTGGTGTTGCCGCCTCGCAGGGCGACTTCCCCTTCATCGTCAGCCTTCAGCGCTCGACCGGCAGCCACTTCTGCGGTGGCTCGCTGCTGAACGCCAACACGGTCCTCACTGCTGCTCACTGCACTGTTGGACAGACCGCCTCGTCCCTCCGCGTTCGCGCCGGATCTCTTGTACGCTCATTCATTAGCCGACCACTTTAATGAAGCTAATAGCAGATAGAACCGCGCTTCCGGCGGAACCCTCGTCAGCGTTTCCTCACTCAAGGTCCACCCCAACTACAACGCCAACTCACAGGACTACGACGTTGCCATCTGGAAGCTTGCAACTTCCATCCCCACCAGCTCCACCGTCTCGTATGCTCGTCTCGCCACTTCAGGCTCGGACCCCGCCGCCGGATCCACCAACACCGTTGCCGGATGGTACGTCCTTCACTCTCTGATTGAAAGTCGCAACTAACTCGCTACAGGGGCGTTACATCCGAGGGCGGATCCTCTGTTCCCACCGCTCTGCGCAAGGTCGACGTTCCCGTCGTCTCGCGCTCGTCGTGCCAGTCCTCGTACGGCACGTCTGCCATCACCACCAACATGTACTGCGCCGGTCTTGCCGCTGGCGGCAAGGACTCTTGCCAGGGTGACTCTGGCGGCCCAATCGTCGACACTTCTGCCCGCACTCTGCTTGGTGTTGTTTCCTGGGGTGACGGATGTGCGCGCCCCAACGCACCGGGTGTCTATGCCCGCGTTGGTGCTACGAGCCTCAACAGCTTCATTACGAGCAACCTGTAAATGATGATGGAATGACTGGAAGGGTCGAGGCGGATGGGGGCCGGTGCATGGTCGTCGGTGGGCTGAAGCTGGTGGTGGAAATGGTTCTTGCTGCATGAAACGTTGGGATAGACACATGGCATAGCGTGCCTCTATTTTGATGGATATGAGTTTTCAAATTTCCAATATATTGCTTCTCATACTCATTTGTCTTATTCCTGCACGAACCAGCGTTGACCTTTTCTGCCTTAAACGCACAGCAGTCCTTCAACACGTCTCTATGCTTGCAAAGACCCTATAATGTCATCCATGTAACATCTCCCTAGTAACCTGCCTAGGAAAAGACTAAGTACGTTATAAGAGGATGCCTTGCTCCCAAGGACACAAAGGGCACAGTGGGACAGTTCCTCGTGTCAATCTCACTCAAAACACAGACTCCGCTTTTGCCCAGGGCTTTCGGCCAGTCAATTTTGGCCACCATCACATCACGAATAAAGTAGGTCCAGACTGTGGTAATTTCATTTCTCCATTTCCATTGTTGAGATCACACAACGAATGAGTTTGAGGAGATCTACTTTCCTGTATTGAGGCCTTCTGATCCACGATCCGGGCCAGAGCTCAACTCAATACCGATCCCTCGTCCGCTTGTTCTTCGCCCGCAATCCATGCTTTCAGATCACTTGTGCCCAGCCACCGCTTGCGCCCTAAAGCCAGCAGCGCCAAGCATTGTTGCAGTCATAGCAGAAGTGGTTCGACTTGTACACCTCGCAGTTGCACACCGTCTCGCATAGATTCGGATTGAGCCAGCACTCGATGCCCTGTGACAAGTTAGCACGTCACCCACAATGATAGAGCCTGGGGGAAGTACTCACACCATAGCAGCCCTGGAACACGAGCGCACAGTCGCGGCAGACGTCCTGAGTCGCGCCGGTAGCAGCGTCCTTGTTATCCCCAGCAGCGGGAGCGGCGTCCTTGTTGTCGCCCACGGCGGGAGCCTTGATGGCGCCGGAGTCGGCTGGCTCATCCTTGACGTCGATGGGGGAGGCGATAGCGAGGGCGGCGAGCGCGCCTAGGAGGAAGGTGGTGAACTTCATGATGAGGACGTCGGATTGATTGGGATTGGATTGTGAGGTGGCTGTTGATGTTGATTTGGATGTTGAAGGCTTTGGGGTCGATGGAGTGAGTTTGTGGATGAAGAGATAGTGGGAGGGGGGCGAGAGGAGATATTATAGTGAGAGAGAAGGGACCGGGGCTGAACTGCTAGGAGCGTTTGCAGGTGAGAGTACGTTAGGCCGTTGGCGCGTTTGCACCGCACATATCAGCAGCGGTGTGTCGAGGCGACTCGACGAGCCACTACGAAGAAGCTCGTATCTTTTGAGTTGTAGGGCCTAAACAAGAAGGTCCTTGTCGCTATTTCGCATAACATAACAACGCGCTCGAAGC
>TARA_R110002003_G_scaffold46_14_pt1 | contig 20940 bp, 32 predicted proteins | sample TARA_R110002003 | Tara Oceans TARA_R110002003 (sample SAMEA4396441) | marine metagenome | biome: Westerlies Biome; feature: [SRF] surface water layer (ENVO:00010504); material: water (ENVO:00002006), including particulate matter (ENVO:01000060) such as... | depth 5 m
GCGTCCAGCGCTGCGACCCAGATCCAGCATCTCGACGTTTCCCTCGCCCGTTCGCCGCCCACATTAGAACATCATTCATCCATCGTGATCGCCATCGCCATCAAGACCCCTCCATCCCATCCAATCTCACAAAGCCCCCATCCCACCATCCAGCAGCCCACTCTCGAGTTCCGTGACGCCAGTGGGAAGAAACTCATCTTGCACAACCGATTCGACAAACTGCGTCCAGCTCTCCGGTTTCCTCCTGACATCCTGCAGCGACGCCTTATGGTTGAGTCGATAGTCCTTCGGCGGGACAGGGGGCGGAACCTCCGCCTCCGCGCTCCCAGGGGCATCTCTTGCGACTTTCTTGACCGCGAGATCAAACGCGCGGTGCGCCAGCGCAGCCGCATCGTTCTCCGCGGAGAAGAATTCCAACTCGTCCTGCAGCTGCAGCACGCGTGTGCTGTCGGGGTAACCCTCGACGCGCGCCGTGGAGCGCACGTCCCAGCCGAAACCGACGAAGTGGCGCTTCTTGCTCGCGACGAGCTTCTCCCAGACGTGCAGCAGCGGCGGACGCTGGAGCAGCGAGTAAATCACCACGCTGTGGTTCCAGTCCGCCATGGTTTTGCCCTCGTGCTCGAAATGGTGGGCGACGTGATTGCAGCGCTCGGTCCAGTCGTTGCTGAAGTGGTAGCAGAAGCCACAGCCCCAGCCGGAGCGCGTAGTGCGCGTGCGCCGCGCTTCGCGGGCGTGTTTCTTCTCGGCGCGCTTGGTGTGCGTCGAGCACGGGTAGCACCCGTGGCCGTGGACGTGGTGGTGCACGAAGTCGCGGTCCAGGAAGTACTTGGCGGGGCAGCAGTCGCATTGGAACTCCTCTGGTCGTTCTTGGTACGTCTCTTCGTGCCGCTTCCAGTCGGCCTTTTCGCCAAACGGTTCCTTGCAGATGGTGCAGAAATATTTCTGCGCCGTGTGAGAGCGGCGGGCGCGCTGCTTGCGGGAGGCGCACGTCTTGTAGTAGTCCTTTTCCTGTGCGGGAGTGCGGGCGGCTGTGCGTCTCCTTGGAGGCTGTAAAACAGCTTCTTCGATCGGACTCGGGGCGTAGGATGAGTAGGGCGATGAGTGGCCGGTCAGTGCAAACTCGGCCTGAGATAGGTAGTGGTTTCTGGACAGGTTTGAAATGCCGGATATAGAGGAGTCTGTCGAGACTGTCGATGCTCTATTTTGGAACTGCGAGAATATGCTGTTGTCTGAAGACCGGGAGTTCGAGGACATGGAGGACTGTGTCGAGACGGATAAATGATGTGCATAATGCGGTCGCTGGAATCCCGGGTTGGCTGCTGGCCCACGGCTGAATGATTGGTTGGGGTACTCTACATCGATCGTCAATCTTGCATCGCGCAACATTCAAGGGTGCTAGCTACACTCACCTATTGGATTCCGTGCGAAGGGCGCTGGGTGCTGCTGCATGAATTGATATTGGCCCTCAAGAACTAACGAGTGGTCCACTGCGTCCTCCATGTCGATATCGGTATTGTTGTAGAAGGTATATGGCGATCCAGCGCCAGGCATGTGGTAGTCACTCATCCTGCGATTAAAGTTCAGGAAGTAAAAACAAGCTCAGAAGCGAACGTGAAATGGCGGTAACAACTACGCGCGATGGGTGCAATGCCTGACCACGACCATGAGCGAGGAAAGCATGACGCATCGGGCCTAATAAACCTCGAGCGAGCGAACCTCTCGAGTTCTGAGGGACGATTCGAAATCGGCTTAGCGCGTTGGAGAAGTTCTGAAACACGCCTGAGCTGGGCGTGTCGTTTCAAACACTCAGGCACGTAAGCTGCGCCATGGCATCGATTGGACCTCGAGCAGCTGCGCGCGGACCAAAACAAATTGCGTTTCTTTGCAGGGTACAGAATGCGTTCGCCTGCATTGGGGGCGGTGCAATGGATAGGGGTGGCAATTCGCTGGGTCGAGGGGTGGGAGGTGGTAAGGCTGAAACCAGGTCGAGAAGGCAACCTTTCGCCAAGAACGTAGTTCCCTCGTGACGTATGTTCGTGCTTAGATGAGTTGGCCCCAATGCCCAGAACTGCATCCAATTCCCCAAAAGCCAAAGAAAGCGCAGCCTGCCTATTCCCAACCCCCATCCATCCCCTATTCTCGTTTTCACAGGATACCGTATCCGTCCAGCCCCCTCCGTCCAGCCCTCTTCACACTCCGTCCATCGCACGTTCTCCCATCCCTGCCCAGCTGCACAATCATCTTTCCGACTCTCCGAATCCACCTTCTCCAGCCCTTTATCTTCTTCTCCTGCACTCTTCTGTCTCCTATCCCCGCATCCTCTGCACATATCCTGTCCGCCTCCCCAGAACGTTCTACATTCCAAGCCATCATGGCTTGCTTCCCCCTTCTACCGTCGCTTTCCTCCGAGCGGGTTCGACGATCATGACGGCGAGAAGGTGCGTTTGGTTGAGCGAGGAGCGGCTCGAGTGACTCGGCGCTAAAAGCTGGAGATGGGACGGAGTGTTTTGGGCTGTAGTGAGGGGGTTCCACGTTGTGTTTGCGAGTGTGCTCAGGGAGTGAGGAGGACGTTGAGGATGGTTCGTTGATCGAGAGAGTTGATGTTGAGGCGGGTTCATGAGCTTGAGTAGATAGCCAGAGGGGCGGAATGTTCTGTTCATGTGGTGGTGTGGCGGTCCCTAGTGTAATGCGCCGCTCTTTCATCTGCTCGATTGATCGTGGTGCCTGGTGTGATTCACGGGGCTCTGGAGACTTGAGTTCACCTAGGGTGGATATCGCCGCAGTCGTGCTGTCGACATCTTTGCCAGTATTGTCGTTGCAACGCCTTCCAAGCTTGTGATCTCCTGTATGTCGGCGGAACATGCTGGAGTGCTGATACTGTTGATTTCGCACGATCCCGAATATTTGACGATACTGTGATGTAGCGCAGCGCTGAATTGAGAGTGGGCGACAACAGACGGGCAATAGTGTTGTGACGATGGATCTTGAGAGGCCCAAGCGCCCGCCATCTGGTGTAGAGCATCATGGAGCTCGTCTCCCTCCCTACCAACTTCTCACAACGTGACAAGTGACCGTTCAGCCCCTTTCGCTGCGATTTGTCTCTCGAGTGACCTCAGCCTCCTTCGATCATTCAGCGTCGATGCTGCACAACCATACCCCGCTGTGGTCCGCTGGCGACAAGGTAAGATGCCGTGTCGGGAGAGGAGAGAAGGAATTGAACTCACCCGAACGTCTCACGAAGGGCCGTCTCACTTGACTAGGAGAGGTACTGTAGGCTCAATCTTACCCCGAGTCTATAAGGAGCCCTCGCCCGACTGCGTACTCAGAGGGTCGCTGGCCGCTTCGACCGCAGACACGCGCAAGGTCCCCGAACTGTCGCCGCCACAGTACAGCGAATAGCGATTTGCTCTGCGATGCACCGACCAAGCAGAATAGGATCACTGGCTTTCCAGCGGAAGGAGGAGACACCATTCTCTATCCCGCCTTTCAGCCCCTCGGCCACGCCATGACTGTCATCTCCGCCCTCCGCCTCCGCCTCCCACCATCTCCAACCAACGGACCGAAGCGATCGTCAATTTGAGTGCGGGAGACAGTAACTTCTCTTGCGGCATCATGGGCAAGCCGGAGAGGCCAAGAGCCCCTTGCTCCAGGCGATCTGACACAGCGGCGAGGTAAGCAGGCGCGACTCAGCCTACAGCTCGAGACAATGTCTGAGCTGCGGCAAGATGGCGGACGACGCGCATATTGATACTTGCAGCCACAATCGCCTTCACATCTTCGAGTCAACGGCATCGCGAGCGGTTTGTCCTGTCGCATTTGCGGAGCTGCAGCACTACCGAATGCACCAAGCTCTGCTCGATCACCTTCCCGCGCCGACGATGAACCAACAACAGCCACCGACGACAACAAGCAGATCGGGCATCGCCTGCAGGACGATAGACCGCATGGAACACTAGTAGCCTTACCATGCAGCGACGTCCCACATTGTGTGCAGTTGTCGAGCCATGCAGAAGGTGCGGCAGATTCAAGAGCGTCCAGGCATGACACAATGCGAGGCCGATGGTTCACAGCGCAGAGCATTGCTCGTGTCGCAATTGCAGCGATCGCACGCTCCTTCAGTACTGAGCCACAAATCTGAAGACTTCAGAAGCGCGGCTAGTGTTGGTACCGCCACGCAAGCAAACACTCGAGACTCGATATTGAGACTCGGTCATTGAGGAAGGAAATAGAGACAAAGAAAGACTTCCAAGGGCGACAGACGCATGGAAGATATCCAGGGCTCGACGATGGGTGAGAGACAGGAAGATAAGAATCGACACGGAGTACGACAGTACCGCACCTGTGAGCTGAGAAGTAATCTCACTTACATCGATTTTGGGAGCGCGCCGCCACAATGAGCGCTTCACCCTGGCTAGACTCAGAGGCTTCCACTGAAAGGACTGTTGCGAGGCGAGCCCGCCACTGCGGCAGCCATGAGCATGGGTCCACAAGTGCTCGGCATCGAGGCGGTTGGAACAGTATTGAGCAAGGTCACATCGGCGCAGTACATCCAGTTGTAGGATAACGGCGGTTGGTAGACCAACACACCGCTACACAGGCCATCGTCCGAAATCAGCTCGGTTGAGCCAACCACTCTCACCAGAGAGGCGACAACAACAAACCTCTCCGAGCCACAACGATTCACGTCCTGCGACCAAAACAAGGTGCGGTCATCCGCTGGACGGGATTCCAGTGGTCCAGAGTCGAGATTCAATTTCCAATACACCTATCGTTGTTATGAAAGGATTGGCTTCATACCTGAGTCAAGGCGCAAAGTCTGTAAACGTGCTTCACCTACACGGTGGAGCACAAATCCCGAGAGGTATACTATCGACAACCAGTCACGTTGGTAAGGGCCTGTATTGCGACTCGGTATCAAGTGACTGGGACCAAGCTGAGTTCCGAAACTTCCGTCTCTTCATTTGGGGTATGTGTGCAGCAACACGATGGAGCAGGTCCTGAAGCTACAGGACGATGCATGACCAGGATGGTGATCCTGCATTGCAATCCAGAGCGCGATCCTTAGATCCAGCACGAGATTTAGCTTCTTGTCATGCTGCTCAATTTGCTCCATTTCCTGGAAAGAGCTCCGGTATGGGAAGGAGCTCATCTAGACGATTGGCGATGTTTCGAGAGGTTCCACTTGGAGAAACAAGTCGGCTCTGCAGAAATCTCGACCAGCTACGGATGTCCTGCAGCTTCTGCCCCACCAGAGCATGGCGAATACTCTTGCGCATGTCCGATGTCAGACGCGAGTCTTCGAATTCCAAGCTTTTGATGATGCCAATGTCGTCCGATGCGTTGAGCAAGAGGTCGAACTGTGGGGTCTGCGACCACATCCAGTCGTCGGTCTGCAACGGTCAGTACAGCGTCTCTGATGCAGCAATGGCTACCTACTCGCATCTCGTCGTAGCCCTTCCTGATCTCCGGGATGTTGAGGTGCTCATCGCCGACCGTCGCCACTATGTTTGCTGTGCCAACAGAAGCATACATGTCTGCAAACTCCTCCTGCAGGCGTTGTTGAAACGGCATCACGTTCAGCCCGATGTTGCCGACTGGCGAACTCACGCTCTCCACTCCCAGCGCCCTGATGTGTTTCTTCGCCGGAGACCGCAGGTACTGGGGTATGATGTGGAGATTCGGCGAGCTCAGCAAGGTTGTTGCGTGGTGCAGCGCCCGCAGGCGTGTGAGCTTGTAGGCGGAGCCGGAGACCTTCAGAGGCTTTGGCAGGGCGCCATGGTCGACGGTGTAGGGCGTGCGGTGCGTGTCTTGCGGGTCGGCGGGGCGCTTCTCGTGGCCCTGGTCGAGCACGATGTCGTGTCGCTCGTTGACTCTGGCGCGGTCGATGCCCAGCTTGCGGAGGGCGCGGACAACCATCTCGGCGTGCTTGTCCCGCGTGAAGTCGTTGCGCGGACACGTGATGCTCCAATTGAGGTTGCCCTCGTCGTGGAAGACGGTGCCGCCTCCAGACCGGCGGCGCACGAGGTCTACCGCGCCAATGCCGGGCGGCTCCGTCTCAGCGTCGTTCTTGCGGTGTCGTGCAGCGTCGAGGATGCCCAGATTGACCTCCGTCCACGGGTTCTGGTTGCGCCCAATGACCACGCACGGCCGGTTCACGTAGAGGAACAGCACTGTGCTGTCCGGCGGGGACTTGCGCAGGATGTGGTCCTCGATGGAGAGGTTCAGGTACGGGTCGCTGCTGGTGGAGACGTAGCTCTGCAGCTTGTTCGCCGGGTCGGATAGCGTCTCTGTGAACGAGGCAACGGTCCGCAGACGGCCAAATGCTGTGCGGGGCGTAAGAGAGCATCTTCGAAGTGCCTGGCCAGACTGCAGCAGCCCCGAGCCCCTGGATGGTGCCATTGTCGTGTTTGCGATGTTGGTGCTGGAGTCGTGGAACTGCGAGCTTGGGCGACGCCGAGACATCGGAAATGGCGGGCGCCAACCATGCATCATCCTTCCGAACGTCATGCCTCATGCTCCAACACCACTGCCTGCCACTGCACCCTCAACACAGCGTCTACAGGCCTGCATAACATATCAAATAGCTGTGCATGACCTCTCGAGCTATGTACGAGGTTCTGGAGGCTTACCCAAGGACGGTGACGGCGTCCAGCCCGTCGATGCGCATCAGGAGGCAGGAAACGACCACTTCCGCTACCGCCATGACCACACCAAACCGTCCCTGGCACATCAGACTATTGCATGTCTCAAAGATATAACCCAGTGCAACGTCTCCATCAAATGAGGTCGTGTTGGTTTGTTGACTTTCCACCTCTTCTCCGTCTCATCCCGCCTCGTCTCATCTCATCTCAAATGATTTTTTGTCAACGGCTTGCATCTGCATCGAGCGCAAAACATATATCGGATCCTCGCTAGGACTCTACAGAAAATAAGGAATGCCTCAAGAGCACGTTCTAGTCTGTGTATGGACCTGCTGCGATGGCGGACTTGCTCCATGTCTCCTCCCCTGAGACAATCGCGGCACAGCTCGCGCTGTCAGAGGGCTTGGGTGACTGCACCTCTGTGTTGCTCCGGAGCCTGCAAGTGCTTTGCGGCATGGTCTCAGCATGGCCGCACGGTTGCCGAACTGGCGGAGTCTCGATAGCCTGGTGGTGCACAGCACGCTGGAGCCGGCCGCATCTGATGCACGTTCTCTTCGCATACGACAGCGACTCGCTATCTTATAGCACCGTTCTCTTGGTGTTCGCCTCTTTGCTCAGACCTTCCTCTCGGTGCATTCATGGGCGCGGCGCGGCGCAAGACGCTCGAGAGCTTCACCTAGCTTCCCATGGCAACCGCACTCTGTGGCCCTCTCGTACGCGAGCCTCACCCCACCACAACACGGACAATGGGCACGCGAATCCAAAGGGGAGGGATTCTAAACCTGGGCTTGGGTATTTATATTTAAAAAATCCCAGTTCTACTATCAAATCAAAGAGAACTCGCATGTCGTAGTGTCGCACTACACCCATCCGCCACCTCACCAAGCTCCCTGGTTCGAATCCCGCTAATAGCGAATCAGACTGTGTACAGGGACATATCGTATACGGCGGATTTTCCGGATTTCCCCCCTCCCCCCCTCTGAGGTTTTCACTGACTCTTACAGGAAGCGATACCCCAGGGATCCGGAGCTCCGTTTACGACATTAACTGGTAAGTAAAACCTCCAACACAATCAGCACAGCAGCACTACGACATTCCGAGTTCTCTCTTTTTTGCTATCTTTTTGCCCACTCATGCTAACTCCGTCATAGAGTAGTGAGTAGATAGCTAGTCATGCAATACTACTGGGCTTGCGCATCTCTTTCGTTCTGTAGCAGTGTCTCTCGGTAATCTACTTGCAGCTAGTACTCGAGTTGCGTTTTGGTCGCTCTAAGGTGCTGTGCTCTCGCTAAGCCGTCATCGCCTGCCACTCTGTTGTCGCAGTTTCCCGTCCACCCACTCACTCTCCTCCACCATCACACTCCCAACCGCAACCCATCACAACCACCATGCACCGCCGTGCTGCCTCCGCTCCCGCCTGGGCTTACGCCCCAACAACGCCCGCCGACCCGCTGCCCCCGCCATCGTGGCCCTTCCTCCGTCGCGCGCCTTCGTGGCAGCGCCTCCGCCGTTTCCCGCTGGCCCCTCGCCCTCCCGCCGCCTCCGCCACATTCCTGCTCCTCGAGAGCCTCGCTGACGAGCAGCGCGTCGCGTTTCGCCCGCTGCCGGCGCCAGCGCGGTTCTGGCAGGCTGCAGGAGTTGGAGGTGGGTTGGCGGCGAGGAGGGGCAGGGCAGAGCTGAGGGTGGATATGGGGGAGATCCGGGGCGATTGCAGTTGTGCTGACTGCATGCCTTGGTTGCACCAGTAAGTACCTCCTTTGCGCGAACTGGTGAGCTCAAGGGAGTCTTCGAGCAAGCCTGTGTGCGCCTTGCAATGGCCTTGAGAGCTTGCGAGACACCGTGCCTGCAGCCTGGTGCGATTTGGACATGGCTTCGAGCCTGTACGCCACCCTCTTGGATCGGTATACATCTCCTGGCCATCGTATCGACCCCCATCTCAGCATAGCCAAAATACCGAAGCGTCCCAGCAACCTCGATCGCCGCGCATTCCCGCCCCACCCTGTCTACCATCGCACGGAGCTTCGAGCCTATACAACAACCATCAACACGCCCCATACCTCCTCGCTACTCTGTCGCCCTACTTACACCAAGACGACAAAGCGCGAGCTGCTTCAGGCCGGTCCAAACTGAACTGGCAATTATCACACAATACAGGCTTGCTCGAGACTCCTGAGCAAACGCACTTCATCTAGACATATATGAACCACCTTTGCTGACTTGATTCATAGCACCTCCTCTTCTTCCTCGGACAGCGTACGTGAAAGTACTCCTGACACTAAGTATAATGCTAATTTGGTACTAGGCTTAGCCCCTCGAACCCCTGGGTGCTCTCACGGCTGCGTTTGTCGACGAAGACCCGCCCATACACAACAGCTTCGCCTCCTGCGGCTACATCCCGCCCGTCTGGTCCCTCGAGCCCGGCCGCCACTTCATGACCATCTACCACGACGCCCGCCACGACTTCACCTGGCACGTCCTCGACGTCGCACACGAGCTCGGCCACGTCTTCGGCATGGTCCACGAGCACCAGCGCCTCGACCGCGACCAACACGTCCACTACGACTGCTCCAAGCTCGCCGGCTACGCCGCGGCCAAACAGGACCTGGCCAAACTCGACGACCCCGATAAGCCGTCCATGGACGACGTCTGCGCCTCGAATTGGCTCGGCGGCCACTTGCTCGGCTTCTGGGCGCCCGCCGACTACTCCACGGACATGGGCGACACGGCCGGCGTCAAGAACCCGCAGGATAGCAGTACCGAGTACGACACGAAAAGCATCATGACGTATCCGAGCTGGGCGCATGCGGCGACGCCCGACGGCGATGTCACGCAGGTGCCGCTGGTGCAGTGGAAGGGGACGGCGCCGCCGCCGGGGACGATGCCGAACGGGGACAATGCGGAGTTGGTGGCGGATGTTTCTGAGATTTCGGTCTTGGATCGCGAGTTTATCAAGAGGACGTATCCGTGGTAGGGCGTGGGTTTGGCTGGGCGGAGGGGGCGATGGGGGGTTTGGGGAAGCATGTGTGGGTTGGCGTTATATACCCCGTTTTGCTGGTCGTTAGAATATAGACAGCATGATATGTTAGACGTATTTATGTCTTCTAATTAATGCTTTCGATGATCATTGTTCATATCAGGCAAAGGGAATTGAAAACATCGCAACTCCCACCTCGCATGCCGCGTCGTTGCTTCAATAACTTCAATAAGTTGTGTCAGTGCGATATGTCTCTCCATCAATCAACACCGCATCCATACAATCCGTTAACCTCACATGCAGCCACTGCGCTTCTCTCCCCCAGCGCCAAAACCTCACGTCAACGTCACCATATACCTCTCCAAGCTCAACCCCAAATCCACCACAAACGCCCACTGCGTATTCCCGCTAAAAAACCTACACCAAATCCTTACCACCGCCACGCCCAGCTCAAACGGCTCCTGCGGGACCCGCAGTCCCTCCTCACCCTCAAAGTCCGTCACGGCATACGCTTCCCTGATGATGCACCGCACCCAGTGCAGGATGCGATGCTCAGCGCGCGAAATGGCGGTTTCCTGAAACGGCCGCGGCAGACCGCACAGCCACTTCGCGAGGAAGACAGCGCACTCGAAGCTCGACACGGCGTGCTGCACGCTCCAGAAGAAAGCCTGGCTGCGCGCGACGCGGTCGATGCCGAGGCGCACGGGGATGCTGAGGGCGTGGGTCGAGTACAGCAGGGCGGAGAGGAGGTTGTCGTTGCGCTCGATGGCGGGAAGGCGAGTCAATGCCGCGGCGATGGTGGCTGGGGTGCGGGAATCGAGGGCGCGATGCGGGCCCATGTTGAGGCTGAGGCGGATGTATGCGACGACCAGGAGCGCGCTGGATGTGAAGGGGATAGGCCCGCTTTCGTTGTTGGGGTCGAGGATGGATTCGGGGGTTTGTTGCCAGAGAGAGGTCCATGAGCGCAGAGCGCGGGCGATGGTGGATAGCTCTGTGAGAGATATTGGGGCAGAGAAGGAGAGCTCGCGGACGATGTGGATGCGTTGGAGGAGCGCGTGGAGAAGAATGTAGTTGCCGATTGGACTTGGGATGGGGTGGACGGAAGTTGTACTTGGTGTCGCTTCCAGCAAGGTAGACAGTGCGGCTTGAAACAACATTTGGTCTTCCTTGCCATCGCGTTGGAGCGCAGTCCATTGTGCGGCGCTAGGGGCTTGCCATTCTGCCGTGCAGCTTTACGTTGGTGTCAAGAATCAGTACTTGTTTCACATGTACCGTACACTGGATTGACATACCACGGCAGTCGCAGGTGTAGTTCGCTGCTCCATAGAACGGGATGAATGTTGTAAGCTATGCTGTGTACGTTGATGTAGCAAAAGGCAACAAGCTTTGTGCGTCTGGTTGACTCGCGCTGCACCCATTGATCCCACATTGCTGCTCTCGACGTTGACCGTTGATTCTCATGTTCCTCTTCTTTGAGTCCAACATCCCGAAGCACTTGCACCAGAAGGCCTCGTAGAGAGAAGGCTTGTTGCAGTAGGTCTGGCGGCTCCCATGTTGCGAAGCCCACAAGGATAAGCAGTGTCTTCGCCGAGTCGAGCGGCGACCAAGGACCGAAGCGTCGCATCGTGGGTACGGCTTCCGTTGCGCCGCTATTGGCTGCAGCGACAAATGCTAATGTCTGTGCCCCGAAGTGTGGTCGCTCCTGTCGTAGACGATCGAAGAGAATGGACTTGGCCACGCGAAAGAGACGTTCTGAACTCCGTCGCTCAAAGCAATACTGCGCTCCAACCGCACACATGGCCAGAGTAAGCTCCAGTGGAGAACAAGATGGTTTGTACGTCGGAGCATGTATGAAAGGGAAGTGGGAGTGGAAGCCTCCAAAGAAGGCGGTAATGTATCGGGTCAATGTATGTCGTGAGGGTATCTCAAAGTCCAATATGGGATGAGCGAGGCTTTCGAGCAGCGAGATCAAAAAGTCTCGATGGTCTTCAGTGACATTGTACGTTCCGTTCCTCGTTCTCCTCTCTCGGTCATCTTCAATGCGTTGTCAGCAATCATCTGCAGGCAGGTTCAGAAGCGTGTTTAACCTACCATCGCCTGTATGCGACCTTAGATGGACCTGGTCGTCGGCTGGAGCAGAGGGTAGCCATGTACTGAATGGTGTTCCGATATCCTCAGACTCGGGCGAATGAGGCCTTTCTGGCTCTCGAGAGCACCTACGAGATGCCTGGAGCTGGTCGCCGATTCGAACCCAATCAAAGTCATATTCGGGTGTCCACTGCGCGGACAGTCCTACACCATCAATGAAGTTGACGAAGTCTCTGAAGTCCTCGAGGCCTTCGTCACAGTACGGCGATTGGTGTAAGTCTACAAACGCTGTCAGGTATGGTAGACGAGGAAGTTGCACAAGCGGCGAGAGCTCAGCCATAGCTTACGTTGATTGCCGAGCACCACCTGTGCATCTTGGAACGGCGCAGCATGGGGTTGTACGCCTACATGATTCTGTAGCTCTTCAGAAGCAGCATCACGATTCGTATCGGCTACGCCGTTTACCATGAGCTCTATGGAACTTGGGCCATGACCGTGCGGTGGAAGTGCTTGTTGAGAAACGCTGGTGGCTGTGCCCTCTGAATACGGCGCATGTTCAGTAGGGTTTGGATTGCCAGCGTGCTGCGTGATGCGCCAATGTCTCGTCAGAAGATCACGGCGTGTAAATGCCGCGCCGCATCGACATGCGTAAGGCTTCTCTCTAGTGTCTGCAAGATAAGCGATGAATGCTTAAGGTGGGGGTGGGTCAGCCCAGTTGGACATACGTACGGGTCCGAATATGGCGACTCAGGTGTTCTGCGCGCTTGAAACTTTTGGAGCAGTGGCTACATGTGTGCGAAAGTGTGTGCATTTGGAGAACCTCATGTCTGGCATGTTGGATAGTTGGAGTGGTGGAGATGTGGTTGGAGTTAAGTGGATTTAACCCCTGGTGCGTACTAAGGTTTAGCGTCGGCAGTTCCGCCAATGAGAGACGCGGGGCAGATAGCAACCCAAAGATTGCCGATGCTCCAACTTACTCCAGTGGATAACGTTACCGGCTGCAGTATCCCGACGACGCGGATTGTTGTTGGGACGTCAGGCTTCATAGGACAAGAGATCAGTCGCTGAAGTCGAAGGCGAACGAAACATCTGTTGATGGGATCTGAGAGCAAAATCTCATTCACAACCATGGCGTCATTTGCAGGACGATTTCCTGGTGTAGCCCTTGTCACTGGTGCGGGCGGGACCGGTATGTTCGCAGCTCGTTGCTATGCTACGGCCATGTATGTTTACTCGATGCAGGTATTGGGGCAGCTGTTGCAAAAGGCTTTGCTCAATCTGGATGTTCAAAGATCGCAATTACCGACATCAATCCGGAAACGCTTAACCAGACAAGAAACGCAATACTTAGCATCGACTCATCGATCCAAGTGTTCGCTGAGGCTGGAGATATTTCTGACGAGAAGTTCGTTGACTCGTTCACCAATGACACATTCTCCAAGTTTGGGAGGCTCGACTATGCCGTGAATTGTGCGGGCATTCTCGGGGGCAACACAATCAAGGCAGTAGAGATGACGACTGACGCTTTCGATCGGTTGAATAACATCAACTACAAGGGCTCATGGCTTAGCTGTCGTGCGCAATTAAGAAATATGTTGAAGCAAGAGCCTCTTGGAGAACATCCCGCGCAACGAGGCTCAATTGTGAATATTGCAAGCCAACTCGGGCTAGTAGCCAGACCAGGTGCAGGTTAGTTGGCCATCGCGTTAAGAAGTCTAAGATCTTTCGAGCTGATCAATGTGGATAGCTGCATATTGCGCTTCGAAAGCTGCTATCGTCAATATGACCAGGGCGAATGCTATTGATTATTCTGACGAAGGTATACGTGTGAATTGCGTCTGCCCCGGTGTGATCGAGACGCCCATGACTACGGCCTCGAAAGCGATGGCGGAAGCCTTGAAGCCGGCAATCGACATAGCTCCGATGAAGAGGATGGGAAAGCCTGAGGAAGTGGCTGACGCGGTTTTATTCTTGTGTTCTGCTCAAGCGTCATTCATCCAAGGCCATGCGCTAGTTGTGGATGGTGGTTACACGATCAATTAAATAATCCTCGGACAATTGACTCCGATGGCCTGATTCGCACGAGAGACATTGCACGATATTCATTATGTATCAAACTTGCCGCAGCTTAGAGCTTCACTGAGGAATGCTGTTCCTGCACGCTAGATATGCCAATCTTCTTCCAATCATTTGCGCTTTCCCATGCATAACCCGCATCTAATATCTTCTGTTCCTGCCATAAACCTCCAACCAATTGCATTCCAACTGGTAGCATGATTGTTGAGTCTTTACTCGAAGGTGCAAACCCAACTGGCAAGGACATAGCCGGATGACCCGTGACATTGAATATCGCTGTGTTGATTGTGATCCCCATACTTGGCTTCAATGCCTCGATTGGCGAATCTCCGCGCTTCCAGTCAACATTTGGTGGAGCGACGAATGGTGTTGTAGGCATGATGATCACATCGTAATTTTCGAAAAGTCGTTCGTAAGCATCTCGCAACTGTTGTGCCAGGTTCATAGTCTTTGCATAGAGACCAGGGTAGTTCTGCATGAGCGAAAGACCGTTGATCATGGTGTTTTTCGTGGACGGGAACAGCTTTTGAAAGCTCTCGTTAGTCCAAGGTTGACGTGCTGCTTCGTATGCCGTCGAAAATAGACCTCTCCGGCCATGTGCAAAGCCCATCATACCAAGGGTACCTGCAATGCGCTGCTGAATAGTCCAGATAGCGGGCCCTTCGAGATGCAGAGGTAACGATACCTCACTTACGGTAGCACCAAGCCGTTCGTACAGGTGCGCGGCCCTCATGACGGTAGACCTCACATTATCATTCACCAGTCGATGGGTGAAGCCTTCAGTGAGGATACCAATCTTCATGCCAGCGATGGAGCCAGAAAGAAGAGATGCATATTTCGTGGATCCAGGAAGTGGAGCTCCAAGCGTCCTGTCGTCGAAGTCATCCCTTCCGCTGATTGCGTCCAGACAAGAAGCAACGTCATGAACAGATCTTGCGATAGGCCCAGCATGATCATTGATGGCGTCTCCACTGGAGATACCAGTGTAAGGCACCAGTCCATGGGTCGGTTTTAATCCGACGCCTATGATCCATTGGTTAGCCTTGGAGCACAAATAGAGCGGATGAGGACGAACTCACAGCCACAGAAGGATGATGGCACCCTGATGCTGCCGCCCTGATCGGCGCCTATCGCAAAGTCGACAAGACCGCCACCCACAACGGCTGCACCGCCGGAAGTGCTGCCACCGGCCGAGTAGCCTTCAGCATATGGGTTGTGCACAGTGCCTTGAGCGCTCTAGCTTCATTAGTAATGACTTGAGTAAATGATCATGCATTTTGAAAATACGTACAGTGAACGATGAGGTCGAATTACAGAAGTTTTCGCATATAGTCGTTCCGACAATGTCAGCGCCACTTTCTAGAGCACGCTTAACCACTGTAGCATCTGAAGTGGGAGTCCAAGCAGGAATAGCATCGGTTCCAAAGAACTGTGGGACACCGGCAACTGCCACATTGTCCTTCAGGCATAAGGACCTGCCTCGCAGCAAGCTTCCTTCGGGATTGCCTGGAATAAAGAATTTGTGAGCCCACGCATGTCCGAAGTCCTGTTCACCTTCAGAAGGCCGATGTAGTTGCTTCCGGGGATATTTCTTGGCATCAGTAGGTGCTACATAATCTGGAAGTTCGATTATGTGCTCGGCAACGTCGTGAACGGCGGCGAGTAATTGACGGTAGTCACCCGACTCTGACGATGATATTCCATCAGTTATCCCAATATTCGCCAAAAGCAACTCTGCATCACCCGCAGCAACGAGGTCTTCGCTTCAGATTTGTCAGTATGAGGCAAGACTACATTGTAGTTCATACAAAACCTACCTAGTGGGCGAGTCAAAGAAGACGGACATAATGTACAACAGATACAACAGACTTGTATTGCACTGGGATTGCTGGAGAAACTTGGGAAACGGAGTCGCGGAAAACGAACGTCTTGATGAACGAGGACATCATTGCGAACTGCCCAGCCAATCACGCGCGTTGGCGCAACCGAAGTGCGTCGAGCCGTCGTAACCAGGCGGATGTGGATCCAACTCCAACTGACCCCAACAGGGTAGCGGTAGCCGCTTTCGGTAGCCGAAATCTAGGCTCCCTACGGACTCAATAGTAAATTGAGTTGTTTATTCAGAGATCTTGATGACTATCCTGCCCTTCATCGACTTATGCAAGTACCGCTCAACAAGGCTCGGGATTTGATCAAAGTCCAAGACGGTCAAATGAGACGATATTGCGTTCTCAGACACGATCTTGATCATGGCCTCAACCTCTTCCGCGCTAGTAACGTAGCTGCCCTTGATAGTAAGCTCACGGAAGACCAAAGCCTCAGAGTCGAATTGCCATTTGTCTTTCGGCAGGCCCAGTGGTACCATGACGCCTTTGTTCCCGAGTTGCTGAAGGCTCCAGGCATTTGCTTGTATCGAGTCGGTGCAGACCACCACACCAGCAAGTCCCTCATCTGAAGTAAACTCAAGTATTCTATCATCGGCGTCGCTCGCGGCTGAGTCGATTACCAGATCTGGTTTCAGGTGCTTGGGTACTTCGAGGGCTAATTGGCGACCTTCCGGACGGTTATCGATCGCGACTGTCTTGTAACCCAAAGCTTTTGCAAACTGTACTGCAAGATGGCCCACACCACCGATGCCTACGATAGCCACAGTATCATTTATTCCTACTTCAGGACTCAACTTCCTTAATGCACCCCAAGCCGTGGCCTTGCACGCAGTCAGCGAGCCCAGCCTTTTGGCAAGCCATTCTGCAATGAGGTAGCAAACTTACGCCAGCACACATCAATGGCGCTCCTTGCTCGAATGACACAGTGTCAGGAAGATTTATAGTCGTGTTCGGATCAGCTATCATAAATTCCGCGAAAGCGCCATCATGTTTGAAACCTGCCATCTCTCGCTGTTGACAAAAACGCGGATCCGACCGGAATGATTTCCTCCTATTCTGTCTGCACCCGACGCAGTGTCCACAAGCATGCTTGAAGTTCAATACACCAACGCGGTCACCAACTTTCCAAGGTCCATGGACTTTGGTACCGATCTGTGCGATGGTACCTGCGGGTTCGTGTGATGGAATCATGGGAAGATCTGCTGCGAACTGACCCTGCAGTACCTGAAGATCCGAGTGGCAGAAACCTGCAGCGTGGACCTTGACCAGAAGGTCATGTTCACCACATTGTGGAATGCGACGCTCGCATAGCTGGTAGTCTCCCTTGAACTGCAGCTTGTTACTACAAGATACTTTTGCAATGACGTCACTTACCTTCACTATCTGCGCCGCTCGCATAACTTCGGACATAGTGAAAGTGAAAATGATCTTGTGGAGCCGGTGATATTGCTGCCATCCTCGCTGCTATACTTCTCTCAAGGCCGTGACAACCCGTGGAAGTCGAGTGTGGAGGGCAGTTGGAGTAAGTTGGAAACACTGATAAGATAACACCTGTCGTAATTTCCAAAGACGCGCTAGTACAGTGCTAGCAACGATCCCTGCACTCTTCATGTAATTGGATAACGAATATCTTCAATCCCCGATAATTCTATTCACTAACCCAGTCATGAGGGTTGGTGCGCCTGTGGAGGAGCCGTGGGTCTTACCTACCCCGCTTTAGCAGACTACCGTCACCTATTTCGACATCCACCTGGTGTGTAACACACTGGAACTCCCCAGAAACACCAATCTCTACTCAGATTTAATCAGACACAATGGGTAAAAAGCGCGTTCTCATCTCTTACGGAGTCGATGTTGATGCAGTGAGCATTCCCTCTCCCATACCTGCGTGTCAATCTTTCAGCTGATCGTTTCGAGGTGTCGGGTTGGCTGGGCTCATATGGTGGCGAAGACAGCACCAGCGACATCAGTCGAGGGCTCTTTGCTGGTACCGTGGGCACACAGCGCCTTCTGAAGCTGTTTGACAAGTACAATATCAAGACAACATGGTTCATACCCGGACATAGCCTGGAGACTTTTCCAGAAGACATGGCAGCGGTTCGCGATGCCGGGCATGAGATCGGTTTGCACGGATACAGCCACGAGAACCCGGTTGATATGACGATCGAGCAACAGCGAGATGTCCTCGACAAAACGTATCGCATGCTAACAGAGTTTGCGGGGAGGCCTCCTCGCGGGAGTGTTGCACCATGGTACCTATGCACTGGTTCCTGATTTCGTTCGTTTTGCTGATTGCTTGCAAAAGGTGGGAGACAAGCCAGGAAGGTGCTGAATTGCTCCTCTCATATGGCATTGAATACGATCATAGCATGAGCCACCATGACTGCCAACCTTATTATCTGAGGACTGGTGACAGCTGGACGAAGATTGACTACACCAAGAAAGCTGAAGAATGGATGAAGCCACTGGTGGCAGGCCAAGATACAGGACTAGTCGAGATCCCAGCGAACTGGTACCTTGATGTCAGCAACGTGCTCATCATCTCTCATGGCTTTCGCTAAGATACCGCAGGACTTGCCACCCCACATGTTCATCAAAGCATCGCCAAACAGCCATGGTTTCGTGAATGCGCGCGACACGGAAGATTTATGGAGAGATCATTTTGACTACTTTTATCGAGAATACGATGAGTTCATTTTCGTGAGTAGCGCCCGCCTGTCATGTTCCAGCATTGGTTTTGAATTAACTTTCAACAATAGCCCTTAACCATACACCCCGATGTGTCTGGGCGGCCGCATTTGCTATTGATGCACGAGAGGTACCGAAGATCTAATTCTTCTCCACACACATATACTAACTATACAACTAGGCTGATTGAGCACTTTTTGAAGCATGAAGGCGTGGAGTTCGTCACGATGGAGCAAATGGCGGATGAGTTTAAGCAGAAGAATTCGCCTCCCAAAGGAGCGCTGATGCCAGCTGAGGCAGGGCTGAAGTTGAAGCAGTAGATGTAGTATTCGAAATTGGCATTGCTTTCCCTCAATCCACAAAGAAACATGGTCTCGCGGCGGCCCTAATTGACTTTACCACAGCAAAAACAGTACCACGTATCATGGCTGCTTCACGGATTTTCCCCACGTAGTGCCAAGGTATCTTTCACCCCTACTCGAAGCCAGAATCTGGGCGGTAATGCCTAGGAGTCAGCTGTGGCAGAATGCCCGACAGGCATTTGATATGCCGATGACCTCGGGAAATCTACGAAGTAGTATCGGTTTTTGATCCTGGAATGTCGAGTTGGAGTTCCATCGGTCTGTGCGCCAAGCACAGGGTATCGTTGGAGCTACCCCACTCCTGAATCGCGTAAGATTTGGAGTGGCGCCATGCTGTCCTATCTCGACACTAGAAAGTGGCGAGCCTCCAAAACAATGGGGCTGTGGATCTCCAATCCACGCTCCCCAGATTTCAAGATACTGACATGTTCTAGACATACGGATATTACCTTCCAACTACCAGGATGAACATCGCAAGGGTTACATATATAATATTGTGGTCGGTACATGTTTGATCAGCACCTTTCCCCAGCTTTCTGTCGATAACTCTGTCTTGTTGAACCTCCCCGCACTATTGAAATGTCAGACGAAAAACATCACGACACGATTGAGCCTGCTCTAAGTAGCACGGACAGTGTCAACATGGGCAAGGTCGATGTCGAGAACGATGGCGGGGTTTTCAAACGAGGAGAGGGTATCGAAGACTTCAGAACCGTGTCGTGGATTCACACATCAGTAATTTTCTTGAAACGTAAGAACTACTATTACACCTCCGCAACAGGGCCATGGGCTGACAATGTAACATATAGTCATCTTCGCAACCGGAGTTTTGACCATCCCATCAGCCATGTACACTCTCGGTGCCTTTCCAGGCGCCATCAACGTCCTCGGATGGCAGTTTCTCAACACCTGGTGCGCGCTTGTCCAGGGACAGTTCGCAACAAGGCATCCTGGATGTCACAGTATCGCCGACATGGGCCAGCTTGTTGGTGGAAAAATTGTCAAGGAGATAACCGGCATCCTGTTCCTTCTCGCCTTTGTCATCGTTGGTGCATCTGGGATGGTGGGCGTTTCCACGGCGCTCAATGCACTCTCCAACCACTCGCTTTGCACCAATTACTTCTCCATCATCGCGGCCATCATGATCGCACTGTGCGCAAGCGTACGCAAGTTTGAGAAGCTTTCTTGGATTACCTGGGCTGGCTTCGCATCTGTCTTTATCGCTGTCTTCGTCGTTGTGTAAGTCCGAGCGCATTGACGCCTAGCATCAGGACTTTCAACTGACAAGATTCAGCGTCGGTGTGACGACCCTTGATCGTCCAGCTGCTGCTCCACAAACTGGGTCCTATGACTTCGGCTACCACGTCATCGGTCATCCTACATTCGCAGCTGGCATCACAGCGGCATCTACCATCTTCTGCTCCGGTGCTGGAACATCAGCATTCCTTCCGGTTATGTCCGAGATGAGAAATCCTAGAGAATACAGCAAGGCCGTCAGTTGGTGTATGGGAGTCGTCACCGCGGCGTATCTATCCTTCAGTTTGGTCGTCTATAAGTGGTGTGGGATGTGGGTTGCTTCGCCCTCCCTGGGAAGTGCCGGGCCGACCGTCAAGAAGATCTCGTATGGTATCGGCCTCATTGGGCTATGCGTCAGCGGTGCGCTTTACGTACATGTCAGTGCCAAGTACATCTTCGTACGCATCCTTCGGAACTCGAAACATCTCCAGGCCAACTCCGTTGTTCACTGGGGAACATGGCTAGGATGCGTTTCTAGCATCTCGGTCGTCAGCTTCTTGATCGCGTCAGGAGTACCCATCTTTAACTACCTCTTATCTCTCGCCGGAAGTGTCGCTTTTGCTCCTCTTGCACTTGGACTACCGGGTTGGCTTTGGATCTACGACCACGCTGATTACTGGAAGGGCACTCTGTGGCAGAAGACACTTTATATGCTTCATGTCGTACTCATTCTCATTTCGATCTTCCTTACCATCGGCGGAACATACGGCGTCATCGTGCAAATACTTGACGCATACCGGTCTGGGTCGATCGATTCAGCATTCTCATGCGCAGATAACAGCAACTCTTCTTGAGCGATTGTACTTTAGTTGTGGTATATTGTATATAATCAGGTAGAGGTTGACCAATGCAAGGCGAGCTAGTGCTTACAAGATATGTACGATTACGCTTGCTAATAAAAAAAACTTCTTATAACCCCATCCCCGTTC
>TARA_R110002003_G_scaffold244_6_pt1 | contig 20895 bp, 20 predicted proteins | sample TARA_R110002003 | Tara Oceans TARA_R110002003 (sample SAMEA4396441) | marine metagenome | biome: Westerlies Biome; feature: [SRF] surface water layer (ENVO:00010504); material: water (ENVO:00002006), including particulate matter (ENVO:01000060) such as... | depth 5 m
GTGTTGAGCGTTGTGAATATCTTTTAGCATTTTTGGCCTTCTATATCCGGGCCGCGGCAGACTTTTGTTCTACCAAGGTTGCCCAACTCCTGTTCGTGACACATCATCCTCATGCCCATGCCCATGCCAGGTCGTAAATCATCCGCTTCATAACCGAACCAAACGTCGCCCCTTGAAGAAATCGTCTACTTGAAGACCTTGCCGTCAGCCCACTCGTACGTCTTACCGTCGACGACGATGGGCTTATCCCACGACCACTGGTCGTTGACAAACTCCTTGTCCTCGGCCTTGGTGGGGTCGAGCTTGGTAAACTCGTAGCTCTCGTAGTCGGGAGCAACGTCGAAAGCGGGGAGGGCCTCCTGTCCGCGGACGAGGAAGGCACCCTGGACAATGGAGTTGTTGGACTCGCCGTAGACGGACGCACAGCCGAAGAGGTACTTGCGGCTACCCTCGAGACGAGCGAAGAAACCACCTTAGCAAGTTAGCCTGTGAGTCAATATGACACGTCCAGAATACATACCAATCAGGTTGGAGGTCATGAATGTGAGAGTCAACTCAGAGTTGTACTTGTAGTCGACCTTGTACAGAGAGTACTCTTCGAAGTTGACATTCTCCCAGAACCAGGGAAGCGCAACCTCGCGAGTCTCCTCGTTCGAGTACTTGCGCTTCCAGTCGTCGAGAACGAATGTGGCGCGCGGCAGAGACTCAAGAGGGTGCTTGGGCTTGGGAGCAGGAGCTGCCTCCTCCTCCTCTTCCGGCTCCTCCTTCTTGGGCTTAGGAGCGGCCTTGGGCTGCTCCTTCTTCTTCTCACCACCCTCCTTCTTTGGTGCGACGTTCTTCAACGCCTCGGTGATGAACTCGAGCTTGCCAGCGACAGCGGTGTAGCTGGGCTGGTTGCAGACAGTCTCGTACCAACGAGTAACATTGGGGTTCTCCTCGCGCCACTGCTTGTCGAAGAAGTACTGGAAGCCACGGGCGATGATGCTGGCAGCGAACAGGTCGGCGAGGGTCAGGCGCTCGTTGACAAGGTATGTGTGTGTCAGGAGGTGCTCCTCAAGGACGTGGACGGCCTTGAGAGCAGCCTTCTGTGAGTCCTCGACGTTCTTCTTGTTGTAGGGGTCGCGGCCGATGATGGGGCGGAACCAGCCACCGAGAGGAGTGAGAACCTCAGTGTTGGCGAAGGACATCCATCGCAAGATGGTAGCGTAGTCCTGCTTGGTCTTTCCGAGGAGGCTGGTCTTCTCGTTCTGCGAGGCCACTGAAGTAATGTCAGTGTGAGTCACCAACGAAGCCCAACGTAACTGAACAATATTACAGATGTAAATCAGAGTATAGAGATTCTCAACAGTAGTTTTCAGACAGGGATAACTGAATGATAAAAATATCTCATCATATTACACGCAATAAACGCAAGGCAGGGCACTTACAGTAGACAGCAATGGCGATGCACTCGGAGAGGACGAAGCCGTCGGCACCCTCGAATGTGGGAACCTTGCCGAGCTTGTTGAGCTTCAGGTAGTCGGTGGACACACCCTTGGCGGGCTCGGTGTCGACGAACTCGATCTCGAGGCCGTTCTCCTTTGCGACCGCGAGAAGCGACGTGGTGCGCGGGTTACCCTGATGGCACAGCGTTAGGACTCATCGCCCGTGAAGCTTGCGTGGGACGCGCGCTGAACGTACCGAGTAGCTGTAAAGCTTTCCGAAAGACATGATTGCGTTCTGTACCGTGGTTGAACTGGACAATCAAAGTGTTTGCGGGTATTGAGAAGAAAAAAGGTTGTTTGGGTTGAAGTGGGGGGTGAGGCAACACCCAATGAAGGGTTTTGTGTCGCGCAAATTAGTTTCGCCGGCTCAAGGCTTGGCAGCAATTCTGGCGACACGGCCGGGCCCCATCGAGTGATTACGAGCTCTCACGACCAACACCAATTGCGCTTTGCGACAGATATTCGCGGCGGAATGGCGAGCAGAGAGCTCTCACGGAGCTTGTGCAGAGCATTTGAACTCTTCGGAAGCCGACCGAGACCCCAATGCGAGCGCGCAGTTCGACGAGCACAGAAGAGCATCCACCCCCGGTTATCGCGATGCATCACAACGAACCTCGCACGAAATGCAGAGGTCGCAGAAGAGACACAGGAACCGTTTTCCGCCGCACCGGAGATTGATTTTGGCGATGAAGACGGTGGAGCAAGAGGAGGTAGAAAGGGTGGGAAGAACATGCTGCGGACACTGCGCGTCGTGCCTGCATCGCCATCCTACTTCAGCGCAAAGCCTACCTTCACCGACGACTTCTTGTCGCTCTCCGCACTCCTCCGCAAAGTCGCGACTCTCCCTACGATCCCGCCCGCCGAAGCGCCCAAGGTGGCATGGAAGACTATCGACCAGTACCGCATCATGACGAACGAGCCCGTCAAGACGCAGCGTTTTCACAAGATGCTGCATATACTCCGGCGATTGAACTGCATTCACCCCTCACTCATGCCTGACGAGGTTATGCAAGCAATGTCACGGTACAAGAAGGCCAACCAGCCCGGCGACGTAAAGCCGAAGCCCGGGATCATCGACGAGCTTGGGCGGGCCAAGGGTGTCGGCCGGCGCAAGACCTCATCAGCTGTGGCGTGGCTCGTGGAAGGCGAGGGCGAAGTGCTGATCAACGGCAAATCGCTCTCGCAGTTCTTTGGGCGGCTGCATCACCGCGAGAGTGCCGTTTGGGCATTGAAAGCCACCCAAAGATTGGACAAATATAACCTTTTCGCGCTAGTCCAGGGCGGAGGCTCAACAGGTCAGGCGGAGGCATTGACGCTGGCAGTAGCAAAGGCATTGCTGGTCCATGAACCGGCACTGAAACCTGCCTTACGACGTGGTGAGTCGACATCCTTTCCGCCAACCCTGCTGCGCTTGAAGAACCCTCTTTTTTCGTACTTTTTATTCGTTCCCAGCTACCCGTATTCCATCACTCCACGTGGGCACTTGATACGTGTTTGAAGGCGTTCATTGCAGTTTCTAAACTACCCTGCAACGCATGATCGAGCTCGGACGCTAATTGCTTCACAGCCGGATGCGTGACTCGCGACCCGAGAAAGGTGGAAAGGAAGAAGCCAGGTCATGTGAAAGCCCGCAAAATGCCTACCTGGGTCAAGCGTTGAGGTCTTGCTGTGTGTACATTATTTTGTCGTTGCTATGTTATTTAGCGCATCGATTGTACATAGGTTACACTTGAGCCGAGTTATCTTTAAGTCGGGTTATGCCCAATGGATGTCGGTTCTGGCAAAGTAGACTTGTCTGCCATTGCCGGTGATGCCATGCTGAGACGTTACGAGCTTTGCGTAATCTCAAGACACGTGTGTTGGATTACGAGAGAATGATAAAGGTTTTTCCATGTGGAAACCTGCTCAGGTGTTCGTTTCAGAAATGCACTGGCACTTTAAATGTAGCCAATGAAGATGGTTTTCGGTATACCGCTTGGGCTGTCTTTCAAAGCCTCGGTTTTTTCACTTGTCTCACATGCGACAGGGCTGTAAAGTCGATCCTGCAAGTGGATAATCAGTCACAGTCCTTCCATCGCACCGAGCTCTTGGCAGAACTCAAACCAGTACCAGCTAGCCCATGATGAAGGTTTGCAAATTGTTCCGTGTGTAGGCTAAAGAGTGCGGACAAAATAGCATGACGTTGCACCCATTGCAATTTGTCCAAGACGGGTCATCCTGGTCGTGCAGCTGAGGTTGATTTTGGGTGTTGATCCGATTTCGCTAAAGATCGCTTTCGGTTTGACCCATGTGCCGATATGTCGCGTCATATAGGTTCAACGCTCAAGCATGCCACGATCTGGGCAAGTGACCGGATCGTGACCGAATTCACATGCTCGTAGGGCTTCAGAAGCTAATACCGGAGACACGTTGCCACCATGTTGACCGAGTGTGATCGTGAAGGATTTGATATTGCGCCCAAGCTTGCCGCTTGGATACCATCCCGAAGCAGGCCAATCGCGTCTCTTGCCATGTCACCTCTGCATACAGTCATCTTCAGCGCCTCGCTTCGAGGCGACGTCGTCATAGCCGCAGTAGGCATCGGCACCTAATGCAGACGTGGTCTCAACGGCCAAAGCATACGGAGCAAGGGTTGTGTGCTCTATTGCTCAAAATAGCAAGGGCGCCGTTCAGACCGAGCATCGTGACGACAAATACGGCCCCCTGCACACACTCGCCCTACCATTTCGCGAGTCGAAACAAGACTGCCACGAGTCGTAAGAGCAGCGGGAGCTACCAGTCGCACATCAGCGGTGGCTGCTGACCACGAGGGAGATTGTTTTCGAACAAAATGAAACCTTCTCGAAGCGTGTTCGCCGTGGCCCTTCATCATCTCCCAGTGCGGGAGCAGGGGCCACTTGATGATCGCCGTTTGAATCGAGTGACGCACTCTCGTTTGTGCCCGGCCGAAAGTGGGCTGTTCGGACGACGCTGGTTTCATGAGGCGGGAGTCCACTACGCACTGCTCAACGCTGTGCGCCTTGATACGACCTTCGAGAAGGTTACAATGTGGAACGGCCCCGGCGGGCCACGTGAGGTGTAATTCATGGCCGGGCGCGACAAACGTGTGGCGCACAGGAGTGCCGCAACTCTGTTAATCCCGCCAGTGGACGTCGCAAATGTCACCAGGATGCGAAGGTGTCGGATGTTGCAGGAAAGAGCTCGGACGCTAATTATTGTTGTTGGAAGCAGGAGCCAGTGAGAAGTGTCGGCAGGACGCTCCGCGATGTGGCTAGGCAAAGCATTCCTGCCTCTCAGCGTCCAAGGGCTCAGCTCCATTCTACAGTTGTAGAAACCTGGGGTGGTTGTGGGCTGGGTAGAGATTGCGTCACGCTCTGCCACGCGGTACTTGCAGTGGGCAGTTGTGAAGACGACACGCATGGTGGCGGGATCGACGAGTGAGGCTGTGGGTGGAGTGCGATCGTCCTTGCGCAATGGACCCCTGCAGCGTTGCGGGATCTTGCATCAAGAGATGAGAGTGCTGGACCAGCGTCGATGCCGAAATTTGCCCCTGAGCGCTCACACAGCGCAGCACCTGGACCAGCGCCTACTCAGCGTCGCCCATTTACGGCCTCCCCGCGATGAAGCTCCAAAGGTTCGACAGTCGTTTGATGATTTGGCAGCGGACAAACGAATCAGCCACGTCCGAGGGCCGAACAACGTGGTGCATGAAACATGTTCGCGACGAGCCGGGAGCACGCTGCTCATGCTTGCGGTTGACAGTCCTGGTATCCGGCCCCTTTGCTGGTCAGCTGGCAGGCGTGGTCGTAAGCAAGGCCGTCCGCCGCACAGCCATGTGCGGTCGGGAGTTATTCGGTCGCATGGCCGCCAAGACGTGGTGGGTGAGAGGAGGTGTTCTCGAGCGCTTGTGGAGCCGCGCGGGGCGGAACCGCCCAAAGCCTACACATGTATCGTGCTGTGCTTTGCTGTGATGTTGGAGTGCTACGCGGCAGGCAGACGAGGCGTCACGCGCTGGCAGCACGCCGGGCGACTCCATGGCGACGACCACGCAGCCAGACGCGACGATGCCCTGCAGCGATGGCTGCCCAGCCGCAGATCCACCAAGTCGATCTCGTAACCGTGGCTTGCAGGGTATCTCTAGCCCCGCCATGGCCTTTCGGAAATCGGAGACTTCGCAGGTACGCTGTCATCCAGCGCCCATTAGGACGCTCCCACTCGCCAGCTGCGAGCCCGCCGGCCTGCAGCCACCCACTCCTTCAGGTACCCAGCTAGTCTCTGAACACCCCGGCCCAGGTATTTACAGACTGCTCGCCGGCGTGGCGCGTTGGCGAGTTCCTTTTTGCTTTCCACACACTGCCTGATGCCGTCCCAATGTGGCTCTCTGCGCCCTCACTTCCAGCCCGTCACCCTCTCGTCACCTTACAGCTACCCCAGCCCGCTCGCACATCCCCCCACTATACCCTCGCCCAGCATTAGACCGGCCATCAGCCCTAGACAGCCGCGAGCCGACGTACATCTGCTCTCGCTCCGCGTGTAGTGACGCTCGCTGCACGGGCTCTTTTCTTGGGATATTCCCATAAAGTCCATCTGTCCTGCTCCTGTGGGCCCAGCGCGTAGGCTGACCAATTTTGCCCTGCCCGCACATTGTCCTGTCAGTGCTCGGTCCGACCGCTTCACTTCGGTCCTGCATTTGCTCTCGTCGCCCAGCGCGCATACCAGACCAGAATCGTGAAGAGCGCCAGTGTACGTTGGGGCCGTTAAGCTACCGGAACGCAGACGTTAAGCTGTTTGAGACGATCACTTAGTCCGCCCTCCACCGCGTCCGACTCGTTGAAATACTGAGCTGCTGCAAGGTTCACCCTTCAAACATCTCACGCACAAGTCTCGCCTCACCACCAGGCCTATCGCATCCAGGCTTCTCCACGCCTGCTGCTGCCGGACCATTTCTGTTCTTAAGTGGCTGCGTGGCTAGCTGCTTCACGGGCACGCACGCATATTCTCCAACATTTCCGCATCCGGGAGGCCGAATTCCGGCTTCTTCTGCACCATTGCCAGACATCCTCGTCGCAACAGAGCGAGGATACCCTGGGTTCTGTTCACGCGTCAGTGACGATTTGCGCCAGTTACTATTCTGCAGACTTGGGCTCCATTGGCGGTAGTGTCGACGCGCCAGGGCGGTGTTTATATTCATCCCACAGAGCTTCGAGCATTCCCAACCATCCGAATTGGACGTCACTCGCCTCACTGCCACTCGGCTTCTGTCCAGTCTCTTTCTTCTGACTCGTCCCGTCACGGCATCCCAATCACCATCCACCACTGTTGTAAACCTGCAAGCCACTCCACTTCACCATCGACCACTTTTCCGACTCTTGCGCCGCCCCTCCATAGCCCTCCCAAGCCTGCAAGCTGGCCAACTACGCGACTCCGCCAGTCTCGCCCTTGGGGTATCGGGCACTTGAACCGCCCTTCAGTCTGCAGCTAAAAGGCCGGCTGGGTGGGATGGACAATGACCGTCGGCCGCGGCAGAACCCTTCAGGTTACGCGAGCCAGCAAGGCACGCTCCTTCCACCACAGGCCTCATATCCCGTGGTAAGCGCATCCGACCGCTACAGGCAGGCGCCCTTGTCTGCGCCTGCCCCACCTACCTCTGCTGCCCCATCAGGCAGTCGCGCCCCGTCGAGTTACGGCTACGCTTACGGGGAAGGTTCACAGTTCGGAGCCACGATCCAGCCCTCGTACGGCGGGCAAGACTACAGCGCCAGCCAGCAGCAATCGCCGGAGCGCGCCTCGCAGCAGTACTCGCCCTATGGCCAGAGCGTCATGTACGGTGTAGCTGGCGCGCAAGGCTCAGCATCAGGGTCGTCGCAGTATGAGCCTGTGGAACAGTACCAGCAAAACAGGGACTCGGCCATACAGGTCCTGAGCACCGGCTTTGGGGTCGCACAGCCGCAATACTACGAGAGCGGGCCTACGAGCGCGCCTGCTTCTGCTCTCGCAACACAGAACGTTCCTTCACAGTACCCCTCCTTGGGATATACAGCACCGCAAGCCCCGGTCGGACGAGAACCGCTTGCGCCCGCCTACTCTGCTGCTGGCATGACAGATCCTCACCAGCCGACTGCCCAACCGGGCTATTCACAGGGCAGTTATAGCGAGCAGCAAAGTGCCGGCAACGAATTTGACCTCTTCTACAACCGCTACCAGACCGAGCTCAAGCGGACCTTCGAGCACGTGCGGGACGGCCATCTCAGCGAAGCTGCGCAGCAACTGTTCATGCTTTCGGACTGGGTCTTGCACTATGCGGAGACTCTAGGTGAGTCTCCCTCGTGGCGCAGTGTGGAACGAGCAGCTGAATTGACTACAGGCCTAGTGCGCGACGACGAGAATCACTACTCGCAGCGATTGAAGCTGTGGGAAGAATTCAACACCTGCTGGCTTGCAACGCTGCAGAAGCAAAAGACCTTCTCACAAGAAATGGTCGCCACAGGCCAGCGACCACAGCCTCCGAAGACACTGATCGAATACGACTTTCTCGAGAAGATGGGCACGCAGCTAGTCAAACATTGCGATAATATGGAGAAACACGGTCTGGTTGACTATCAGATGGGTGTGTGGGAGGAGGAAATCATAGCGAGTCAGTGTGGCGTTCTGCATATTCACCTGAACAGCTTGCTGACCTGATTCCAGTGTTGACTTCGTGTCTTGATCTCTTAGAGGAAGTCGGCGCCGGTTCCTCTGCTCAACGGCCCTCATCAACATCGCGACGACGATGATTCTCGGGGTGGCTTGCCATAGCGCCACCTCCAAACGCCCTCATCGAGCATTGACCTCATCCGCGAGAGGCTCACTTCCCCAAGATGGTGTGAACTTGTTTCACCCGATGGATCGGAGCTTCGACACGCCATCGGAAGCACCAATCCCGAACAATTGTCCTTCCTGTGTACAATTACTGCATACGTAGCGCTTTAGTGCACTATTTTCATTGTCAACTTCTATAGACGGCGACTGGCGTCAACACGGCATCGGATGCCCTTCCGCGAGACCCTCTGCATACTGCTTTTTCGTTCGCCTGTAGCTTTGTCCACAGACATTCTGGCCTTTACGCGAACGACTCCACATTACGTTACGAGGGCTGCAAATTTTCCGCAGCCACCTTCCGGTCTCATATCTCCTTCTGGTCTTACGCGCATAAAAATAAGAGGGGGTACGAGAGCAATGTTTGCTACTGTGATCCGTGAATAATATTGGCACGAGGTGGATGGATACTTGGACGGGACACCGGATACGAGCAAGAATTATGTGGCATTTCTGTAAATGGGAATCATGATTGCTTTTCCGGCAAGTTCAATCATGGATCTGTGGGTAGGCCGACGCAGGCGTTGGAAATCCTTACCACAAGGAATTACGATAATGAACAGGAGATGTGTTGGACGAGCGGTATCTTGCAACCGAGGCATGGGTGCATGCGGAGCGTCACCGGAATCACCCCTGCTCACGCTGAGCATCCGGTGATGATGGTTGACAACGCAGCAAATGCTAAAGTACCCAGAACTGCCGATCAATTCGCCCAGGGATTGGGCATCGAGGCGACTTGTGCTCGAGCCTAAGTCCAGCTGGCAGCTGTCGGTAACGGCTGGGAACTTGGGCAAGTGTCGTGAACGCAAGCACGGCTGCTGCATGATTGGGCAGTAAGGTCGGGCAGCATTGTATCCTAACATCGAAATCGTACTATAGAGAAAAGTTCCGCTATTGCTTCTACTGCGATCCTGCTTGGAAGTTGGCACAGCTGGTGACTGCAATGCTTGTGGTCGGCCATGGTGCGGTGTCGTTGTGGCACCCTGCCGGCGCTCCTTCCTCCTCGGAGTCTGGACCCTGGTCGTACAATCCTCCTCGCCTCACGATACCAGTCTCAACTCCACGCACGTACGCCATTGAAGCCTCACGTACTATTGACAGCACCGCCATCAGAGCGCACATGACCGTGTTCCTACTGCTCGGATCAAGGCGTCGAATCAGCCGCACCAGTGCCGCCTTTTGGTGTCTACATGCACATCGCGAGTCAGAAGCAAATCATGGCTTGTGGCGTCGCTGGTGTCCAAAAGAAGCAAAAACGCAACCACAGCTGCGGAAACTTTGGAACCAGATCGACACATGCGCCTCCCGGCTTTATTGATTCCCAATGGACGCCTTCTGGTCCATCACATCTCGTCACGCTGCAGCGCACCCCAGGCCACCATCGTGTATGTCGGCAGCCGAATGTGGACGGCGATCATGCGGATCGTGGTATAGGTGCAGTATCTCCAATATTTCGGGGATAGCCTCGAGCCGCAATGCTCTAGTGTGCGCAGTCTCACATTGGCCAGAGACGTGGGCGCAGGTCGTTTTCGCAACCGCTCACCGTCCTTTCAGTCAAGATCCACACGAGTGCATGCTGCCGCTCACATTCGTGCGGGACTACTTGCCGGAGCCAAGACGAGGTGCGCAAAACATTCTTCTTGTGGCCAGGCCTGCTATTTCTAGCAAAGGGTTCTTCCGCCTGGTCATCTATTTCAAATCGCGGCAACTGGTCACCACAAGCGGACTTGACGCAGCGCCTAGCAATCCACCAATAAGCGTGCACATGAAGATCCTGCCCGAGGGAGACGAACAAGATCCGCGTCGTCTCCGAGCCGCTGGGTGCACGCATCGGGATTGCGCTGCATCATCATTCAGGTGACAGCGGAGAATGCACCACATGTGAAGCCCGCATTGTCCTTGGCCGGCAGTCATGAGGCGTTCGGCATGCACTGCATGTTTTGTTTTCGAACTAGAAAATATTCGAGACACTTCGGCACGCGCGAATGCAGCAGGTCCACGGCATTCCAAACCAGAGCTGATGCAGTGGTAGATCGCTGCGTGACTCCAGTGCGTTGCGCGTATGTAAGGACGCAAATTGCAATTGATCCGGCTGCACTTTCTTGCTGCATGTCCCAATCTCGAACACTGACTCGTGCACAGATCAGACCATGGTCTACAAGCACCGTACGTGACAGGGACATCCAGGTCATGCGGTTTTCCACGCTGCTTCTCAAACACTTCTCGAAGTGCGATCTAATACAATAACATACTGTATTTGCACACCCGTGTTTCGCAGATCAGGCAACGCAAGGCACATGGGACCCTGCGCCCTTGCGCCTGTTACTGCAATTACCCCTTCCCGCTACCACAGCAGGCGCGACGTTGCACTCGACCGCCCAGCTGGAACAGCGCCGCATTCTCACTGGGTCTGCACGAGATTACAGAAACACCGGACGCTTCATGCAAAGGTGCTGTTCACCTCCGAGGTGTGCTGCTGACCATTTGTACAGACCTCGGTGAACACAGCAGAGTGCTCGCACAATCCTCCTGTCTTGGCGCTCCACTGAGAACTTGAACGTGTCGTACAGCCAGGGCCACTGCATGGCTCTCGCCTGGTACCGCAGTTTGACATGCGACACCACCTCAAACCTGGAATGGAACCAAACGACTGGACTTGCGGGCGTGGCAGCCATCAATCATGGTTGGGTGGTACCTGACTGCATGATTTCGTAGCGATAACGCAGCTTTCCATGCGCATCTTCATTGCGAAGAGGAGGGATGCTTGGTAGCTTGTAGTCCTGGAGATCCCGATCGTGAGACAACGAGGCAAGTCTTCTCTGGGCCATCTCAAAATGAACTTAGCCGAGATGGATGCACGCTTCCCAAAGTCTCCCTTCCAGCGCATCACCGAATGTCAGCGCTGGACCTTTCGACCGTGGGCTCGAAGATGCAACAGGCGAAACGTATGTCCGACCTGTACGCTCGAGCTGCGAAAAGACTATGATTTCCATCACGAGGAGTTGATCGTAATCCCACGGACATTTTCTCTTGATCTTAATCTTTGTCACAATCCTTCCTTGCTCTTGCACCTATCAAAGTCATGAAAGAGTCGGGCATACTACAAGTCGTAAAAATGGCCAAAGCGACACTCTCGCACGTGACGACCCCGCCTTCATCGCCTTTTCCAGGTCTACAGTTTGCGTTTGCTCGGTTTGTAGTAGCTATATTAGTACAGCTCTCTTTCACCTTCACTCGGCTATGACTAATGGTCACGTGCCCTTGGCTACGCTAGCCTTATTACTTCTTGGACTCGCCTTGTTCGCCCTCCCATGCCCACAGCACTCTACATTGATTGCGTCTACATCCATCTACACTCACCCGACAAGATCAACAGGTCGGTACGTCTGCAACACGAGCTACGAACTGCTTACTGACAATCCGGCAAGCGTCGAAGCATCATGACAGACACTCGGTCGCACTTTCGATTCCTCAATCTTCCGAAAGAACTACGCCTCATGGTGCTTGAGCGACTTCCAGTCAAGGTACAGCACTTGTCCTTCGCCGACCCGCGGTTGGAATACCCACTCCATCTTGTATGGCCCTGTATACCTGGGATCGCCATTCTCTCCGCCTGCCGCCAGATCAATGCCGAAGCCACAGCTGTGCTGTGCCCGCTACTGCGCCAACTAAGAGATGCGCCTCTCCGTATTGTCACGACCATTACTGAACTTGACTATTCTCGCCTTAAAACGCTTGTGGGTTACATCTCCAAGCTTGGCCGCCAACACAGTTCTGCAATATTCGAATACCCGTATCCCGAGCAGCTCGATGCCTACATGCGTTACTGCGCGGCAAGGACCGACGAAGTGCATGTACAGATTGCAGTCCGCGACGTGGACAAGCCATACCCATACCCCTTTAACGATGTGAACGGCTGGTATTATTCTAACCAGGTTCACTACTTCGATGGTGCTCTCAGGCCTTTCCGGAGAGCTTGCGAAGTACAGCCTCAACATGCTCCTGTGCGACATATGAGGGTCTTGGTCCGCCCAGCTCTTTGGCTGCCTCAGGATTTCGATGCACTGGCCAATTCAGTAATCTACGAAGAATACGGGTTCGAGAAACATAGCGATGGCATGGATCCTCAAGTGCTAGTTGGTGACCATATTGGTGAGGCTGAGTGGGAGATGAACTGGGCGGAGGGTGAGCGGCAGTAGTGAGGGATACGTCTCAAGCACGGTCTAGGATACAAGGACATGCCGGAAGAGAAGTTGTATCCTGTTAGTCAGGCCAGGCAAGTACCATTCGAGTTGCGAGCCTCTGTGCATACGCTGGCTGAAGGGGAGATGGTGTGAGGATTGGGATGTGGAGTACGGATTCACACGTTTTGGCCATTAAACGCTACCGGTAGCCTCCTGATCAGGCCTAGCGCTGCCATGTCAACTCTCCGCTCTCCACCTCTCGTAGCTCCTGTTGCTAAGATTTCAATCCAATGAGCTAATTTGCTTACATCAAGACATTGAACCGTGACAGTCACACTGAAATAGAATCTTCAGCATTTAGACCATACCACCCTTCCGAATCCTCGACCTCGCCAAAGGTATACGTCTACTGGTGCATGCATGATCGCCTACCCACAAAGATCACCCATCCTGACCTCTACTGATCTACGCTCGTCGTCAGACCATGACCGAGTGTCACAAGACTTGCTACTTGTCGCCAACCCACGACGAAGCTAGCGCTATCCTTCTTCCTAGACTTGCTCACTACCACCGTGGGCTGCACGCTCAATATGGTTGGGTTGCTCGGGAATACTGCACCAAATTTAGATCAGTCCCTCGATGAATATAGTAATTAGGAGCATACATGTGCCTAATCGTTTCATCTATCTCGCTCCTTCACCGAAAAAATGCTCAGCTATGTCGTTTGCTTCGCGCTCCCGACCGACCCACTGTGGGTACGCTAGCCCTTCTAGGTTGCGGTTGCCGTAGATATCTTTTGCTCTCACCTCCTCTGTAGTTCCGCCACCTCATATCCACCCCACCTCGTCCAAGTCACATCAACGTCACACTTGACTTGCTACACCTCCACTGCCGTCTCTCAACAACCTCGTCAAGATGTCGGACACACAGCCCTTTCGCTTTCTAGATCTTCCCAAGGACATACGCCTCATGGTCTACGAACGCCTGCCTGTTAAAGTCACTCACCATTCTCTCGCGAAAGGCTTTTACGTCCCTCCGAATATGGTACTTGTCTGCAAGACGATCTCCGGGATCAACGTTCTCGCGTCTTGCAGACAGATTCACGACGAGGCAAGCACGATCCTTGCAGCCAGGCTAGCTACCCTTGAGGGTCCAGTGCGCATCGTCACCGACGCTCATAATTTGAACTGTCGAGACATGTCCGAGATCCTGCAGTGTCTATCAGCTGGCAAGCAAGACTCTGCTCGCGCCGACGGCCCGCAGACAGCAACATGGGAGATCTTTCGAGACACAGACCACACCTATCAACAGTTGCCAGCTACGAAAACGCAGACACCGCGCGTTGTGATCGCAGTGCATGATCCAGACGCGTGGGTCCCCGAGCCTGAAGCGAAAATCAACAGGCTACGATTTTGTTTCGGCCTTCTGTTTGACAATATTGGTTTTGTGCTTGACGAAGTCAACGCCACGAGCTTGATCGTGCAAGTTCGAACTGCCCTGTTCCCGGCAGCCCAAAAGACAATGTTCGACAACATCCAACCTCTTGCCAGCCGGCCTGTTGCGTTTGGCGTTCCCAATAGGCCCGCGGATAGTGATGTCAGAGTCGAAGGTGGCGAGAACATCGAGGAAGAGGAGTGGCAGAAGGACTGGACGGAAGGCGAACGGTTCGAGTGATGGCCGTCACCCGCACGATGAAAGGGACGATATGGCGATATGACCACATGGGTTGATGGCGGAGACTTTGTGGGTGATGCAAGCACCGAGGAAGCAGCTTAGATAATACCTTCCCGGATTGGGTGGGAGAAGTGCTGGATATCTGACAGCTCAGATGTGTCGGCTGAGGCAGGATGCAAGTCGTAAAGCTAGCTTGGTGTCTGCCTGGCATCCTTTGCAAGTGTGGCTCTTGAGGGGGGAAGAATCTCTACAGTCATCGAAACAAGGAATACCACGTACGGCGTGAGCCTTCCTAGTCCGTTGCATGCTTTACTTCTCTTGCGGTACTACGATGTGATGCTCATGCTCTTATGCTACCCTCTGCTGACTACAGTGGCCACACCTGACTCAGCTCTTCCCTCAAGACTGACCCACTCACCATTCACATACGCACCACTGCAGCAACGACAACGCCATATGTTGAGACCATGCGCCCTAGTAAGTCCGATCAAACTCCTCATCGATCGGTTCTGGATACTCATCCAACTCCCTCGGATCTGCCATCGCCACCACCGTCGGCTTTCATCGTTAGCACACATACCCACACCCACGCAGTCGACACATCACTTACCGTGCGCATATCCCCCTTCCTCTTGACCCGCCACACTCCACTCTCCCCCACCCTCCTCTCCTCCTGTTCATAAAACGCCTCAACAAGCCGCGAATTCCACACGCCCGCCAACCTCCTCCCCACCCTCCCCACCCTCCCGCCTCCCTCCCGCCCCACACCCGCATCCAGCCAATACTGCACCTTCGCCCACTTCGCATCCGGCAAATCCCACCGCGACAACTCGCCCACATGCACCAGGACATCGATGCACAGCTCCTCCACGTCGGGCAAACACGCGAGCACCTTCCCGATCGCGAACGAAACGGCGTCCGGCTGCGCAGGCGCGCTGTCGTCGATCCTGGCGCGCCCGTTCTCGAGCTTCGGAGCGCGTGGCCGCGCCCCGTTCCACCAGTCGAAGCCGGGCCAGACGACCAGGCGCACTTTGCGCGCGCGCTGCATCAGCGGGAGGAGAGCGAGGAAGCGCGGGGATAGGTCTTCGCGCGCGGGAATCGCGTAGCCGAAGCGGCCGCGTTGAGGGCGGGCGGCTTCAAGCGTGATTCGAATGCCTGCATCGTGGAGCCGTTCGGCTTCTTCGTCTGTTTCGGTACCGAGACGCTCAGCGAGAACATTACTTGTTGGTTTCTTGGCTGGGTCGTCAGGGATTGGGGCAGGGGAGGCGAGAAAGGCGAGGGTGTGGGTGTGGTGTTGGAGACATTCGGCGCGGAGTTGGCGGCATACGCCGAGCAGGTTTGGGGCGATGCGTGAAGGGAGGGAGATTCGTGTGTCGACGTAGGTCTTGGCGGAGGTGGCGGTGCGGTGGAGGTTGGAGGTGTTGGGTTTGTCGCTGGAGGTGTAGACGAAGGAGGGGAGGGCGAGGTGGCGCAGAACTTCATCGCGGATTTCGCGGGGCAGAGTTAGAAGAGAGATGGTTTGCGACATGATTACGAGACCTTGGGTGGTTGATTTGGGAGTCGAGATACAAGCGTGGCGGATAATGGTTCTAGGACGAGTGGTGGGGGCCATGGGTTGCCTGATCAACAAAGAGGAGTAGGAGTAAGGATCGGTTCCCGCAGAAGTATGATATTGTTTGTTGAACACGTTCGTTAGCAAGATATGAAGGTTGTTGTACCCCAATCTGAGGATGTTTGCTAGGTGAAATGTGATTCCGTGAGACGTCTATAGGAAGTGCGCGCACTCGTGTCTACGACGAGGTGTCCATGGTGGGGTGAATTGACCACATCAATTGATGACAAACTTGAGAAGACGGTCGATCGCCCCCTTTAGAACTTTTGTTCATGATTCTCTGACAATGCGCATGTGTGGCGATGAAGTGTGGCGGATGCGTCTGGGCTGCAGGACGCCGCGCGACGATCTGGGGTCAATGGTTCCCGTCCTCGGGATGACATCGGTGCTGCACGCGGGGCCGTAGATTAGTCTACCGCGCTCCATCAACGAGTCCGCCGGCTTAGGCTCAAGCTTGTGAAGAAGCACCACCAACCGGCCAACTCACCTTCACACCACCACCCTGCCTTCACATCCGACGTGCGCACATGTGACATGTCACTGCACACTGCTGCTTCGACCCGACACTCTTTACCGGCTTAAGAATAACGTTAGACTCGCGACTTTTCGCACAGCGATAGCTCCTTCCGCAAACGCGTCGTTTAGCATAAAAAATACATTTCTGCAATTACCAAGACCATGACAGGTCGTGGCACAAGCCCGTATCACCACACGGATAGCTATGCGACAAGACGACGGCCTTTGCGCTCTTACCGCGGACCGTCTCCAGAAAGCGAGGCCAGCGAGAGCGAGCCTGCAGCAAACACTGCCGAGACCGTACGTCAGCCTGCAAACGCGACTTACCCTTCCTATTGTGTCTTTGCGTCCTGCATTATTTGTCAAGTCAACAATCGCTACACACGACGGCCCCAATTCTTTTGCGCATCAGTCAAAGCCACCCAGCTGCCATACTTCAGGGCTACAGAGGCTGACTTCACATAGCAATCACATCACACCTTGAGTCGCGACACCAGCTCGCTTACTGAAGCTTCTCACGAGCATCCGATCGGCCAGCAAACCTCCGCTCCTCTCTTTGGGCCCATCACCGAACGTCCTTTCACTGCCACCACGAATCACACACCGGCTACCGATCCTACTACGCGGGGACGAGGAGCCCGAAGCTCCCTCTTCATTCGAAACCGACGACGCGGAGGTAGAGAATCTGTGGTAGGCTTCACCCCGCAGGGCAACATCGTGCGGAGACGACAGCGCGTAGGCAACAACGGAAGTGAGCAGAACGAGTTCGAGTACGAGTACGACCGCGCCGTAGCATCGGAGCACGAATTGCTGAGCGACGAACGACTTGAGGGATACCCAGCCGACCACCTGCTCTGGCCTCGGCGATCGTCGCCAGGAGACACGCCAAGTGTGCCAGGCCGCCCGTCCATTCGCGACTTCTTTGTCGAGGATATGGAGGATACCAGAGAGGAGCTGGACGGACGTCTCGCGCGTCCGGGCTCCCATGCTCATTATGCTGCTTCCTTAAACGACTTAACCCTGGATCCGTCAACTGGACGCACATTCCACCGCATGTTGGGGGGTTCTACGAAACGCCCACGAGATTGGTTCGAAAATGCAGACGGCAACAGTATCCAGCGGACTCTGAACAATCAAGGCGCTGTTGCGGCCATGCTTTACCGATACGCCACGCCTGATCCGGATGCCAATGATGTTTGGCCTGAGTTTCGCAGCACTGCGAAGCTGCCAGCTCGCTACTATCTGCTTGACACAGACACCAGCCCGCGTCCGAACTCCAAGTCCAAGAGGCGTCCGCCGAAAACCGCCAAAAAGAAACCAGAACAAGACAAGCAGATGGATGGGCAAGATGAAGAGCTCCCTGACGTACCAATCGGCCGTCCCAAATGGGATCTTCCAGTCGAGCTCGTGGAATTGATTGCAACATATCTGAGTCGAGACGACATCAAATCCTTGCGCATGGTCAGCCAAGAGCTCAATTACTATGTGTCGCAGGTCATCTTTAAAACAGTTGTTGTGCCTTTCAACACAGAGATATATGGCATGCTCGGCCAAGGACAAAAGCCAGATTTCAAAGGCAAGAAGCGAGCTAAGTTTGCCAAACCCGATTACTTGTGGAAGAACACGAATGGCGATGAGGTGTATAACGGCCATGGTTTGGACGTCTTCAAAGGATTTGGAAAGCACATCTTGCGATACGGCATGAGCTTTGAAGTCAATGAAGACTCACTTGCGCAACCTCCGGCTAAGACGGTGACGGAGAAGAAAACGAGTTTCTGGGGCAGCTATGACTGGCCTTTCGATGAATACCGACGATTCGACGCGGTAGCGGGGCTCGAGACCGCCGCCGACGAAACCCCTCGGATGAAGATAGCATTTTCGGAGCTTACCAGGGTGAAGGAGCTGGCTTTGTCTGTCGATAGTGGTCTCGGCTGGCTTAATGGACCGGACCGATCGATTCGTGCGCGGATCCTGCAAAGCCCGCCAGCAGTTTTCGGCACATTGAAAGGTGTCCCAGATCGCCGTGCACAAGCGCAGCAAGAGCTTTGGAGCCATATTGAGAAATGCCACAGGGCCGCAAATAAGGACATTCGCCTGGCGAAACTCTACCGCTTCAACGGATCGCGTCCAGTGTCCGAGATGGATGAAGCCACCTTGCTTGCAGAGAAACAACCGCAGATGCCGTATCTAGACACGCATGTCATACACGAGGCCACCCCACATGAGACCGTTGAGGTGCCGGTACCGACCTCTTTTGATGATCCAGAGGTACTTGATCGCTTCATTTTGGCGCCATCATACAGTGGTGCTGGCATACTCTTCTCATCTATCACGCCGCCGACCGATGCCAGCCAAATCATGAGCCCAATAATACCAGCAAGTCTCACCAAAGCTCAGAAGGAGTGGCTTCTCGAGACCGAATGGGCTCAGCGCGCCTTCATGTCATCGTACATGCTCTCTATCATCGACAATCCCCTGACATTCAACCCAGTCCATACTCTCAACATTTCCAGGCTATCTGATCGTTATCTGCCAACGCTTAATAGAAATGACTTTTGGGACGCACTTCCAAATCTCACCAACCTTACTCTTCTGGTCATCCCAGGCTGGCGCACGGTGCACAAGGACGAAGCCGGCTTTGTCGATACTCCACGAATCAACCCCATCACAGGTCTCGACCCCTTCTGTGAACTCCTTGGCAATCACATCGCCACTCGGTCCGGTATCCAGAGACTGACGATTGGCTGGATCGGCGGCGGAGAGCATGCTGAGGGCTTGTTTGCACGGAACAAACTCGTCATGCCTGCCCCACTCATACCCTTGGGTGTTCGTGCCGAGAACAACACTGTCTTTGCGTCAGAGATGATGACCGCATTGGATCCGAAGCGATTACGCGCCGCTTTACTTCATTTCCCGTACGTGGAGCGACTGGTATTGAAGAACTGCTGGATCACTCCAGCAGCATTGCTGCAATTCGTCAACATTCATGACGCTATGGCTCTGAGGCAGCTGGTCCTGGACTCGGTGTCCTTGACAGCGATCCTGCGGCCCAATGGTCATGCAAACCAAGCCGCACAGCCTGCTGTACCCCTCGGCGTCGCGGCACCGCAACTCGCTGGGTTTTTCGGAGCAAATGTGCCTCCAATGGTCAACAACAACACTAATAACAATAACACTAACAATAACAATCAAGGCGGCCATGGTGCCTTACAGGCACATCCTCAACCTTTGCCTAATAACAACAATAACCTCGTTCAGTGGCTTCTCCAAAATTCTCAAGGGCAACTACAACAACTGCAGCAGCTACAGGCAAATGCCGGAGGAGTGTACCAACAGAATCAGATCGCGAATCTCCAAGCACAGCTACACAACCAAATTCATCTACTGCACACCCAGAATCAACAGCAAGCACAGGTGCCAGCACCAGCACCCGTCCAGAACCAGGCGCTGCCAACCATTCAAGTTCAAACGCAAGCAACAGCCTACCAGCAAGCCGTGACAGCCCTTCTCGCTCAGAACCAGACTATGCACCAACAGATTGCGGCTCTTGTACTGCCAGCACAACATACGTCGATAAACCCACAGGCCCTGCTGCGTTCCGAACCTCGCGAAGGCTCCTGGCTCAACATCATCGACATAATTTCGCCTGGCACGAACCTCAAGGACTTTGGATCTGACCACTCCAAGGCCGATCCCGAACGTCAAACGTCTCTGCAGTCTATTGAGTTTATTTCGTGCGGCTACGCAAAGCTGCCATATGCAAACTTTGATCAAGCTGCGATCGAGCCTAGAAATTGGAATCTCCCTGCGTCGCGCGAATCGGTCTTCACCAAACGACATAATGCACTCTATCCTGCCATGATGAGTGCGAAATGGGCTCACTTGGGCGAGATCGTGCAGGAGGTTGATCTCGTCGAGCTCAACGCGCTGGATGTAGCTTGGAACCTGGAAATGGGCTGGCGGGACTTCGAAGAAGCACAAGCTGCGGAATTCGATGGGCTGCTAAGCGGTGGCACGGGCCGCTTCACGGGCAAAGTGCAGGTCTCGGACAGAATGAGAGATGGAGACGAGGCTGGTTCTGCGAGTTAGTGGGCCGTCTCGCTCGCTCTTGTTTTGATAAGTGTGGACTGATCGCTGAGTGTAGTTGCCCTTGATTTGTCGACTTCGATATCTGGCTTGACACTCGGATAAGGGTTTAGCAGTTGAGCTGGGCGGTGTCATCGTGTAGTATGAAGGTACTGAGGTACTGCCTCGAAGGTCGTGCATCGTGGTTTAGAGGGGCGCGGGGAATATCATGGGCACGGAAACCGGGATCGTAATGATTGGAAGTGCATGAAGATATGGTCGTTTGGTGACCTCCTCGGTGGGTCATCAACACTTTCTTGTCTGGAACATGACATAGCGAGGCACCTGGCAATAAAAGCAGAATAGATAATATCTCCTGGCTTCGCTTGGTATTCCATCAGAGGTTGTAAACGTACTGTCTACCATCTTGGGCGTTTGTGCAAGTCCTCGACCACCGTCCTTCACCCCATACAAACTCCACCACACTTCCCCCCCCCCCCCCCCC
>TARA_R110002003_G_scaffold3_25_pt1 | contig 20877 bp, 25 predicted proteins | sample TARA_R110002003 | Tara Oceans TARA_R110002003 (sample SAMEA4396441) | marine metagenome | biome: Westerlies Biome; feature: [SRF] surface water layer (ENVO:00010504); material: water (ENVO:00002006), including particulate matter (ENVO:01000060) such as... | depth 5 m
ACTGTTGTACATTTGGACACCAAACTTCAATGACATAACAGTTAGCGAGCATTCTGAGAATAAAGAGTAGATACCAGAAGCGGCCTACGATCGCTCGTGGGCAACTCGGGTAAGTCATAAAGGGCGGAGACGGCAACATCTTCCACCATGGAAAACCATTCGCGGAGAACACATACTGTGAGATGTCAGCGGGGCGATCTGTCAACAATCGTGGTCAGTGCAAATCACCCAGTGGGAAGGCCGCAGCAAAGTACGACCTCGCAAAGCTGTTGGCAGCCAGGGCCGAGGCTGCATAGACAGGGTACTGGTCGGCGAGGTCAGCATGGCACCAAATGCCTGGTCCGATTTCGGTGGTACATACAGCTTCAACAAGGAACGTGAAGACACCTGAATAGACCCAAATAACCCTACGTCAGGGAGCGGTCAGTGACTGTTCATCGATGACAACTGCAAAAGCTGGAAAGGGTGGCCTACCCTACGCCAAAGATGGCAGAGAAGATTATTGGAACTGCGGTGCAATGATCAGCTATTATTACGACGCGACCATGTATGCAGCTGTCGTACCTATCCAGTGCACCTGCAAGAACAAGGATGTCAGCCACGGTAGATCGCAATTCTCGAATCATTACTCACTGTTGGATACGTGGTCCACCCAAACCCTGAAACGCGATTAGAGGCTTGTTCAACGTTGAAAACCATGCATCACCTTACCGAAAAGGGCAATTGGGACGACCCAAGCGCCAAGTATCGTCGAAGGCAGCCGAAATTCTGGTTCTGACCCACCAGCCTCGCCCCCTTGCTCCTCGCGTTGGCGCACGAGCCTGCCGTAGATTCTTCGCCAGATCGGATCGGTACAAATGCCTGTCAACATGCCAACAAATAACCCCTATAGACGTGGAGATACATGATCAGTGGAGATTCATGCAGGTTGCATAGGCAAGCTCACCAGAAATGCCAGACCAGTTTGGGCAATACTGAAGCCATGATTATTCTGGAAGACTAGTGGAAAGGCTCCAAAAAACAAGTAGAGTATACCCAGAAGGATCGCTGACAGAATGCAGAGGTTGAGGCACTATAGCAAGGTGATCAGCTCAACCATTACGGTGGCGGAATCAGATGACCAACCATTGGCTCGAAGAAGAGGAGTTGGAACGGACGAATGCAGGACCAGAGCACAGTCTTCGCAATCGACCTATCCATCTTCTCGATTGGTGCAATCCATTCTTGGTTGCCTGTTTCTTTGCGCAGTCGAATCGCCTTCCGCCGCAAGAGGACTGGGTGGTAGGTCTCAGGCACGAAGAGGACGATCAGGCACAGCTGAAGGCTAGTGTTAGTGAGGCGACGCGGTGACGTGCGTCACTACCTTACCTGTACTCCAGACCAGATGATCAATACATAGAAGCACCTAGTTGACGTCAACACACCGCTTGTTCAAATACGAGGCACTGGTGATCGATCGATACGAGGTTCGTGAACAGCTGCCGAAACGGACGTGAGGGTACAGCATCACGGACAATATGCGTATGCGGGAGCGGTGGGTCCAATGCGACTTACCATCTCCAAGTAGTATTCTCAACAATAACTATACGTCCAAATCAGTATTACTGTCCACACGCTGATTGGATGTTACGCACAGCCTCCAATGAGGGGCCCGATTTCTGGGCCGACGAAGGGACTTGCAGTGTAGACCATCATAGGGGCTGATAGCTCCTGTACCACCGTCAGTAATTGGCGGGCAGCGTGCCTGCAACTGACTGACATGCTTCGCGAACATATCACCAACAGTGCCACCAGCGACCGAGAGAAACGCTGATCCAGCCAGGCCATCGAGAAACCTGCCGACCAACATGGTCTGAATGTTTTGCGCGAACGCGCACGGGAACATCCATATCAAGAAGAAAGTAAATGAGCAGATGTAGATGGGCCTCCTCCCATAGAACTATATCGAGTGAGTTCATGCACATGCGGGCATCAGTCGGCACTGGCAAACTTACCTCAGAGAGGGGACTCAGGATCATCGGGCCTGACCCGAGGCCGGCAACGAAGAGACTCAGGCCGAGAGTGCAAACGAGCCGTGAAGATCCGAACTCTGGTTCGAGCTGGCTGTAGGTGGACGTGTACAACGACGAAGTGCAGGTCCTGCAGCCCAATTCTCGTTAGGTTGTGCATACGCTTACTCCCTTCTCTCAACCGAACTTACACGCAAAGTGAACTCGCACTGCAGATCAATACGATGACCCAGCGCCTCCATTTACTCATGCTGCGTGGGTTCGCAGGGTCCGAGTCGCCATCCCAAGTGACCAAGTAGGGTTGCTCGGTCACGGCTCCGCGCTTGGAGTTGTTCGGTCGAATATTGTCTGGTTCGGCATCGAAGCATGTGTATCCGTCTCCACCTGCTCGACTCTGGTGCGACCTGGTGGTCCTCAAACTCCTGCTGTCTTGCGATCTCCTGCCTTGACTTCTCCCTCGGCCCGAAGTGTCGAAGTCACTCTCTTCCTTCGTCGCATATCCTTCTCCGTCAAGTCCAATACTTTTCTCTTCGTCAAGGGCCACGGGTCTGTCAACTCTATCATAGTCGCTCAAAACGCTTTCTTGCTCCTCTCTGGATGAGCGCCTGCTCTGCCTTTCTTTGTCCGTCATCTTGGCTGACATTTGTCAAAATACACGAGATGAATGCGATTCACTTCCTACTCTTCACCCAATGAGGCTCCAAATTCACATGCGACGTTGATACAGGGTTTGCGAACCTTCTAACCAGGGCATCGAACTAGCATCCACTCGGAAATAGTTTCACCTTAATCCGTGTCGAGTCCGATAATTCCTGCCGATGACAAACGTGCCTCTCTTGGGCGTAATCTTTGCCACAAATCGAGTACTTCTCCGGCAATAATATGTCGCGTGGTCTGCCGTGATGGGTGCTGATGAAGCAAGGCCTACAGTCGAGTAAAACTCCTCGACATGCATAGCGCGCAAAATTAAGCCCATGACGCCTCCTGGAAAAGTGGGGTGGGCGTTGGGGATCGCAGAGGCGTCCTAGAGTTGCGATGCGTCATGGCGTTCGGCACGAGGCACGGCTGATGTCCAGGGCTTCGAGATTGACGACCGCGCTCCTGAACGTTACACATCACCAACCGGCAAAGGGTTCAGGCAGACGTGCACTCCAGTAACGCTTCCTACGTTCAAAGTAGACTTTCCGGGTCCTGGGCATGTTCTCCGCAAGTAAGTTCTCCCGCCGTTGTCGAATTGCCGCGAGCGCGCTCCAGGCTGCGCTGTTGGCGGAAGAAGGCAAGCCCCAGAACTAGCAATGCGCTCCGCTCGGAAAAGTTTCCGTGGCACCGCATGCGTGTCGTCCGTGCGAGCCATGCAGTTGCATCTGACATCGAAGATATGTGGAGAGAAGCCGAGAAACTGTGAAGAGAAGAGCTGCACTGTGCGCGTGGTGTATTGTGATAATGGAAGCTGAGACGAGACGAGGTACGTTAAGCTTCGAAGTTAAAAACAAGTGCAGGAGAGGCGCGCACCGTGCCTGACTTTGGCTCCGCAGCACAATTCTGTTAGAGCAACCACCAAAAGTAAGATGCAATCATGTCCAATGTTGTGTCGTGAGAGATGAACATGGGGTGGTAGAAGAGAAGTTCCTGAAGTCTCGAGCGACGAAAGAGGTGAGCGCATTGTGCCTTCCTCAGCACGCCACTGCACAACGACTGTAGAAGTTGCGACCCCAGTCAAGCATCCACACCACCTCACAGTTATTCAATTCAAGGCTTCCGAAATCCTCATCAAAGCCAGCGCCGTAATGCCAACACAAGGCGTACATTTCAACGCCGCTACGGGTCTCATTGTCAACCCCATTCTCACGCACCCATAACCACTCCACTACACACTCTGCAACACCAACCCATCCTCCTTTCCTCCCTGCCAACCTCAGCCCTCTACACGCCCCCACCCCACCCCACCGCCCCGGCAACTCCCGCTCCCACAAGCGCATCCCACCCCAACGCCCTAACCGCGTAACCTCCCTCCCGCAATCCCCTTAACCCCCTCTTCCACTCTCTCCCACTCCTCACCCATAACTCCTTCCGTCCCAACACATGAAACGCAACCACGAATCCCACCGTCACCACAGCACACTTCTTCACCTCCCGCTCGCTCAGCCGCAGCACGTCCAGGTGCGGAAGGAGTAAAATGAAGCGTGAGAACAGGACAAGTGGGATGAAGATGGCGTGAGTGCGGAAAGAGGGGAGAGAGAGGAGCGTCAAGTTTAAGAGGATGGTTGGGAGGACGGGGGAGGCTAGTAACTTCCGGATCTTGTTTAGCCGCGAAGGGGAATTGGGTTGCCTTTGTGCGGAGATGTGCAGCTGTATGATAAACAGACACGCCGTGAAGCTGACCGGTAGGATCTGGGAGAGAACAACAAACTTCCACATCGTCCCAGTGTCGAGTCTGTGTTCCCGTGCTGTCCGGTCTATCGTCAGCCTAGCTCTGTCATATCGTGAAGTGGTGTTGAGGTGTAACTTAGACAACGTACCTTTCCTCCCAATCCACAGATTCCAAAACCACGTCTCCAGCACCGCGATCTGCGTCCACACCGTAGTCGTCGGCGCTTGTACCAACTCCCTTGCGAAATCCTGGAAAAGTGCCGAATCCAACATCCATTTTCCCACCTTTTCACCTGACACGGTGGAGAAATCCCAAGTCGCTTGGCCGGTCCAAGTAAAGTAATGCGTGATCAGGAAGAACAGCATGTGATACGACAACGTCGCGAAGCTGATTGATGCGAGGAAGGCGTAGATTTTGATGTGGCGTTTGCGCGCTGCTTTGGCTGCTTCGAAACCGAGATGTTTATCCTTGGGAGGTGGGGATGCGTGGAATGTGGTTGTGTATTGTGTGTATAGCGAGTATGTAATACTCAGCGTTGCATAGAGAGCAAGGATGATGTAGGATAGGAAAATGGTTGTTCCAATGTAGTTGTTTGGTGGTGTGGCGTAGGAGACCAGCTCATTGTAGCTAAGAATTGCCATTGTTGAGTTTTCTCTTCGTGGAGTGGGTGGTTGGACTTAGTGGACGATTGACACTGAGTCCACCATGTTCGTGGGATTTGGTGCAAGATGGCAAATAGTCGTGGTTGGTGTTGTTTGACGTCATGAGACAATTCGCGTCTCGAGGGTCGGGCAATGCGACATTTCGCGTACAGCTGCCGATCGCATCGCCAGTTTTACAAAGATGAAAGAGTAGTCACGCTGATGCTGATGAGGCAGCTCTCAACCCTGCCCTGGAAATGGCCTTAGAGAGATGGGAATGTATCTCTTAGCGATAATGCATTGCGGGCATACATTCTGAAAGTTGATGAAATTCTTCCAGTAAACAGACAAACATGTATACTTCGACGCTACCAAGTGAATTGCGTGACGGCTGTTCCAAGACCTGTTACTAGAGCGGCCTATCAAGCCTTCACAAGCAATGCTCTAAAAATATGGTACAGTAAGGAAATTAAACTTTTCCCTCAGCCTCCGGTGTTTGGCTGATTTTCTCTCTTGCTCGTGAAAAGAGAACCAACAACTGAATGTAGTATGCGCGGCCGTATCCTCGACACTCCAGAACGATTAAATAAATAGCCCCCGGACGCTTCAATATCGGTCGGCGTAACTAGGTAGAAAATCAACACCATGTCACTCAGATGTCGTCTCACTTCCCATTGCCCAGCAGAGGCTGTGATTCACTGCTCTCTCCTGCATTACCGCCCTTCTTCTTCTTACCTCGCTTCTTCCTCTTTTTCTTATCTTTCGTTCTGCCGCCAGCATTGTTCGATTCTGCGTCTGAGTGACCTTTATCTTCGTCTTGAGCACCGTCAGCTTGAACGCTGAGGAGAATTCTATCCTCGGAGTCACTAGAACTTGTGGTCTCCAGGACAATCTTCTTGATTCCATTCACATCAACGATGTTCTCAGATATGCTTCCGCTGCGAGCGGGTAGATCGTAGCGAGGCAATGGTGCTAACAGATCGTGACCGTGGCCTAGAATATTGGCCTCGGTTGGTTCCTTCGCCATCTTGCTTCGTGTTGTCAACAACTATCTCTTCGTCGTTTTTTGCTGTATATTTTGGTGATCTAGGCTCTTCATCTGCTTCTCTTAGTCCAGACTGCCCAGACCTCCACGACATACGATCACCACTAGGAGCCATGGTACCATAACCAACTGCCACGCTATGAACCCCGTCACTGGCCTCGCGGCCCGCAGAGGTCAAAAGCCCTGCACCGACGCCACCCTCGGGAGCATGCGAGTCCTGAGCGACCACCGGGGACGGAGATGATGCGGGTCGCTCATTCTCCGGTATTGTTTGAGGAATTGCCGGCACAGCTGCTGTGTTGCCAGGCTTGATTTTGACGGTGTTGATGCGGGTCGTTTTAGGCCGATTCGCTGCGTTCGATGGGCCAAGATGTCGCAAGTGTTGGTAGACCTCCAGATCGTCACTTCGGAACGCTTCCATCGTGCCTTTGTTCCCACTGCTACGACGCCTGACGAGGAAGGATGTTATTGGAGCGCTGTCTGAGGTCTCTGGTAAAGACAGCTTGCGTGCTGTCCCGCCATTCGGCTGTGCGTCCGTCTCGACGTCTGCGAGAGGTTGTTCGGAGGCTTTGCGAGACACATCGGTTATGACTTTGCCGCGAGGGACACGGGAGCGAGGGGCTGGGGCCATGCGGCGGATCGCTTTGTGGACGTCAATGAAGACATCGGACTCGTCGATAATCTCCCTACTCGGGTCAGTAATAATCGTCAATTATGCGGATGATGACTTACTCTCCGATGAGCTCCTCAATGACGTCTTCCAGTGTTACAACACCAACTGCACCACGAGCCTCGGCTGGGAAGTCAGAGACCAGTACCATGTGGGACTTGCCCTCTTGGAAGAAGTTGAGAATGTCTAAACAGCTTGTCTCGGGTCGTGTCTCGGGGAGTGTAGCAAGCGCAAAGTCGCGCACACGGAGAGCATCCTCGGGGTCGTAGGTAATGAGCATCTTGACAAGCAACATGCCGACAAAGTCGTTCTTGTTGTCGGGATTGTGGATAGGAATGCGAGAGTAGCCAGCAGAGAGGATGTTGTCCATCATCTTCTCGTCCAGCACGGTGTCGGATGACATGGTAAAGACGTCCTTCATGGGCGTCATGATGTTGCCCACAGCCTTCGCCTTGAGGTCCAGCACAGCGGTGATGATGGTGACTTCGTCCTCATTCAGGCGCTCTTCCGCGTGTCCGAGCGACTGGTGCAGTGTGACGAGAGTCTTCAAGCCAGTCTTCTTGTATATGGTGCCGTGGTCTTCGCCGAGCAGGTAGTCGAGTAGCTTCGCGGTAGGCCATGCAGCGATGCCCATGACATACATAAGCACAAGGACGACGGGCGACATCCAGGCACCAATGGGCAGTCCGTACCGAACACATATCGACTGAGGGACGACTTCGCCGAAGATGACTGCGGCAATTAATAGAGTATAGTGCACGCTGTCGCACATGACGTACCAATGAGGACCGTGGAGCTAACAACGGCTGGCCAGCCTCCACCCAGAGATCTGTCGAGAACGATGGGCAGCGTTTCGTTGGTGATGACATTGCTGAGGAGGAGAGTGACCAGCACCCAGTGCTTGCCGCGCTGCAGCAGTCGCAGCACCCTCGACGCATTCTTTCGCTCAGTTGGCTCGCCAGACTGCGCAAGGACCTGGAGATAGATTTCATCTTGACCCATGAGCCTATGTCGGGGGTTAGCGCATCGCCGTGCAAGGAGTCTGAGCTGTCGTACGCGATGGTGAGTCCCGCGAAGACACCACCCGCCAATACCAGCGCGATGGCGATGCCCAGGTACAGAACTAGACTCGCATCCTTCTTTGGAAGCTCCTCATCGTGGCTAAGCGCGTGCATGATGCCACCAAAAGGCAAGGGGATCGCCTTAACAATAGGCGCAAAGGCATGGAAGAGGCAGACGAGGAGCATGTTGATGCGACCAATCCGGGGCGACGAGAAGCCATTGGCGGCGCCGGGGCGAGAGCGAGCGGCGCTCATGGCGAGTGCCATAGCAGAATCGAGCACCTGAGTGCGGGAGATGGAAGATAATCCAGTGGCCGAGGGGGCTGTCGGACGGTTGGCTGGGTGCAGAGATGCTGTGGTGGGCAAATAATGATGCGGAAGGAGCGGTTTGGTTAGCGCGGGCACGTGCGGTGGGAACGCAATTGCAAAGGCGCAAGCTCGACAGGCGATTGCGCTTGCTCACCATTACACAGCAGCGGAGCATGACCTGCTGCCGATCAGCCGTCTCGTATCATCCTGACATCCCATTGTGCGCCCTTTTCTATTGTATTCACGATTGCTCCTTAGTTACGGATGTCTTGTACAGAAAAGCGTTTGGAAAGCCCCTGCCGTTCGATGCGACTCGCGACGAACGCCGTTAGCCAGATCGTCATCATGCGTCAGGGCGAGCCCTGACATCTGCGCTAGCACGTGACTGCGAAATCTGGGGTATGCCGCAGGTAGCCGTGCTCGGCTATGGCACATTCACACCTGCCAGTATATCGCTCGTGCACGCTCAGCATGACCCTTTCGCAGTCGCTTTTCTTCTCTGGCGGTTGAGCTTGTCCACTCTGTAGCGATATGGCCTCAAAAACACCAACGATACGCGCATTGACGCGTTATTTGCTCCGCCCTCAGGTGCCGCTTCACCCACGCGGTCACCAACGGCTCCAGAGGAAGCAGTATTCTGCTGCAGCACCCGGCGCACGGCTTAATGGATCAGTCGAGTACGACACTGTCCCAATTCTGAACCACACATCCAAGTCCGCTCTTGCCAATCCAGAATTACCGCCGGAGATCCGCAACGGGCAGACAAAGCGCATCAATCTGTACACCGCTGTGAACGAAGCGCTGCGACATGCACTACAGACAGATGAGAGAGTGCTGGTGTTTGGCGAAGACATACAGTTTGGCGGCGTGTTCAGATGTACCATGAATCTGGCGACAGACTTCGGCACAGAGCGCGTCTTCAACACGCCACTTTGCGAACAGGGCCTGGTGGGCTTCGCGGTAGGAGCCGCTGCCGAGGGCATGCGACCGGTCGCAGAGGTTCAATTTGCCGACTACGTCTTCCCAGCGTTTGACCAGATACACAATGAAGTCGCCAAGTACAGGTACAGGTCGGGATCGACGGGCGTCAACTGTGGTGGGCTGGTCATTCGAATGCCCGCGGGAAGTGTTGGCCATGGCGCACTGTAAGAGATTGGAAGCTATTTGTCTTTGTAGCTGACACTGGACTGCAGGTACCATACACAATCACCCGAAGCACTCTTTACCCACACGCCAGGCCTACGCGTCGTAATTCCTCGCTCGCCGACGCAGGCGAAAGGCCTACTTCTCTCTGCCATTCGCTGCAACGACCCTGTAATCTTCATGGAGCCCAAGATTCTCTACCGTGCCGCTGTCGAGCAAGTGCCAGTAGATGCGTACTACCTTCCGCTCGACAAAGCTGAGGTCCTGAAACCTGGCAAAGATCTCACCATAATATCGTATGGTACACCACTATACACATGTTCAGCAGCGATAGCAGCAGCCGAGAAAGACTTCGGGTGCAGTGTTGAGCTCATTGATCTTCGGACAATATACCCATGGGACAGGGAGACCGTTTTGAGCAGCGTTAAGAGAACAGGGCGAGCCATTGTGGTGCATGAAAGCATGATGAACGCCGGTGTTGGCGCGGAGGTGGCAGCGACTATACAAGAGAAGGCCTTTTTGAGATTAGAAGCACCCGTGAAGAGAGTCGCGGGATGGGCCACGCATACTGGGTTGATGTTTGAGCAATTCATCATCCCAGATGTGACAAGTAAGTCTTCAAACCTCGATATGATCCGATCGAGGAGTAGCTGACATTCGCAGGGGTATACGATGCGATAAAACAAACATTAGATTATTAGAATGCAAGCGTAAAGTGGAACACATACAACGAGTATTTTGATACGACAAACGAAGACTGTCATGTTCTTCATTGTGTGGACTCCGAGAAGAAACGAGCCTAAAGAGACTCGATCTCCGCCCCTGACCCTTAACCCTTTTTATCTGACCCATGTGTGGACCTTAGATTGCATTCCAGCTTCATGGACATCTCAATACTGCTTCAGCTGGTTGGCTAGGCCGATTTCCCCGGATTCCGATCGGCACTAGTGAGATCTCGGAGGCGATCCGGTACCTGACGCTAAACTACCTTGCAAACGTCATCGACTCCGTCACAAGTGACAAGAGCTTGAGCTCTCGATTACTCCAATGATTGCAATGCAGGCTAATCCTCTTCGTTCCACCACAGTGAATTTTGATTCCATACACGAAAGTCAATTGATACAACTGTCGTAATATCAAGTACAGCACAAATCACAATGGCTTCCCGAACTTTCGCACCGATGCTTCGGCAAGTCCTTCACACATCGCAAAGACCAATGCAAGCAGCATCTCGCCGCTTCTTGAACACCGAAACCGCACCGAGCTTGTATTCAGCACGCGCACATGTTGTCGGCGCACGAACAGGGTAAGCATATAACTCTGCTCCCACTCTCGTAGAACTGCCAGCTTACACAAGCGACGCCCAGACATGTCGACGGCGAAAACCTCAAAGTCGACCTCACCATGGCCAAAGCCCTTGGCGGCCCCGGCGACAAGGGCAAAACCAATCCCGAAGAGCTCTTCGCGGCAGGGTAAACTTTCCAATCCCATCATCGAGTCTACCCGCTGATGTGACTCCCTAGCTACGGAGCCTGTTTCCAATCCGCCATGAACGCCGTTGCGCCGACGCTTGGCGTAAAAATGCCCTCCAAGACCGAAGACAGCATCGTCGAAAGCACGGTTCACCTCGTTGGCAACATGAAGGATCTAGACATGGGGTTACGCGTGGAGTTGTTGGTGAAGGTTCGAGGCCTTGAGAAGGAGAAGTTGGAAGAGGTCGTGCACAAGGCCAGACAAGTGTGTCCGTATAGTCGGGCGACGAAGGACAACGTCTGGACGACTGTGCGGTGTGAGACTATGTAAACACTCCCACCAACAGCAACCGACCAGCCAATCACCGCACCGACATGTAGCGTAAGTATTGAATTCAATCCTCGTTCCATTTCCATGGTACTACGCCACGTGTCGTCTAAAGCCGCGCTTCCTTGTCAGACTCAATTACAGCAGCAAGTACCCCCTCTCCTACATCCTCCCCATCCTCAACTTCCATCACCCAAGCAACCCGTCCGCTCCGGGGCGAGCGCACTTCAAGTTCCATTTTCATCTGCTGCACTACACACACCACATCCCCTTCCCTGACCACATCGCCCTCGTCCACCAACACCTCGACTAACTTCCCCGGAAACGGAATCGCGACGTGACTCGCGTCGCCCGGGCTGGCGCGGCGATGATGCGACGTCGCGGCTGCGGCGGACGCGGTGGTCGATGTTAGCGTAAGTGTGTAGGGCGTGGTAGTGGGTTTTTGGGACGCGTTGGAGGATGCGGGTGAGGGAGGGGAAGTAAAGAGGATTTCGGCGCTGAGGGACGAGGGGAAGTCGTTTCGGAGGACACGGGTGAGTTCGAGATGGTGTGGTGCTGGCGCTGTAGCGTCCGGAGACGTAAGGGAGAGAGACCATGCGTCGCCTTTGCGGAAGAGGGTGTTCGCCGATGAGAGTGCTGGGGCTGACGAAGGACTTCCGCTTTCTGCGCCGACGGTGTGCTTGAGAGTTGCGGAGATCTCGAGACCGGATTGCAGGAGTGCGGTCTGGTTGCGTTCGAGCCATTGGGTGTCGCAGTGCCCGGCGAGGAAGTCTGGATGCGCGACGATGCCGCGGAGTATGTCGATGTTGGTTTTCACGCCGCTGATGGAGGTGTCGGCAAGGGCGCGTTGGGCTTTGTGGACACAGTCGGGCCAGGAAGAGGCAGTGATGATGAGTTTTGCAATTAGGCTGTCGAAGTCTGCGGATACGATGGCGGGGTGGCCGCTGATGAGGTGCGTGTCGATGCGGATTCCGTTGCCAGTTGGGAACTGGAAGGAGGTAATCTTGCCGATGGACAAAGACCAGTCACTTTGGACGTTTTCTGCTGTGATGCGGAGTTGGATTGAGTGGGCTGGTGGTGAAACCTCAGGATCTCGTGTTGTTTTAGGCAGTCCGCAGCCGTCCAATTTTGCGCCTTGGGCGAGGAGCAGTTGGGCCTTGACAATATCAGTCATGGAGATCGATTCGGTGATTGTATGTTCGACTTGGAGGCGTGGATTGACTTCTAGGAAGTAGTACTCCTCAGTCGTTGGGTTGACGAGGAACTCGAAAGTGCCCAGAGAGAAATATTGCACCTATGTACAGATTAGCGTAACCTATATGGCCACTGTGTAGTTGACGAACATGCTTGGCTATCCTCAACGCATCCTCAATGACTCTGGCAATCAGATTGCGATTTGGGACAACACTCGGTGCCAACTCGACGACTTTTTGATATCGCCTTTGGATACTGCACTCACGCTCCCACAGATGTGTGACGCTGCCGGTACCGTCACCGATGATTTGTACCTCGATATGTCGGAATCCATCGATAGCTGCCTTTTCAGCGAATAACTGTTTAGACGGACTCTCTTCGACAGCTCTCTTGACGGCAGATGTAAGTTGTTCTTCACTTCTGATAAGACGAATGCCACGTCCTCCCCCACCATCGACGGCTTTGACCATGATGGGATAGCCGACCTGCGAGGCGAACTTGCGCACATCCTCAACGTTGTTTGTTGATGTTCCCAGGGCTGGCGACACTGGCACTTTACCTAGCATTGCTGTTAGTCGCGTGTGTCATAGATCGGAGGCGCTAGACGTACATCGCTCAGCAAGCTGTCTAGCTTTCAACTTGTCGCCGGTTTGGTCAAGGATGCCCCATCCAGGGCCTACCACCGTTATTCCAGCTTCTTGCCACATTCTTTTGGCGAAAGTCTCAGACTCGGAGAGAAAGCCATAGCCAGGATGAACTGTATCGATTTCATGTTTCTTCACTATACCGATAAGATGGTCAATGCTCATAAACCCTGACGCTGACGGTAGTTCGATGGCATGAGCGGCCTTTGCTGCATGCGAAGTGTCGCCAGAGACATAAACGGCGAAAGTTTCGATGCCTAGTTCTCGGGCTGATGAGATGATCCTTGTTGCTATTTCACCTCTGCTGTTCGTCAGCATATTCGTTTCGAGACCGTGTACAGCATTTACCAACTGACCGGTTAGCGATCAGCAAGCGATTGATCGGCCTTGGTGGTGGTCTCTCCATTCTTGAACACGTCGTCCCACGGGTTTGATATGCAACGATTTTGTAGCTACTTTACTGTCGACAAGGCAATGACTCGAGGTCAAGAGTCGATGGCGAATGAAATCTGTGGCACGCAGTGAAACGTCTCACGGGGCTTTTGATAGAGATTTGGTAATACTCGAGCGTTCAAAGCTCATCTGATTCCTCAAACCGAGGCCGTGACCGTGGTCGAGATACTTCATGATGGTGATGCCGAGCTCGGGCATTGGTGGTGTGGGATAAACAAGGTTAGGCGGGGAAGCTTCAAAGTACCGAGGTTGGCACCTGAGCAGGAGCCCTGCATCTACCGTCCACATCCAACACATGTCAAGGTGTCCGCCATGTAGATCTGATTCAACTGCTCCTTGCACGAGCATTGAATCTCCCTCCATATTCTCTTTCAGTCCATAGCGATGGCAGGCGACAAGGATGCAGCTCCCAAAGACGCGTCGACATCATCGGAAGTCGCAAAAGACCGCCTAGCGCAGGTCAGCGACCACATCGCCCCAAATACACCGAAAAGACGACGACGGAAGGGAGGCGAATCCGATCTACCTGCCGACTATTCAGATATACTTGGACAGATTGCAACACTGCGGAAGATTGCTGCGACACCTGACACCAACAACAGAGGGTAAGACATGCTAGTGTAAGCCGCAGTGTTGATGCTAACCGCATGTGCCAGCTATGTGCGACAGAAACAGGCAGGAAAGCTATGGGTTCGAGAAAGAGTAGAGCAATTGCTGGATCCTGGCAGTTTCCAAGAAGTCGGAAGCGTCAGCGGAACAGTAAAGTGGAAACAGTTGGGACCGGTGAAGGAGGAGCCAGAAGAATATGTGCCCTCAAATAATGTGCAAGGTATGCCAACAATGTTTTGTAGACGGAGTGCGTTGACATTTGGCAGGATTTGGGCGATTGAGAGGCCGCAAGATTGTCTTCACGGCTGACGATTTCTCAATCCGTGCTGGCCACGCTGACGGAGCCTTGATGGACAAAACAGTACGCTTATTCTCATATATCGGGACAACATACGTACTGATACTCGCGCAGATATATATGGAGAAGCTTGCTATCGCCCTGAAGTTGCCAATCGTCAAGTTGGTGGACGGATCATCGGGCGGTGGCTCAGTGACGACGATCCGGACAACTGGGTTCTCATACGTTCCGCCCTTACCATCATTTACACAAGTCGTCCAACAACTTAATATGGGAATACCGAATCTTGGTGCCGTCGTTGGTCCAGCAATAGGATTAGGTGCTGCACGGGTCGTCGCATGCCATTTCTCCGTCATGGCGGCTGATATCGGATCGTTATTCAACGCCGGTCCGAACGTCGTGAAGAACGCAACGTTTGAAGAGGGCCTGTCCTTCACGGACTTGGGTGGCCCTGCAATGCATTGCACCAACGGAACGATCGATAACCTCGCACCGGATGAAGGTGGCTGTTTCGAGCAGATACGTACAGTACTGAGTTACCTACCTGACTGTGGCACGAAACTGCCACCAACAGTCGAACCATCAGACCCTATTGATCGTATGTCGGAGAGCCTGCGATCGATCATTCCCCGCGCAAAGAATCGCATGTATAATCCTCGTGCAATCATCACGGAGGTCGTTGACCAAGGTTCATTTTTCGAAATCGGCTCCCTATGGGGCACAACTGCTATTGTTGGTCTGGCAAGATTCGGCGGTAAGCCGGTAGGAGTCGTCTCGTTAAACTGCGAGGTCAATGCTGGTGCTCTCGACGCGCTTGGGTCGCAAAAGATTACTCGCATGCTCAAATTTCTGGACGTGTTCAATATACCACTGGTGCAGTTCGTCGATGTACCCGGCTATGCGATCGGGACTGTAGCCGAGCGCACCGCCACTATGCGACATGGCGTTACTCTCGCGGCAACATATTACAGCACAACGATGCCTATCTTTAGCGTCATCGTCCGACGCGTGTACGGCGTAGCTGGTGGAGTCATGCTTGACTGCAGAGACCCGCGGATGCGCGTTGCGTGGCCGTCCGGCTTGTGGGGTTCCCTCCCGCTGGAGGGAGGAATTGAAGTCGGGCACTCCTTCGAGCTCAAGGAGATTGAGCGAAAGGAAGGTAAAGCAAAGCGAGATGAGCGATATGCTGAGCTGGAGAACGAGTACAAGCGTTTGATGAACCCGGTTCGGACCGCAAACCACTTCGGCGTTGAGGAAATCATCGACCCGGCGTACACACGAAGAGTATGCTGTGAGTGGGTAAGCCACATATATGAGAGCTTACTGCCGCAAAGGGTCATGGAGAGAGTCGCTGGGAAGCTTCAGCCAATGTTCGCTTAAAATCTATTGCAGCATGCAGCATGCGGCCTGCAGGACCATCACCCTGCCCATTTATGTGTCACTTCATACTTGGTTCGCGTCGCGTCATTTGCTGGTGACTGGTTCGCGTGGTACATCAACGAACGCCTCGACATTGATAGCTGGCCCTGACTAACGTCAGCTCACGTTCGGCCCGGTATAGCAACCCAAAGGTGAGCAGTTCGGACCGTGTAAGATGGAAAAGGACCCTCAGCTCCTACGCCCGGCTGCCGCTTACCTACAGACCGGTTTCAGGTCGACCTGTCACGCGTTCTGGGCGCCCTGAAGGATGCACGAAGGATTTTGTGGAGTCGGACTACGCCCTATTCCAATTACGTGGTACCGATGCTGACTCGGGCGGATGTGGCGTTCTGTGGACCTCTTACAGTTGCGCAGATTGGGGCACAGTCGTTGGGGTTACTTTACCCTTCTTGGCGCACTTCAGCGTTGATGAGGCTTGATGCGATCCTTTGCGGAACAACGGGGGAAGGATCCGGAGAGGGGTTTGAAGGAGAACTGCAAAGATTTCCAGCTCTACATCGACTTTCGACTTTGCGCTCGCTTTCCGAGACCTCCAGCCTCGTGTTTAGTGAACTCTATTTGCACAGATCTGACTCGGACCCCAGACGAGCATTACAATGCACGGTTCTCATGTAAGTACGGGACCCGGCCCGATTCGTCACGGATTGACATGCGTTGATTACCACCAACATGCGGGGCGATGTCTATGCTCTACATACGAAGTTGAGCCCAGCCTTCTCACGCGCCTGCATTCGTATTCTCACCGACAGATCGGCAAAGGTTTGATTGTCCCAGCTGTGACCTCGCCCCGAATGTCTGGACATATGAATGCGGCATGATCCCCGCACGCGGGTGCTGACGATCGTCTGCTTACTGACCTGAACACTGACTCGCTAGGCTTGTTTGCTGGGTCTTCCCCAGACTCTTCTGCAGACCATCCAGATCACGACACCAAATACTTGAGAACCCAAAGAAGCAATGTTATGGCTCCCATTGGCGCCGCCGCTGCTGCGAGACAGGCCGACCCCGTGCTAACGCGCATCGTCGAACAAGACCAGACTCCATGGTATCGGAAACGGAATCTCAGGAGGCTGTATGTGTTGTTGTTGCCGACATGTATCGGCATCGAGATGACCTCTGGCTTCGACTCGCAGATGATCAACGCCGTCCAAATAGCACCGACATGGCAGGCTTGTAAGGGTCCACGCACGATAGACTTTGTACCCTTGCTAATCTCTTTAGACTTCAACCACCCTAAAGGAGCACTTCTCGGTATCATTTCAGCAGCGTACAACCTTGGAGCCATCTGCGCCCTACCGTTGGTACCATACATCAACGACACCTTCGGCCGACGATGGTCGATCTTCATCGGCTCCTGGATCATGGTAGTTGGATCGCTAGTGCAGGCGCTTTCGATCAACGGTACGTCTTGAGTGAAGGGAGTGGTATGGCTGTGCTGACAGGCTGTAGCCGGCATGTACGTTGTCGCACGGTTGATCCTAGGATTCGGCATTCCGTTCTGCATTATCGCCGGCTCCTCACTAATGGGAGAACTCGCGTATCCCAAGGAACGACCCATTATGACCTCTCTTTTTAATGCGCTCTGGTTTTGCGGCTCGCTCATCGCAGCTGGTGTATCATACGGCACTCAGTCCCTCAACGATGATTGGGCATGGAGAATACCTTCCATCCTACAAGCCGGCCCGTCGCTCATCCAGATAATCTTCATCTTCATGATTCCCGAATCGCCTCGCTACCTCATCTCGAAAGATCGCCGTGAAGAAGCATACCGTACACTCGTGTACTACCACGCCGAGAACGATCCACACTCTGCCTTTGCCGCTGCTGAAATGGCGCAAATCGAGCACACTATTCGTCTGGAACTAGAAAACAGTAAGCGGTCATGGCGCGAACTCTTTGTTGTTCCGGGACTTCGCAAGCGAATAATTATCGGATCCTTTCTGGGCTTATTCACCCAATGGAGCGGCAACACCCTTCTCTCCTACTATCTTAACGACCTCATGGGCCTCATCGGCATCGACGACGCGGATTTCAAAGGCAAAATAAACGTGGGATTGAATAGCTGGAACTTGCTCAATGCTGTGGTCATCTCGTTGCTAGTGCGACGCTTTCCACGTAGGAAGATGTATCTCACCTGCGCGACGAGTCTGTTGTGTTGCTACATCGCATGGACGATCAGCGTGCAGCAGTACACGAAAACCGAGCAGAAGGAACCGGCACGACTTACGATTGCGATTATCTTTATTTATCAAGCGTGTTATAACATCGGATATAATGCTTTGACATATAGTAAGTCGCATGATCAAGGAAGTAGACTGAGTAGGTGGCTGATCTCTGTGCAGCATTCTTGGTCGAACTCTTCCCCTTCGCGCAGCGCGCAAAGGGTATCACAATCTTCCAGCTTTGCGGCCGCTCGGCTGGCTTCTTTACAACATTCGTAAATCCGATCGGACTGCATAATATTGCGTGGAGATGGATGATCACGTATTGCGCATGGCTCGCGTTCGAAATCGGCTTCATCGTACGTCCCAGTTTTCATCCACTTTACTCCAACCACCCCCACTAACACTACAGCAGTATTTTATGTTTCCCGAAACCTACGGCCGCACCCTCGAAGAACTCGCCTTTCTCTTCGAAGACCGCGCGCTCGCTGAAGAAGCTACGTCACAGGTGGAAAAGCAGATGGAGTGGTCTGAGCAGCGGAGATGGAGTAGGGTGGATGAGCGCATGAGCTGGGATATGGATGTCATTGTGCCCAGTAAGAGTAACGATAGGAAGTCGGCTGATAATAAGAGGAGTAGTGTGGGTGCGAGAAGTCCGGCCGTGGGAGTCCGGGAGGTGGAACACGGTGGGAATAGGCAAGCGATCAGGGGTGAGAGGGGAGGGTGGTGGGATCAATAGTCAACCAAACATATAGTAATGGATCAAGATGAAACAAATCAGTGCAAAGGGTTGATCTGGCCGTGATCTTGTTGGAGAGTCTGTCTCCGTACCTAGTGCGCGTCAGATAGAGAAGCTCACAGAGGTGCCCAGGGCATGTGAATTAAAGGCAATCATACGCGGGTTAGAATCGTATGTATCCAAACTATGTTAGAGGTCCAAGCCTTTCTGTATATTCTCCGCCGCTGCCCATAGTAGGTTGGTGGAAGCATGCGCTCCCGCGTTCTAATGTTGGTCCATCCGGGCTTCTTCCGGACCCGACCCACACCTCCACCCCCGCCATTCCTGCACCACAAGCAACAAAAATAGCAAAATGAGAGGTCTTGCCCGGAATCGAACCGGGGTTGCCGGAAGAAACTGATTTAGATCAGAATCCGGAGTGATAACCGCTACCTAGAAGGTGATTAGCGGGGGCAAGTTGTAAGTGTTGAGATCGGGGATCGCTTACACTACAAAACCAATGAATTCTTGGTAATTTCAAGAATTATTAGCCTATATTGTAAGCATAACCACTGAGTAGGCTACCGCATGACAGCTGATACATTTTGGAAGGGTGGCGTGGGCAGATGTGGCAAGTTCAGGAACATGGGATGAAAATTTCCGCGCTAGAGAGCTGGAGCGGGGTAGCATTCCAACGGCACATCGCGAGACTTACCTCATGCTGTGTATAAGAATTAACCCAATATACTATATATTCAATCAAGATACTCTCTAATTTTATGCCTCTGGGAGATATAGCAGTCTCTTTAAAGACAAAGCAAGTGCTCGATCGCTTATGCTCTAACAACACGTTTAAGATAACCCTGGAAAGGAAGCGGCGGATCAAGATATCTCTGAGGTGCTCATGCCTGCGATGGACCTCGCGAAGGCTATCTATTGTTGTATTACAAACTAGATTTGGCCAGTCGACGACTTTACAACAAATCTCCAGATGGTTTAGAAATGCCTAGGTTCTGAGTATCCCGCTTCGACGACGATTGTAGCCTTGAGCTTCTAAGAGTTCTGCCAATCTATCTGCATTAAGTAAAAGCCGCAGAAGAACAAGAGATCATCGCAGAGATTCAAGACGAAGAAGCGCGCGACGTTCGCTTAGCGGTCCATCGATCACTGATGGAGGACATCTGTTGAAATAAACCTCGGATTACAGCCAAACTTAGTGAAACCGTGGGACCAATATCTAAGATGCCTTGCTATGACTAGTACATTGTCATGTTGTATCAAATGGCTATACCTCTCACGGCGCCCTCCCCGGCGCCTTCCCACTACTCCCACAAATATCCATCCACCTCTCTGTCTCCGCCTGTATGACCTTAATCTGCTCATCAATCAACCTCGGTATCGACCACGTCGCCGCATTCTTCCTCAGCACCTCGTTACCAACCTCCAACAATAGCTTATTGACATTCAGCTTGATGGCGCCAGAGCGGATACATCGTTGCATCACCTCAGGCGGAAAGTCGTTGGTGCCGTGGAGTGCGATCAGTACACGGTTGTTGATTTGCTTGTCGATGGCTGCGAGACGGTCATAGTGTAGTTGGCCTTCTTTGGGGCCGGTGGGGCCGTAGTCGCCGTGCACGTTGCCGATTGATGGGGCGAGGATGTCGATGCCGGCGGCGATGAAGTTGTCGACGTCTTCGGGGGATGTGAAGAGTGCTGCGCAGATTGTTGGTATTCGACAAAAAAGCCAGGCCACGGAATGCGTGCATACCTTCCAGATCACCTGTATCTGCAATGCCGTCCTCACCACCTTCTATCCTCCCGCTCTCGGCCTCAACAGCAATACCTCGATCATGGCATTCTTTTGTTAAGATCCTGGTCTTTTCGAGGTTCTCGGCTTCGTCGTAGTGCGACATGTCCACCATGACTGAGTCTACTGGCAGCGTCGCGATGATTTCCCGGATTTGCTCGACGTTCTGCGCATGGTCGATGTGCAAACTTAGCGGTACACTTGCTGTCTTCACTGCATGTGCCGCCGTGTGTGCGAGAAGCGGCAATTGCTTCAGTGTCGATGGGAAAAGCTGAATTATGAGAGGCGAGCGCTTTGCTTCTGCGGCGCGGACCAAGGCTTCAAGCTGCTCGATTTTGTAGCTGTGTGACTATTAGACGTTTTGTTTCGACGATAAAGCATTTGTGCGTACGCGATGGCAGAAAGTACGCCATATTTGCCAGCAGCTGCGGCGTTCAAGATCTGCAATGTCCGATTCGCTTTGGTAATTGCCATGGTTCTATTATCAAAGTATCAATGCTAAT